>Ga0134096_1000205_pt1 | contig 74993 bp, 79 predicted proteins | sample 7_2taG_FD_94448 | JGI IMG/M metagenome (GOLD analysis project Ga0134096, IMG submission 94448) | Switchgrass degrading microbial communities from high solid loading bioreactors in New Hampshire, USA - 7_21_20_110_A3 metaG | ecosystem: Engineered > Bioreactor > Semi-continuous > Anaerobic >... | reverse complement strand
ACTCCTCGTGGAACCGGTACATCAAAGGATAATCCGTGCGGGGTTTTTGATAATGCAACCCTTAAAGCAGCGGCAGAGCAGTATGCATACAGGCTGAATAATGCAATTCTCAGGGCAAGAGAGGTTTATGCGGCAGCCCTTAATGAGATTCAGGGTATTGCAAACATATCTCAGCTTTACTCTCAGTTTGAGTCTACTGCTTATTCAGAGGTTACAACTAAATTTGGAACCTCTGTTGGTAAAAGGCTGTTTTCAAGGTAGGGTTTTGCATGAAAAAGCTACTTGTTTTATTAATTCTGATACTTCCCTTTATTCCTGCTATAGCATCTGCTGCTACATGGGAGTATATAACATATGGAGGCTACGATGCATGTCTTAGTGCATGGAAAAAAGTAGCCTTAATATTTTCAGATGATGCATACAAGGGATTATTTATAACAGCAGTGGTTCTTGGAGCAGGGTTTGCTTTTATTTCTGCTTATATAAGAATAGCAACAGGTGTTAAAAGCGGGATTCATTCATGGTTTGTATATATGCTTTTAGGGACAATGATTTATGCTGCATTTATTGTCCCTAAAGACAAACTTGTTATCTATGACCAGACCCTAAACAGAGGACCTGAAACAGTAGATGACGTTCCAAGAGGCATTGCCACTTTAGCAGGACTGTTAAACAAGATAGAAGTTGGATTTATTGATATAGTATCAACAAGTGCTGATCCCGCAAGTGATTACAGGACAAATGCAGGAGGGACTGGGTTTTTATTACTTGATATTAATCCTGCACCTGCATCCTTAAGGGCATCGCTTCAAAGATATGTTAAGGACTGTGTACTTGCTGAAACAGTAAGACCGGGAACACAGCTTAATCCTGATGCGATATCTGACGGAAGAACGTCATGGGAGACTATTATAACAGAGTCACAAAATCCATCGCTTTATACAGTTTACTACACCGAGCAAAATCCTGCAGGGGAGACTAAAACATGTCAGGAAGCAGGACTTGCACTCATACAGGCTTTAAATGCTCCTCAGATTCAACAGACCACCACAGAGGCAGTATGTTATTCAAACAGTTTTTCAGGAGGATCAGGATTAAATGCCTGCAGAAATCTTCTTGATAGCACAGTTCAGATGATTTTTCAAACAGGAGATACAGGGTTATACATAAGACAGTCTATTTTTGCAGATGCAATGATGGAGGTTATAACGTCAAATTCTACTACTGAGGCAATGAAAGCAATGGCTACAGCAAAAACGCAGTCAAACCTGATAGGTATGGCAGCACATGCAAACTCATGGATTCCTGTTATCAAGGAGACAATGAAGGCTGTTGCAATCTCCCTTGTTCCATTTATGGCTCTTATAGCTGTAACACCTCTTGCAGGAAGAGCCATAAGTTTAATAGCAGGAATGTTTCTCTGGGTTACGGTATGGGGAGTGGTTGATGCAATTTTACACAGCATGGCAGTTGATCTTGCAAGACAGGCATCTGACTCACTTAAAGTAAATGGTAATCTTGGTATGGGGCTTGTCCAGCTAATGATGCTTCCGCAGGATTATCTTCCTAAGGTGGCTGCAACATTTGGAGCTATCAGGTGGTCAGGACTCATGTTGAGTACTGTAATGACAGGAATGCTTGTTAAATTTGGTGGGGCTGCATTAGGAATGCTTGCAGGGTCAATTACTGGAGTTCCTCAGTCATCAGGAGCACAGTATGGTTCTATGGTAACCAATCCTGGCGGAATAATGAGTGGGGAGATACTTCCCGCTAAAACATATGCTAATGCTGCTTCTATGCAGGCAGCTCAGGGAGGCTTTAAAAGTCTTATGGAAGGTTCATCAAAGTATCAGTCAGGTCAGCTGGGGGGGCAGGCAAGGACAGGTAATATGTTTGGAGGTGAGAGTATTGCTCAGGCTACTACGATGAATGCTTCGCATTCAATTGGAACAGGACTTGGGTATGGAAATATCGGTAATGCATTTAATACAGGAAAAACTACAGCTACAAGACATGTATCTGAACAGCAAGCTTTTACTGAAGTTGCCAATAAGTATGGTGGAGTGGGCAATCTTCAGAAAATGATTTCGGAAAAAAACTATACATCCTTAGGTAATGCGATATCTGAATATGCAGAGCGACGTGGCATTTCTTATGAAGAAGCAGCAAAAGAACAGGGAAATTTAATGGGATTAAATGAAGCCTTAAGAACGGAAACATTCGAAAAATCAGTTAATACAATAGGTAAAGACAATTATGTGCGGGCAGAAGTTCAAGGAGTTCTAAATAAGGCAGCAGATTTTGAAGCAAAGTACCAGTTTGCACAAGCAGCAGGTTATGCTGAAAGTAGAGATGATTTTAAAGGTATATATGAAGCTTCTCTTAGGCGACAGAGCACAGAATCATGGACGCTGGATGAGAAAGGTGCAGAATTTTTAAATAAACAGATGGAAGATCAAGGCTATTCGGTTAGATTTAAGCAAGGTGATAGAGTTACAATGGCAATGACTCCAGAGGGCAAGGTTACAGTAGCCAAGGGGGAACGGGGAGCATCAAAAGACAGCGTTGATCTTACAAGGTCTACTTCAGGGAGAATACAACAAAACCTTGATGTATCCACAAAACTTAAAGAAAGAAGCGATTTAGTAGTAGAGAGAAGTGGATATAGAGGTGAACATGGGGTTAATAATGTTTACCTTAATCATCCATATCAACAGGATGGAGTATTTACTTATAATGGGAATGTTTACTCGGGCAGATTTGAATATACTAAAGATGGAGTATTGGTCACCGGACAGGGAAGTAATGTAGTTAATATAACTAAAGGAGCAGTTGTAATAAATCCGTCTGATGGAAAAACTCCTTATCATGTAGTTGAAAATATTACTTATTCTGGTCCTAACAGACAAGTTTTACAGGTTTCTAAAATAGGAGGAGATTCTTTTCAGTATGATACTCAAAAACGAGTTTTTGCTGGATGGGAGTATAGAGGTCTTTTAAGTGGTGCAGCTGAAGAAAGAGGGCACAATAGTTGGGCCAGAGGCATTGCAGCTGTAGATAACATTTTAGGTGGAGCTGGAGGAGGAATTTTGTTTAAAAAGGTAGACAGGGTGCTTAACAAGAAATAAGTATTTTAAAATAAAATTTAATTTTAAGGAGGAATTAAAATGGATTCTAAATTAAACTCCACTAAGCAAAAAGAAATGAGATTTGCTTACAAATGTATTTTGAATGAAGATTATGTTATTTTCTTATTTGAGAAAGTAAATCCTTTTAAGGAAGATGAACAAATTGAGTTAAAACTAATTGATAATGAATTATTTGTTTTATTTGGAGATAATGTTGTGCTTTTAACAGAAAAGATAATTAATGTTTTAAAGAAAAAACCTATTGTAGTTTTTGCAGAATCTCCATTTTATGTTTACGAAGGCGAAATAACATCTTATACATTTGAAGTAGATCTCCAAGTATTAGCAAAAATAGAAGGAGCGTTAGCTGTAATAAAAAGCCTTAACCAACAAAAAACAATTGGAGATTTAGCTGTCGAGAAAATCTGAAATCCACTTTAAAATTAAAAGACCTACCAAAATAGGAGCACCGACAATACCAAAAGCTGTTATTGCATCTGTTGCTCTATCTATTAATGAAAAATTAGCAGGATAATGACTTCTAACGCCAATTATGGTAAGAGCAATAATAGGGAAAATGACAAAAAAGAACAAAGGCATAAAGATTTTCATCCATGTTCTCCAACCTATTGCTTTAATACCTATTTTAAATTTTTCCCACGTCATGGTAAACCTCCTTTAAAAATTTCTCTAATTTAATTATACAATGTATACTTAATATTATATTACTTTTTTGTTCTTAAAAAGTAATATAATATTAAGTAAAATCGAGTAGATTTTTCGAAAAAAACTTCAATTAGCAAATAATACACAAAAAAACAATCTTTTACCTTGTTTTTCGCAAGGAAATCTAATAAAGGAGGTTTATTATGAGAGCCTATATTGTGAAGGAAGGAATTTTAGGATGTTACCTAGAAAATAAAGATGAAATTATAACTGCTGAAACACGTAGTCAGTTTGACTTAATGAAGCAATTACTATCTACAGTAGGAAAATGTATAATTGTAAAGGGGACGATATTCTGTATTTTGAAAGAGGAATTAGTTGGTTCAGAGAAAAAGGTTTTAAAAGAGACCGTTCAATTATTTCAACTTCTATGGCAGGAGTTGGATGGGATTGAACAGAAAAGACAAGAAAATTTAGAATCAGAATCGCAATTTTAATTTTAAAGGCAGGGATAAAACCCTGCCTTTTTTTGTGAGCAAATATCAGAACAATGCGAGATAAAAATAATCCATAAAAAAACAGATAGGCTGGAGATGTCACTCCAGCCTATCTGCCAGACGGGAATACATCTGCCCGTCCCCTTTTAATAATCTATATTAATAAGAATTAAAAATGCCATAATTCACATCTATAAATCCAAGATTTTCTTTAATTCTTTCAAAGTACTTTGGATCTATTTCGGTTAAGAAAAAATATCTATCCAGAATTTGAGCAGCCTTTCCTAACGTACCACTGCCGGCAAAAGGATCAAAAACTAAATCTCCCTTGAAAGAATAAAATTTTATCACTCTTTTACAGAGTTCCAATGGGAAAACTGCACTATGCGTTTTATCGAATACAGGATCGATTTCCCATACATTTGAGGTTTCGTAATTTCCAATTACCTTGCTTTCTTCAACCGTCTTTTGGTCATATTGTTTTATATTCCAATCTATTAGCTTATCTGTTTTTTTTCTGTATACCATAACCATCTCTGTTCTTGCATTAGGTTTATAAGCAAGTGGTTTTCGATGTTGTAAAAATCCTGCATTGCGATTTTTTACACTTGCTTCTGGTTTTACCCAAACAATATCGTCTATAAATTCCCACCCCATCTTTACAAGTAATGGGTGAATATCATAAGGAATAGGATACCGCCTGCTGGCATGTTGCCTGCTAACACGAGGCATGATAATAGGTGAAGTATTTAAAATAAAGAAACAACCTTCTTTAGTAATTCTATGAACTTCTTTAAAAACTCTTTCCAGAAATTTTAAGTATTGTTCATAGCTTTGATAGATTGAGTAATCTCGAGCATTATAGTAAGGCGGGGATGTAAAGGTAAGATGAACTGACTCATCAGGAATGCACTTAATTATTTCCTGCACATCTCCAAGAACTACCTTATTTCTAAGAAAATCAGGAAATTCTGTATGTTTAAAAGTATTCTTTTTAGGTTTTTCCGGGAAAAATTCCTTTTTAATGACATCTTGAATTATTTCGTTGGGATGATCTTTTAGTTTCTTTAATTTTTTTGCGATTAACTGGCTGTTCTTAAAAACAAGAAGCCACCTGATAGCTTGCATAACTACTTCGGGATCGGAATCTTTTAATAATTCAATAAGAAAAGGAATGGCTTTTGAGTTACGCAATCGACCTATAGCAGAAGTTGCTTCTCTTCTTACATCTGCACATGGATCATTAGTAATAACTTTCTTAAAAACAGGAAATAACGAAAATTTTTCCAGTTTAGCCAGATTTTTAATAGCTAAATATCTAATCTTTGCATCTTTATGGTCTATTAAATACAAAAGTGGAGCATCATCAAAATCATATGGTAATTTACCTAATTTATTTAATATAAAAGCCAGTGTACCATTATTTTCTGTTTTTACGAATGAATCTAACTTTTTCGTGTTAGATTTTAATTCTTCAATGTCTTCTTTTTTAAAACTTGTGATATCCATGTAGAATTTTGTTATTTATTTTCCACATAATACCTGTATCCTCTTGCATTGGCAAACTGAGGCTCTTTAGAAACATAAACTCCTTCAATTAAATCCTTAACATAAACAGCCCCACCACCGGTAAGGATTACAGTATCAACTGTAAACTTGTTGTCTTTAAGAGTGATGCTGTATTCCTTTATCGTTTTTATCAATTTGGGCATATAGAAATCATTTACAATCTGAGATACATCAATGCTGTATTCTTTGCCAAAATGTTTTATCCTGCCGTGTTTTAAAATCTCTTCAGCATAGCTATCTCCAATAAACTCTCCGTATCTTACTGTTAATTCACTGCTTATTTGCTTGAGCATCATCTCAATACCACAGGGATAGCTTGTGGACATTCCTGCATTGAATTGCCCTTTGTTTATATGAACTACATCCATTGTATAAAAACCTATATCAAATACAACTATGCTTGATTCTGAAGCTTCAGGGTGGTCAGACAAATAATCAATATATGCTCCAACCCCCTGAGGAATAAACTCAATTTTTGCTGGAATGGGCAGGTAGGCATTCCTGTTTTTAATTTCAAGATGCCTGATTTGCTCTTTAAGCTTCAATACTCTTCTACGGTTGAACATTGCAGGTGGCAGTCCAAGCCCTATCCCCTTAAGGTCAGGCGTGTCTTTGTAAATTAAACCAAGACTGTATCCCAGCACTGCAAAATAATCGTCTGTTCCAACAAAATCTTTAGTCACTTCCATTGTGGGGGAAGCATCAGGACCTACAAGATAAGACCTGCCATTTACTGTAATAATATCTGGTTCAGAATTAAATCCCTTATCAGAAGGAACATAGTTTTCAACAAGGGTTTTAAAAAGATACCTTTTCCCATGATAGGCAATCTTTGTATAACCATAACCTATATCAATACCTGCATACATAAAAAAACCTCCTTTTTATTCTTTATTTAATTTGGTCCAGGTTGAACCTTTGACATACTCATCAGTGGTGCCTTCGTAAAGAGGATAAATTATATACCTGTCAGCACCAATTTCATCAGCTTTTGCCTGAAGATTATTAAGTTGAATAGAGTTAAAACAATTGTGAACTTTTAATACTTTACCCTGTTTAAAAAAAACTGCCACCCACATCCCTAAAATCCACCCATTAATTTTGACAGGTTAAACTTTGATTTACTGTCTTCTTCTTTTGGGGCTTCTTTGGTTTCCTCTGTAATTGTCTTTGCTTTCAATATTTGCTTTTCAGGGTTTTCTTCCACAGTGCATTCAAGAAGCTTTGCTTTAGCAAACCTTATAGTTTCTGCCACATACTGCGACCTTAAGGTTTTTGGAATACTTTCAAGAACTTCTATTACATCAGCATCTGTTAAAGTGTTAAATGTAATTCTATATAGTTTTCTCATAATGGAATATTACTTTTGTGAATTGTCGAGAATTGTCGAGAATTGCCAGGTATTGTCTAAAATCGTCGAGTATTGTCGAGAATTGTCGAGAATTGTCTTTTAAGAACCTCTGCTTATTTTAAAAAAGAGCAATTCACGACTTTTTACGACTTTTTGTAGCTTTTCACGACTTTTCACGACTTTTCACGACTTTTATTTGTAGGATTTTTTTAAAAAGAGCAATAGATGACAATACTTTTTAATTTTCTTAAGAAAGTTTCAAAAGTAATATCTATATAGGTAATTTCAGCAGAATTCGAATTTCTCCCATGTCAGGGGGGGTTAATTTTTTCCTTCGGAGAGGTTTTCCTCTTTTGACATAGGGATACACAATGCCCTCCGAATGGATTTCCGTCATTAGCTTTCCAGAACCGTCGTTGACGGTTTATATAAATCCCCGGAGGGAAGTAATTATGTCAGCAGAGCAAAAAATAACATCTATTATGGATTTGTCTTACAGAGTTAAAAAGATGGAAATAAGAAAAAAGCTACTTCGGCTTGCTCAGGCACACTTTAATCGTTTGAAAGCAATAACATTTCCTGGAATTGAATGGCAATTCGAAAAAGACCTTTTGCTTTCAAGGAAATGCGATCTTCTTATTGCTCTTGAACAAGACAGCGAAATCTATAACCTTTCTCAAATGAATATGCCAGTAGAAATACCTCAATTACAATTTCTCAATGTAAAAGACAGCGATTTTTTTACAAAGGAAAACTTTAAAAAGTACGGAAGTTTTAATTTTGTGTGGCTTGATTACATGTGTCCTTTTTCAGAAAAAGTGCTTGAAAGCATAAAAAACATGTTCAAGCACAATTTTATTCAAAATGGAGGGATAGTAGCTCTTACATTTGTCAAAAGTTTTGATGCCAGTATGTATCACCTTTACAGAAAGGTTGACAACAACTACAACTCTACATTTAAGCCTGAAAGAACAAAGATAATCCCTAAATTAATTAATCAAAAAATCAGTGACTTTAATTACTCCGTTAAGGTAATTGACGGAGAAAACTATACTGAACCGCAGAGAAAAGCTGCCATGCCAATGGTTTTCATTATATTAAAAGCAATTAAAAACATCCCAAAAGAAAAAACGTATTGCCCAAAAGAAAAGACGTACTGCTTTACATTTAGATTGGGCGAAGCTTATGCAAAGAAACTTGAAGAACTTGCAGGCAAGACGAAGTCAAAGTCTGAAGTTATAAGGGAGATTCTCGAAAGAGAATTGGAAAGAAAAAATAAAACACAGGAGGAGGTAAATTATGTATGTATTAACAATTAAGACACACGATGAGGTTTTCTTTAAAAAAATCTTTAGAACTCTTTCAGCTATTGGCGGTAACGGAAACGGAAATGCATTAAAGATAGAAACAGAAAAGAAAAATAGCGGATACAGTGACGACTACATTGAGAAAAAGAGGCTTGCAATTTCTCTTTTAAAAAATGAGAAAAGCTGTGAGGAGGTTGCAAGGCTTACAGGCTTCACCATTCATCAAGTAAGAGCTTTTAAAGCTCATCTTAACATGGGAACATATCTATAAAAAGTTTTTTTACCGGTGAGGCATCATGCTTCACCGGTTTTTTTGTGCTCAAACGGGAAATTCCTGTCTTTCAATTGTACAGTAAGGGCTGAGGTTGTGTTTTAAAAATACAGGTATGTTAAGACTGTCTGCTCTAGTTATAAGCTCTTCTATCCAACTTAACTCAGGATTTACAGGATTTTTGCCTGTCTGTGCCCCTATTATTATCCATTGTATTTCCCTTAGATTTGCCTGAACTCTGCCAAGTAAAGGTTCTATGCTTAAAAATCTCACTTTTGCCCTGACTTTTTTTAAGGTTTCAATTCTGACATTGTCTCTGTGTGAACAGATGGAAGTCCCAACCCATGCGTTTTCAGGGAATTTAAACTCAAGCATTCTATCAGGATTTTTAGTTAGAAACATAAAAGTATGCCAGTTGCATTCCTCAGCCACTTTCAGCACTTTTTTAATCCAGACTTCAGGGACCCATGACCCAAAAAGATCTCCTGCATCAACCACAAAAATCTTTGCTGGTTTTTTCACTCTAAAAGGTTCTTCTAACCTATGGGGGTAAAAGGTGGGATCATAACCATAAGGATAAATTTCTCCCTTATAAGCTACATGACACTTGCCTGTCTGTCTGGACTGCCAGTTTTTAACATAAATAAGCCTGTCTTTATCTTTATATCTGGCTCCAAAACGGTTTAAAGGAGAGGTTGCTTTCATAGTGTTATAACAGAAAACATTTCTACATGGATGAAGACAACCTGTAACAGGATTCCATGTGTAATTACACCACTCAATGCTTGTCTTATTCATCTTAATTCCTCCTTTAAGAAAAGATATTTTAAATGTAAAAATTTTTTCAACTGGGGGGTTTTTAGCTGAAAAGTAATATATAGGTAAGTTAATTTAAGTAGATTTCGAAATTTCTCCAGTAAGGGGAGAAGAGCATGTTTTTTGTTTTTACCCTCCGGGTGGGTATTTCTCTCTTCTCCTTTTACAGGAGAATTTAGCTCTCCGGGTGGGTAATTATTGTCAATTAAGCTGTCTTTGACAGCTTAAAATAAACACCCGGGAGGGATAAAATGAAAACTATAGCAACAGCAAAAAGAGCAACAAAAATTGATGAGGCAATTCAGAGAATGGATCCCAAAACGTACGTGGAGATTCTTCTTAAGGAGCCTCTTACAAAACTAACAAGAACTAGAAATGGTTATGTTTTTAAAATGGTAACCATTTCTAAAACAGCAGCAAATCAAATTAAACCTCACATCTCCAAATTTAAAAATTTTGGAGATGTGGAAATAGTTGATGGTAATTTTGTTTTTTCTATTGATATCTATAATATTGACAGATTTGACTTGAGAAATTTTCTATCTTTGGTCGATAGAATCAAAGATAGAATAAGAATGAATTAAAAATTTAAAGGGAGGACTTGTTCCTCCCTTTTTTTATTGGTTTTTTATCTTATGGTTTTTGCTCCTTATCTTTGCATACTGTCCCAGACTAACCACTTCACCTTTTTGTTTCTGTTTTGTTACAGCGTTCTTTTTTACCTTTTTCTTTCGAGAAGGGAAGCTGTAAATTTGTCTTGTATTGGGGTCTGTTAGCATCGTGCCAATTAGAAGGTTTACCATTTTTTGCTCTTTTTCTGTTAGCTCCACCAGCTTGCCATCTCTATCGCATCCATACATAACCCCATCGCATATAATCTCATCTGGATTATCGGGGTTTTGCCAGAGTATTTCTCTTTTTTTGTTGTTATTCATGGCCATTCTCCTTACTTTTTTTTAGAGAAGCTATGCTTCTCTTTTATTTTACTTCTTCTTGTCAAAGATCATATACTATGATTATAGTATATATACACTGTATACACAATGTCAAGTAGAAATATTTGAAATTATTTATTGCGTTTTAAAAAAAGAGAAGAGCAGGCTATTTCTTAATTGATTACTCTATAATTAGGGGAAAGGCAAAATATGGCAGGATTAGGCAAGGTGAAATCAGGGGACTTAACAATAGACATACATTTAATTAATTTTTTAAAGGGGAGTATTTTTACTCCCCTTTTTTTAATTTAACCTTTTATAATCTATAACTGTCTCTTTCAATCTATTCATAGCTTCTTCTTTTTCTTTCTTATCAGTTATCAGCTCTCCATCTCCATCGTAAAACTTTACCGTTGGATCTCCTAAAAGTCCATAAATTAATGCATTTAAAAAATCTAACTCTTTTTCAGACATTTTTCTCCAGTTTCCATCATCATCACAGCAGTAGGTTTCTCCTTCCTCCATCTCCTCTTCAGGATTAAAGGGTACATTGTTGTCCATAATAAAACCTCCTTGTTCTTTTTATTTGTTTTACTTCTTCTTATCAAAGAACAAAACTACAATAATAGTATATATACATTGTATATATAATGTCAAGAGGTTTTGAATAAAATTATTTGCTGTGTTTGACAATAAGCTCTGCGAATGCTTCCCTGGCGAGTTCTGTTACTGTTCTTCCCTCTGTTTTTGCTATTTCTTTGAGCTTATCGGCAATCTCATTGGTTACATTGATATGAAGCAGTACAGACCTTTTTCTCTGTGGTTTTTTCTTTTCTTTTTCCATATACATTGATTATATCATATACATTTCACCGTGTTCAACTTTTTTATAACAAAGCAACACTTTTAAAAAGTAATACTAAATCATAGGAATTTAAGTAGACCATTCGAAAAAGAAGTTTAATTCAATTAGCCTTTTTAAGGCTATTTTTTCTTCAACTCGCATTTTTTTATAAAGTAGCCCAGCGAACTTTTTCATTACTCTCATTGAAAAGAGGACTGGGATTATTGCATCTTCATGGCCTTTTTAGCACTTTTTTAGCACATAACATATAAGTATTTATATGTCCTTTGCAAAAAAGTAATACATTTACTATGAAAATCACTCTTTCCACCCTGACCAGTGCCTTACTTGGTCTTTCCTTTTTGGAAAGAAAGCAAGTGCTTGTGAAAGTTTTTCGTGGGCTTCCTGAAAGGGAAAGGAAGAAGCTCTGGGAGGCTGTAACATTTACCGTGTATGACAAAGCTCGATGGGCCAAGATTGATAGCTGGATGGAAAAGATGTTTTTCAGAGATTACGCTCTCACTCCGTATAAAGTTGCAATGATGGCTCTTAATTATTTCAGGATGGACAGAAGAATGAAGCCGCTCATGATAACCCTTGCAAGAAGGGTAAAAATGAGAGTGTATTACAGGCTAAAAAGTAATAAAACAATATCAGAATCAAAGTAGATTTTTCGAAAAATCTTTCCTTAAAAGAAAAATTCTTTATTTCAATGTAATCCCACAATGCTCTTTGAGCGTTTTTTAAAAACATATTTATCAAAAAAAAGACGAAAGGAGGGAAATTATGCCTACGTCAAGAGTGGCGACAAAGGCAAAAAGGTATGTCAACTACAGTCTCTTTGATGTTCCTGAAGATGCATTACCTGTCCCGATAGCAAAAGAAACTGTTTGTTCTATTTGCGGGGAAAATGTTCATGAAGACAGTTATGAGTGCCCCAATTGTGGACTACTCATAAAAGATGTCCCTGAATTGCCTATAATTGAAGGCTCCCTTGCTTGGGAAGTAGCAAGTAAAAACTACAATGGAGTTTATCGAATTCATAGGCTTAAAGATGGTACTCCAGTATGCGATTGTAAAAGTTTTCTATTTCAAAGAGGGGTACAAACAGACGAATCTGGATTTATTGTCTGTAAGCACATGAAGGGGGAAGTGATGATGCTCTCAAATGGAGTTCAAAAACTCCATTCCTGGCAGGAAGTTATTCTAAAAAAACTTGGAATTACTCCAGCTGAAGGACTGTCTTCTGAACAGGCCAACTTCATTATTGAAAAGATTCTTTGTCAAATTGGGATAGACTATTACGAATTTGTGGACCTCATAAAATCCAATCCCTCTTATGAGCTTCTACCCCTATACAGCTTTGGAATTGAACTTGAAGGGCTCGTAAGAGACCGTGAAAAAATGAAAACAAAACTTGAAGAAAGCAACATCAAGTCAATTTTAACAGGGTATTCACATGACATGCAAAACGGAATATGGAAAGTCGGAGATGACGGGTCAGTAAGAAGAAACATGTCAGTTGAAGAACAGAGGGATTTTAGATCAATGGAGCTAACATCTCCAAAACTCTGGGGGAGAACAGGCTTTGATGAAATAAAGAAAGTTCTCTCCGTATGGAATTCAGTGGGAGGAGCCGTAAATGCCTCCTGTGGATTTCATGTTCATGTGGATGCCTGGGATTATTCAAGAGATGAACTTGGAAGACTTGCTCTGGTATGGGCAAAGATTGAACCTGTTGTTTACTACATGGTTTCTAAGAGTAGAAGACGTAACACCTACTGCTGCTGGCTGAGAAGAAGTCCTCAGAATGTAAATGGGGTTATAGATCCGTTTACCTTGAGAGTTAGTGTGAATCGTTACTGTGCTATTAACTTTGATGCATTCAACCATTACAAAACTATTGAATTCAGAATTCATCAGGGGACGATGAATCCTGATAAAATTATCAACTGGATTATATTCTGTCTAAAGCTGACACAGAAGGTTAAAGAGGGACTTAAGCATTCCCATTTCAGCGACAATCCAACCATAGAGGAAGTTCTTGACAGGATCGGCATCGTTGAAAACTCCATCCCTATAATCAGAAAATGCAGAGAATTTCTTATTGCAAGATACAATGCTTTCAAGAAAGCAGAATCAGACAAAGAACCAGACATACCCGATTATTACGGATTTTTAGGCGAAATAAAAGAATTTATAAGAACGAAAGTTAATGAAGTATTCAGAAACAGGTTTGGGATGGAGAGCCTTGTTTACCGCAATTCGTGGCTACCTGATAACCATATGAGAAATCTCGCTTCATTGGCGCCATCACGGAGATTATCTATTTCATACGATGAAGTATCTCGCTTGATCAGAGAAGCAAGTGGCGGAGTAATCAACTTCCCGTCACTGTCTTCTGAATCTTCAGGAAGAGTTTATCAAGTGAGATACGACTCTGAAAATGAAACTCTCACCTGTAACTGCCGTGCATTCAGAACACATGGGCGTTGTTTACATGCCATTGCTGTTGCAAGGGCAATGTATCTGAGAGACACGCTCGAAAAAACAAAAAATCTTGATTTTTAAAAAAAGGAGGGAAATTATAGATGTGTAGAATACTGGGATTTTCAGGGATTTTTAATGAAGAATGTATAAGAATTGTAAGAAGTCTTATTCTTGCTGAAGAAAAGAGTAATCCTCACGGCACGGGACTGGCTGTTTATAATAAGGAGGAAAATCAATTTCTCCTTCAGAAAAAGGGCATAAGAGGACTTCATTACATAGCAAGAGGTTATGCGGATTTTCTGTATAACCTTATAAATAAACCTGTTAACCTCATAGGACATGTGAGGTATAAAACAGCAGGAGATGCAAGTGACAGAAATGCCCACCCATTTGGAGCAAGCGAGAAAGGCACCTGGCATTTTCTAATACACAATGGAGTGCTCGGATGGGGAATGTCAGCAGTGGCAGAAAAGTTCTCTGCCCAAATAGAGAAAATAGAGGTAGATTCAGAGATTTTCTTACGCTGTGTTATTTCACAGGTAAGAAGGGGAGCAGACATTGTAGAGGCAATTTCTAATGTTACACATGAAGTAAGTGACATTGGAGATTTTACATTCGCTCTTCTAAATGACAAATGTATCTATCTATGGAAGAACGAGCAGAGACCTGCGGTTGTTTTTGAAAAGGAAGGGAACATATTCTTTGCCTCTACAAAGGGTATGTTTGAAGACGCTCTGGAGATTGCTGGAGCATCATCAAAAGGATATACCTCATTTGAGGTAGAACCTTACAAGCTCTATAAAATTCAGTTGACATCTGATGCTTCGAAAGCGGACATTGAAGTTGTTACTACTATTCCACATAAAAAGAGAATTCTTCCAGAGAGAGACTTTTCCTCTTATGGAAGATACAGCTCATATTTATCACCGAAAAAATATGAGTCGTATTTTAGTGAATATGACTCATATGCAAAAAAGAAATCCACCAAGAGGGGCAGAAAAGCCAAAGACGTCCCTCTCTTTGAACAGGGCAAGAAAAAGGCTACCGAAGAATTTGTGGATATGGATTTTCTTTTAGCTCTGCCTGCAGAGGAACTAATAGATTCGGAGTTGGAACTTATCATAAAAAAACTTGAGAATAAATATATAAAAACCCCACCTGAGGATACTCAACGCAGAACAGAGATTGAAGCCTACCTGCAGCTATATTATGATGAACGTAGAGCTCGCAACACAAAAAATACAAAAAAAGGAGGCTAACATGGAATTGAACTTTTCTGAGATAAGCAGAGAAGACTGTTTAAACTTCCTCTCAGCAGAACACTACAGAGACAGTCTGCCATCCAATATTAAATGTCTGGGCTGCTTTACAGATGAACAGCTTGTAGGAACTGTGAGCATCTATAAAGCCTCCTGGTTTCAAACTGAAATCAGATATCTCTATGTGGATAAAAATTACAGAAACAAAGGAATTGGAACCAAGCTGGTAGAGAAAGCAATTGAAATAGTTACCACACCAGTTATAGCAACCACTGTAATAAAAAACAATCTAAAATCAATGCACATATTTAAAAAGTTTGGGTTTCAAGGGGTGCTTGAATTTATAAATCCTGAAACCTTAAATGAAGTGCTCTTAATGATAAGAAAGAGATAAAAGTTTACAAGCCTCTGGATTTATTCCAGGGGCTTTTTTTTGACCTTTTTCTATGTACGTAGAGAAGCGGATTTTCTGCCTGTTTTTCTGATGAAGTTTTCTTTTTTCTGTGAAGGAGATTTAATCTGTTGAATCAAGTCGTTATATACTGGGTCAAGCTTTATAACTTCAAGGTTTTCAATTTTAAATGTAAGCAGGCCATTATTGTTCTTTTCATAGGGCAGGTATCTTATTGTGTTAAATCTGTCAATTCGCAGCCTTAAAAGCTTTCTTCTTGTTTCTCTGTCTATATTCAGGTTCCGTATGATACCAACCATATCTGGGTGTGCTTTTACATCCAGCCCAAGAAAGTTAAAATCAACCAGCCTGAGCAGGTGAAAGTTTTCTCTTGTGAATTCATTGTCAAGCAAAACCCACTGAAACACACTGGAGGATCCTGGTTTTTTAAAGAACTCCACGCAAATTCCATGCTCGCACTCATAAGCAAGCATTCCATTCTTTGTAGCTTCTTTATTTTCGGTGATACATCTTTTTTTACTGGTTATTTCTGCTGGGGAATCATCATATAAATCTACTACATTTAAATAAAGCAGGTATCTGCACAATTCAACTGCCTTCATGCAGGCTTTATAGAAAATATGGTCTTTAATGTTCATTTTTTTTGCCAAAAGGAAGGGTTTGTTTTTATCTGGCATTTCAAAAAAGAAGGTGTAGAACTGTCCAAAGGGAGTTTTAATATCAAGGGTGCACCTGCGGGCCATGTCATTGTGGTTAAAAAGGGTTTTTGCAAACTTCATGAAATCTTTAACAGAAAGCTCTGTTTTGGGAAAATCAGTGAGCCTTTCCTTGTTCGTTCCGTGTGATATCTTGCGAATTACCTCTACATCGGTAATCCTTAATGACTCAATAAAATCGGGATGAAGTATAATCCTCTGCCCAAACTCGTCTTCCGTTGCTTCAATCCTTTCCAGTGCTTTTTGTGTTCTTTCTGAAGGCTCATATATTTCATCTGGTTCCACATGGGGGGCAAGATAAAATATGCCATAGATGAAATCAGGATTGTTTTTTATTGAAAACACCTTTTTATTTTTTAACAGTACAACAGTCTCTTCAGGCAGCTCAAATGCTTGCCTTATCTCTTTTACAGCCTCGTTATAACTATTACAGTTAATTGTTTTCACAGCTTAACCTCTGTATATCGCTGTTTTTTGCATTCACACCCTCCATACCTATTTTACTTTTACTGTTCTGTGGAAATCAAAACTCATAATATCATAATAATATTATATATACATTGCATACGCACTGTCAATAGTTAGAAGGAATCTCAGGAGCTTTTTTATTTTTAGTGCTTATCTTGTTTTTTAAAATCAGGGTAGTATTTTTTTATGGTATCCTCTACTGTTTTTTCCCTGGAAGGGATAACCAGTTTTCTGGCGGGAGGGTTTTTATCTAATTCGAATTTGTCTTTTTTCTCTTTGATAAATTCAGATACAGAATGAACAATACTGGTTGCCTTATCTTTAACGGTAGCAGGGACATTACCTGTAAATATATGCCACAAAATAAACAGAACTACTCCAATTACGACCAGTATAGCTATTAGATGGTGGTGCATACCTGTTTTTCTTCTTGTATTTCTTCAAGGGCATTTTCCAAGTAATACCAGAAAATACTTTTCTGAACGGGGTATATTTTTTCATTTTCACCATCAAAGGAGATTTTATTTTCATGAGCTGTAAGGAATAAGTATTTTTTTGCTCTTGTAACGGCAACATAAAAACATCTTTTTTCCTCTTCTAAATCTGCTTTTTCATTGGGAAAGACTCCTTTTTCAAGGGCAGGGACGAAGACGGCATCAAATTCAAGTCCTTTTGCTGCATGAATTGTCATGATTTTTACTGCCTTTCTATCTTTTCTTGTTAGAGTAGCCATGCAGTTTTCAAGAAAATCCTTGTAACTTTTATACTCTGACATATAAAGCTTGAGGTCCTGGATTGAAGCGTATCTATTTTCGTAATCTTCTTTATTTTTAATGAAATTCATATAACCAGTAAGACTGATTACTTCATTTAAAGCCTGCAAAGGCTCATGAAGCAAATCTCTTATATGTTCTATAAGCCTTAAAAACCCGTAAAGAGCATTTGTTTTTGCTCCTTTAGTAGAATTAATATAGCCTTTCATGGCCTGTATATAATCTGTTTTCTTATACTGTTCAATTTTTTTAATAGTTTCTTTTGCTATTCCTCTTTTGGGAGTCTGTACTGCTCTCATAAAAGAAACAGTATCCTTTGGGTTATAGGCAAGATTTAAGTATGAAAGTAAGTCCTTTATTTCAGCTCTGTCAAACAAATCGTAATTAGTGAGGTCATCGAAAGCTATTCCGCTGTTAAGGAGCTGTTCTTTAATAGGGCTATTTACATATCTTGCCCTTACAAGGATTGCTATTTTTTCTGGCTCAATGGACTCCTTTAAGAACTTTATTTGGTGGGCAATCCATCTGGCTTCCTGTATTTGGGTTTGAAAACTTTTCAAATCCACATAGCCTTTTTCACTGATAACAGACTTAATGTGAACCCTGTATTTTCTGTATTGCTCATCAAAAAAAGAAGAAACCGCATTTGCCACATTAACCACACTGGTACAGCTTCTGTAGTTAAGAGGAAGTTTAATGATAGAAGGAGAGTATTCTTCAGCAAACTTTATCACATTTTCTATATTTGCTCCTCTAAAACTGTATATCCCCTGCTGGGGGTCTCCCACTACTGTGATATTGCCGTTTTTTAAAAGACTTTTTGCTATCTCGTACTGGATTAAAGATGTATCCTGAAATTCATCAATCAGGAGGTAGTCAAAGGTATTCATCCATTTTTCTCTAATTGCTGGGTTTTTAAGGATTCTCCAGGCAAAAACCTGGAGATTATCATAATCAACAGCAGAGGCCTCAAGGAGCATCTTTTCGTAGAGATGGAAAGCTTTTTTATCCTGTTCGTCCATAAAAACATCAGGGTTAACATTTCCAAACTGTTTATGGTATGAAATTGCCTGTTTTAAATCCTCGATTTTGTCAGGATCAACTCCTGCAAGTTGGCATGCTTTTTTAAACAATTCCATTGAAGCATCCTCATCATAAACAGTAAAATCTCCATCAAACAAACCGCATTCCTTGCGGTGGACACTGACAATTTTGTAGCACAGGCTGTGAAAAGTTGAAATCCACCGAGACTGTATTCCAGTGAAGTTGTAAACCCTATTCTGCATTTCGTTTGTAGCTTTTTTGGTAAAAGTAATGGCAAGTATTCTTTCGGGGGGAATTCTTTTCTGACGGATGAGGTATGCAACTTTACAGGTAATAACTCTGGTTTTTCCACTTCCAGGTCCAGCAACTACCATAAGAGGGGAATCCGTGTGAAAAACAGCTTCTATTTGTTCATCATTTAAAGCATGTAAAAAATTTAGAGCTTTCATTAAAGAAGTATTACTCTTTAATAAGCAAAACTATGTCACGACATAGTTTTTAATGAAATAAACAGGAGCAATCTTCAAAAAAGATAAAGAAGCAATATACGGTCAGATTAATCCAAGTAGATTATCGAAATGTCCCTGCTTTGTAGGGAATAAAGGAAACTATTGTTGTTTTAAAAGGAGGGCCAAATGGCTATTTTTGTATTAAATTCACCAATACTCACTGCCTATGGTGAGTACAGATATGAAAAAATTGAGGAAGAACAAGCAAGGAGATTATTACTTTCAACAGAATTCACATCAGCGATTGGGCATGAAGCAACAGCTAATTTTTTGAGTAAAAAACTGGGAGTAAAAATTCTGACAAATAGGATACCAATAAGCATGGACAAAAATGATCAGGCGGTAGTATTCAGGTTATTGGATAGATTGCCTGAAGGAAAGGTATTAGATAACAATGAAATGCAAAGCGTAAGATATGAATTAGGTTTATTAAAAAGGGTAAAGTAATAGTTTTAAAGGGAGAGACACATTGGTCTCTCCCTTTTTTGTTGTTAAAAAAAAGATAAAGAAGTAATATACAGTCAGATTAATTCAAGTAGTTATCGAAAAATCAACAAATCTTCATTTTTAAATCAAATTAATTCCTTTTAAAGGAGGGTTTTATATGGGATACATACGCCTATTATCTTCAGACTCAGAAAAAACCAAAGTATTGATTGACAACACTTTTACCTATTTGATTTTAAGAACAAAGGGTGAAATCAAATTATTAGAAGTAGAAAATCTCATAGATTTTCTACAAGAAAAAGGGAAAGCTGTGTCTGAATCAGAACTGAATGAAATCATGAGGAAGGCAAAAGAAGAAAGGGACCAGTGGTTAGAATGGTATAGAAAAAACCTTAAAAAATTAAAAAAAGGAGGCAAGTATGATTATGGTCAAAAAAATAGCATTAAAGTTAGTTAGAGAAAGAGGGGGGAAATATTTTCTTCCTGACAAAATTCACAACCCTGATAATATTTACGAACTGTTTAGCTTCCTGAGGGATGACCCGCAGGAAAATTTCTATGTGCTCTGTCTTGATACTAAAAACAGCATAGCAGGGTTCTGTCAAATAGCAAGGGGTTCTTGGGACTTCTGTGCTATGCGGGTAGCAGATATAATAAAGCCTGCCATTCTTATGAATGCCAACTCGATAATAGTGGTACATAATCATCCAACAGGAGACCCAACTCCATCGGAGGATGACAAAAAAACAACCAAAAAAATTGCAGAGGCCTGCGAAATTTTTTCGTTGGAACTTCTCGACCACATAATCATAGGAGAAGACAAATACTTCTCCTTTATGGCAGAAGGGCTATTAAAAACAACCTCTCAGTAAAAAATCCTATCAAAAATTTACAGTATTTTTAAAAAAACTCCTCTTTGAGGAGAGTCTAATTCCTGAATAATCTTGCTGTGATTTTTTTAAAAATTAAGCAAGATAAGGAGGGCTTTAATGGACAAAATGGCAAAATTAGAGGACTTAGAAGAAGCATTGATTCCTCTTTTTGAAGAGAAGGATTTTGAATTGGAGGAATTAATCCACCAAATAAAGGCAATATGCGGGGAACACTTTATCTTGTGGTGGGACCCGGAGAAAATTAATTGGAGCTCAGATGAAAACATACTTTTTTTACTAAAATTCTGCTCCCGCAATTTTCTTGTGTGGTGGGAACCAGAGTTTTTTAACTGGGAAAAGTTTTCAGGGGAATTAGCAAAATATTGTTACTGCTTTTTTAACAAGTGGTGGGACCCAGAGAAATTTAACTGGGAAGCTGGGTCTGCTTTTTTAGCAAAATATTGTTCTGACTACTTTGAAAGGTGGTGGGACCCAAATAAGTTTAACTGGGAAAATGGAAGCGATTCCTTAGCATGGCATTGTTTTCGCCACTTTAATGAATGGTGGGACCCGGAGAGGTTCAACTGGGAAAAAGGCTCTATCTCTTTAGCAGAAAGTTGTTCAAAGCATTTTCTTTTTTGGTGGGACCCAGAGAAGTTTAATTGGCGAATGGGTTCTCGTTTTCTAGCAGAGTGTTGTTCTGAATATCTTCCCATATGGTGGGACCCAGAAAAGTTTGACTGGAATAGAACGCAGTATTTATTGGAATATTGTTCTGAACACTTTCATAAGTGGTGGGACCCAGAGAAATTTAATTGGGGTAGACATCTAGGAGGATTAATAAGCCATTGTTCTGAGCATTTCAATACCTGGTGGGACCCAGAAAAGTTTGAATGGCTCCACAAAGCTGAGCATCTATTAATTTATTGTCCTTCTTTTTTTGAGAAATGGCTGGATATCAAGAATTTTAAAATTGAAAGGGGACAATATCTATTCTGGTTATGTTTTTCAAAACTAAAGAAGTGTATGCGGATGAAAAGGAATTGCCCTGAACAACTTAAAAAATATGAAAAAATAGCAAGCCAGATTGATTTAAAAAAATTTGGACAATGCCTGGGAAAAATCTGGAGAGAAATTTTTATAAAAGAATTAAAAACACAAGGAGGGTTTTAATGGAAAAAAATTTAAACAAACTGATTGCTTTGATTGAACAAAAACTTGAGTGGGTAAGGTTAACAGGGGAAATGTATGTTGAGGTTTCAGTGATTGCAAACAAATTTAAAGAGCTAAAAAAGTGGAAAAAGATTACGAAACCAATGGTTGAAAAACTTAATGAGATGAAGGAGATCCTCAAAAATTTTGAAGATGACAACCTGGATAAAAAAATTGTTGACTGCGTTAAACTTTACGTTAAAAAAGGATTACTCTTCCCATATGGTGGTATATTTCAAATTTTTGCTTATGGAGATTTTTATGGGGATGAACTCCCCTATCTCATTTTCACGCCTAAACCAATTAATTTAAAAGAAGGAGAAATCCTGCTGTGCAGAGACGTTGACGAAAATAAAAGTATTCTCTACATTGCCAAAAACGGCAAAGAAAGAAAAATAAAGATGCCGTATTTGGCAATGTACATTGATTCCGAAAGAAAACTAACCGCAGAAAAAGCATTAGAGCACATAAACACAGTTGGATTGATAATGGCTCTAAAATAATATCTCTTTTAAAGGAGGGGTCATGATTCAACTAAAGGAGAAATTAGGAACAGAATACAGGTATTCAGAGGATTTATTCACAAAAAATATTGATGATAAACCCGAAATGCTAAAGGATACAGAATACGCATTAAAAATAATGTCCGCTTACAAAGAAATGGCAGAGGAAGATCTGCAAAAATTAAATGGCATGACACGTAAAGAATACCAAATGGAATATGGTCTTCCCAAAAACTATACGGAACAAGAAAAACAGATACTTTATGAAGCCTTCAGACTTCTACTTGCAGCTACTATTACTCTACTTATTGAGGGCATTCCAAATCCTGCTATTGATGTAATAAAAAAAGTAATGGAGAAAGAATCGGAATTTCTTTCCTGACCAATATTTTAAAGCCTATAGGGAGTTATCCTTATAGGCTTTTTTGTGATTCATTCAGGCATTATCTTAATAAAAGTAATATACAATCAGATTAATTCAAGTAGTTTTTCGAAAAATCAACCAATCTTTATTTAATTTTAACCCTTAAAAAGGAAATTTTCAACAAGAGGCATACAATTCATTTCCCGTATTGTAACGCAAAAAGAACTGGATATGTTCATAAAGGAGTTAAAGGAAGAAAAAATAAATGGTGGGCTTCTTATAGGAGAGCCCTTAAAAAATAACAATAAAAGGAGGGGATCATGTTAAACAATCAAGATTTACAAGATTCAAAAGACATTCTTGGGGACATTTGTTCACCTTAAGAAGGGAGCTAAAGCTTTTTCCTTCTTTTACCATTTTTAAAAAGAGAAGGATTCCCTCTCAAATAATCTTTTATTAAAAAAGGAGGCTTTATATGCATAGCAGAGTTTTTGTTATCTGTAATAAGAAAGAGGAAATTGAAGATTTTAAGAATTCGCACATTGAAGAAGAAATTTTAAATGGAGTTATCGGAGCTGATTATGCCAAAAAACAGGAAGAATACGAGAAATTTAAAGAAGATATTGACTGGTTTTCTCAATACTACAAAACTCCAGCAGAAATCAAAAGAGAAGAAGATGGGAGTTTCTATGCTGAGGTTGATGCTAATGCCTTCTATGAAGCATTGCAAAGAGAAAAAAAGAAAAGGATCGAAAAAATACAAAAACTACTTATTAAAGATCCAAACCCAGATTTATACAATATCGCTCAAACGGCATATTATGAGAAAAGTTTTTTCTTTGTTTTAAATGGTATTGATGTTGTTCCAGAAGTGGACACCTATTTATTTGAGTTTCTGGAAGATACCATTAAAAAAGGAGAGAAAATTTATATTGCAACAACCTGGGATTATCACTTCTAAAAAGGAGGGAAATATGTTAGAAGAAAAACAAGTAAGTATTGAAGAATACTTTATAGGGGAAGAAAAAAAGCCATCAAAGCTAAGCAAGATAATCTGGACAATTTTTCTATTTTCATCAATATCATCAATTGTTCTTTTTAGCGGTTCCCTGCTTGCTTACTTTTTAATAAGAACTGGCATGGTCAAGTAAAACTTGAGGAAGCAATAAGAATATATGGAGCTTGAGAAAAGCTCCATATATTCTAAACAAACAAAAGGAGGTTTTTATGAATTTATGTGATATTTGTAAAAAAAGAAACACCTGTTCCATAAAGGAGAAAATCAAGCTTGAAGCTTTAAAAGCTTCTAATGATATATCTGAAAATTTTCAAGTTGATATTGCTATAAACAAATGCTCAGCTTTCAAAAAAGCCCCAAAAGCTCAAGTGGAATGTGAGTATTTCTGCTCTTATTGCATTCATAAAACCACATGTGATCTCTGGGACCAGATATGTAACATAGACGAGGAGTTTATAAAAGAAGCATTTGAATACGACTCAGAGATACAGAGCGTATGTTCTACAGTTAGCTACTGTAGAAAATTTACTCCCATAAAAAATAAAAAGGAGGAGTAAAATGTTTATCAGAATAAATCCAAACAACATTGAAGAGCTAATTGATGATGAAGTCTCTGATAGTAAGAAGTATGTTATTTCTTGTTCTAATTGTGGCAAAGAAATAGAAAATTACAACAGCCCTGAGGATTTGTGCTATCGAGCTAATCTGCGTGGGTGGGCATACGACACCATTAAAAATATAGTAATTTGCAATAAATGCTATGAAAAGGAGCTGGAAGAGGACGAATAAAGTCATCGATTACTTCCTAAAGCACTAAAAACACAAAATTAGCTGAGGAATTTTTAATTCTTCAGCGGGATACATAAATAAAAAATATTTAAGGAGGGCTTTATGGGAGCATATTATGCAGCAACAATCAAACAAAAGGGGAATGATTGGAGAATGTATCTCCCGTGGGATTGTGATAACGGGGCAAAACTGATGGAACATTCATTTTATGGGAAAAAATTTCTTATGTCTGTTTTAAAGCTTTTATACAATCGCAAGAGTCGTCTTGTATGGCTCTGCGATTACCATGAAGATGAAAATTTTAATTGGTACACATTCCCTGCCCCAAAATGGGAACCAATAAAAATTAAAAAACCGTTCTGCATAGTTAATCATACTAAAAAAGAACTCTATTCCTTTAGTGGCATTGTTAAGGCTGTCCTGGAAAAATTCGAAAGTGGAAATAACGATTACATTCGTTTCTATGTCTACAGAGAAGGAGAAATAGTTTTGTATATTATGGATCCACTTTCTCTTCTTACAAATTCCGAACCTGAAGCAGCAGGAGGCGGAGATTTTCAGGAAAAATATGAATACAGGGGGAACTGGAAAAAAGACTTAATGGAGGTTGTAAGTGAAAACAAAAAAGATAAATTCCTGATGGAACTGGGATACACTGATATATCCGAAAAGGTTCTTGCCCCACTGTATGATTATTTTGATCTTAAAAACGAAAAAGAAAAAGAACTCCAAAGAAAATTATACAACGAACTCCTGAAAGAAACCGCAACTCCATCCCAATACAGAAACCTTAATAATTTTGATACAAGGGTAGAAATTATCAAAGGATATCTCCTCAAGAAATAACCTCCTCTTCAGAAAAAACATATTTCTATAACATAAGGCTTTTTTTCTGGCTATCTTTGATAATACAGTGGGAAAGTCTTTTTAAAAAAAATAAAGGAGGGTACATCATGTTAACAAAAGAAGAAATAAGGGAGATTTTAAGCGAATCTCCGTTTAGATTTCTATTTCATGAGGATGAAATAGAAAAAATGGTGGAACAAATATATAACAGACACGTTCTGGGGTTGACTCTTCAAGAAGAAGATGCAAGGATTTATATAGGACAAGGCAGAGTTCATACAGACTATATCAACCAATAAAATTTTAAGGGACAGGGATTAATTTCTCTGTCCCTTTTTTTGTACTTTTTTATATAAATATACACGATTATCTTTTTTACTGAATTTATAACTGTGAAAAGTAATATACAGTCAGATTAATCTAAGTAGTTTTTCGAAAAAACTTTCAAAAAAAATTCCAAAGAGGGCTTCCCTCTTAAATAATCTTTTATTTAAAAAAAGGAGGAGTTTTTATGAGCAAAAAATATTTAAGTTACTTAATTAGCAACTACCGAGTTCTTATTGAGGGTAACCTTGAAAAAGGTTACCTTGATATCAAAGTAGCAACAGAGGATGATGTTGTATCAATTAACAATTTAAATTATATTCTGTCAAATATAGTTAGTCCTGTCATTTCTAATTGGCAAAACAACCCTGAAATAGTTGATGGGACTGCAATAACGGGAGATAAAGAACAATTGCTCAAGGTAATTAAAAATCTATGGCTTTTAAGAAAAGACCCACATTTCTTAAAAGCCATAGAAGAAGATTTATTAACCAAAAAAATTTCTTTTTAAAAAACAAACCTTAAGGAAGGAGGCTTAAGATGAACATATTTACCTATACCCTGATTGACTATCTTTCTGATAATTTTCAAAGATGGCTGAAAGAACCCATTGATGCTGGGTTCAACTTATTTGAAGAATCAGAGCTGTCTAATTTTGACTTCAAGGATGACTTGCTAAAAGCAATGGAAAAACAAACTGGCATTAGAGCTTCTATTCTTGAAAAAAACTACTACAATGAACTCATTGTTATTGCAAAGCAGATTGCCAGTGAAGTTGAATTCACCGGTTTTTACTCGGGATTTTTTAAAAAGCTTTTTGCCCCAACCTTTAAATGCAAACTGAGTGAGATCCTCCCTGCGGGGGATGAACTCACGACGGAGATTGGAGATGTTTTTAACCTCGAAACTTATAGATTCACAATTGATTTTTTAAGGCTTCCTGAATGGAGCCAAAAAGAATACTTTAACTCTCACTCAACACTCACGCCTCAGGGATTGCTTGACTTTCTCGGATACAACTTCAAGCGGTTTGAGAATGCTATTTATCGAGCAATCTATGAGACACAAGGTTATGAATATTTCGATTTTGTAGAAGCGAAAAAAGAGTTAAAGTATCAGCTTAAAAATCAACTATCACTGAAAATTTCTACTTTAAAGGAGGGGTAAGATGATAGAAGAAACCTTTGATAAAAATGAGTTTGCAAGACAATCCGACTATTTAATTGCAAAGCAGTGTTGCAATTTCCCAACCAAGCAAAAAACGGGATATTGTATAACACTACACTCCCCTTATTTTTTGTTTAAAAAACAGTGCACTGAATGCATTATATTCAGAGCCCTTGCAAAAAGAATAAACTATAGAGATGTTCGGCAATAGGAGGGTGAGGATGATAGAATATAAAAACGGCGATATATTGAAGGAAGATGCAGAAGCAATAGTCAATACTATAAATTGTGTAGGTGTTATGGGAAAAGGATTAGCTTTACAATTTAAAAACAAGTATCCTGAAAACTTTATACAGTATAAACAAGCCTGCAAAGAATACAAGGTGCAAATAGGCAAAATGTTTATATATCACACTGAGCAATTTATTAACCCAAAGTATATCATTAATTTTCCAACTAAAAAGGATTGGAGATCAAACAGTAAGATAGAATACATTGAAAACGGGCTTGATGATTTGATAAAAGTGATAAAGGAATTAGATATAAAATCAATTGCTATTCCACCACTTGGGTGTGGACTTGGAGGACTTGATTGGACTATTGTTAAACAAATAATAGAAACCAAATTATCAAAGTTGGAATGCAAAATAATAATTTTCACCCATTTAAATAACAAAAACAATAAAGATGTATAAACAGATGCAGAAAACGCCTGGACCTGAGAGGTAATTATCAAGTAGTTTTACAGCCATCCTGTTAATCAGGGTGGCTTTTTTATGCTTTCTATATAAAACATATCCATTTTTTTAATTTGCAATTTTACGAAGTAATATACAATCAGATTAATTCAAGTAGATTATCGAATATTTTTCTTTCTCATAGAGAAAGAAAAAAAAATTATTATTGTCAAAATTATTGCCCCCCAAAAAAACATATTTTCTCTTTGAACCATCTTTGATGGTCAAGGAGAAAAAATTATAAAAAAAAGAAAAAAACAAAAAAAAGGAGAAAAAAATGAAAACAAAAGAAACAATTATTATCAAAAGTTTTGAAACGTCTAATTTTGATGAGCAAAAAAAGGCAGTTTATGACGTTGAGGAGATACAGAGATTTATCTCTGTATTTCCAACAGGGATTGTAAAAGTTAATTATAAGTTGTATCAGCCGGTTGAAATACCGCCTGACGTTTTAAACGTCGATCCGGAGTTTGAGGTCTTGACGGTAGAAACGTCAAGACAAAGAAGTTTCGATATTAAAAGTACAAAATGGGATAGCATATCCCTCTTTACTGAGTCCCTCTTAGAGGGAGTTTTTGAGCTTTACCTCGATAGTGGTGATGGGACTATTTACCCTTGTCAGGGGGGAACACTCCCCGGGGGGAAATATAGTTTTCTCTGCGAGTCACCAATACAGAAGACACGCAGATACAGGGAAGTATCTGCGGTGTTGAGAAACACATACAACATTTGGGAAACAGGCTCCCTTGTGTTTTTTAGGGGAGCAAACTTATCAGATAATCATGTTTTCAACAGCCACAGGGTAAAGAGTAAGAATGTTGTCTCATTTTTTACGGACTACATTCTTACTTCTGAAGGGGTTGAGAAAAAAACCCCTTCTGAAGCAGTGATTAGAACATTCAAGAATGTTTTCTTCAAAGATAGCATCTTTGAAGAGCACTTCAGAATCATTGTCCCAGGGAAATTTAAATTATACATGAAAAAAGAAGAGAAAAGAGAAGCTTTGTTGCTCTCTTCAATCCCCGTAAAAATTACGGGGATTAGCTTCTCAAATAATCCCCGTGATTTCGATATCAGAAAGGAGTTTTCATACAGAGACTCCTTTAGAGTGTTCGAGAAGAAATTAACCTTTATTTGTACGGATGCTTCTATCCTGAGAAACATTCTTAGGATAGAAGAAGTTCCCATGACGAAAATCATGGGCAGTAAAAAAGATAAGATTTTTCATCAAAATGAAGAACAATCTCTAGTAGGTTTTTGTGAAGATTTGGTATAACTCCCAATCTTTCCAAAGTTTTAAGCCATCCCGATTAACGGGGTGGCTTTTTTTATGCTCAAAAATATGTTTCATCATTATTCCTGAGTATGTTCCTTCTTTGTTCAGCAGGTTTTTATTGCCAAAGCACACAAAAAGCTCTTTTGCTCTTGTAACAGCAACATTAATCATATCAGGGTCTTCCCTGTTAAAGAAAAAGTTTTCAGTTTTAGTGGACCCACCCACGTTATAAACTGTTGAAAATAAAATTATCTGTCTTTCAGAGCCCTGAAATTTGTGCACAGTGCCAACCTTAACTGCTTCCATGTGATTATCTTTCAGCTTATCTTTAAGAAGAGCCTCCTGATTAACAAATGGCGTGATAATCCCGATTGAAAGGTAGTAGTCCTGATCTGAAAATTGTTTTTTTGTTATTTCACTTAAAATTGCTTTCAACCGTTCTTTATTATTTTTAATATAATCAATAATCAAGTCTGCCTCTACTTCATTGGTGTTGTTTTTATTTCTTTGTCCTTCATGATGGACAAAATCAAGATGCTTCCAGTGTTTAATCCCTTCTATTTTTTCTCTTTGAGGGAGAATCTCTCCTTTGTATGCAATTTCATTTGCAATATTAACAATAGCATCCCGGCATCTGTAGTGTTCTTTTAGCCATATATCACCTTCAATAAGGCTTGGTTCATAAGGAAGAAAAAAAGTCACACAGTTATTTGCCACATCCATTGCGTTGTTTACTTTTTTTATTTTTTTATCATTGGAGGTTTTATTATTGTTATCAGAGGAATCTTTATCAGCACAGGAGAAATACTCAGAAATAAGCTTAATAACCCTTTCATCAGAAAAAAACTTTCTAAGGATACCTTCTTCTATCTGTGCTTTATAGGAAAACACAGGCTTTAACTGTTTGGTATCGCCAAAAAACATTGCTTTTTTGCCACAATAAAGAATAGACATTTTAGAAGGGGTTATTGTTCCTGCCTCATCAATTAAAACATAATCAAAGAGGTCTTTATATATTGCATTGCTTTCCTCTTCTCTGTCAGCAGCAACAAGACCAAAGCTGTTACAGGTAATACATATCATTGGAAAAATGGGAAGTATTTGATTAAATCTGGTAAAAGCTTCATTAGATTCATTAATATTTATGTAAGTATTATTGATTTCAACAACGTAAAATTTATTACCAATCCTGGCTTTTTCGTTTTGGAGAATAAATACTATTTGATTGCGAGTTAAATCAGAAGGATTGTTTGGATTATTTATAGAATAAAAAGACCCACACAACAAACATTTGTATCCCTTTTCATTCCAGGAAAGAACTCCTTCTTTGCAGGCAGGGCAGGGTACTCCTGTTGTTTCAAATTCTTTTATATTGTCATCCCCCCATATAGAAACATTAGAAACAAAAAACAGTGCTTCAAGGAGATGCAGTGCATAATAAAAATTATCTGTTCTTTCCTTTGTATCAAGGGCTGCTTTTTCTTTAAAAAATTTCTCTATCATTGCATAAGTAGTTTTGTGGGATAAAAAAGCTTCAACATCTTTGCGGTTATTTATAGTTTTAGGTATTTTCTTTTTAGCATTCTCAAGGGCGGTGTCTATTTCATTTGACTTAAAAGTTATTTTATTTATTTTTGCAATAACATCATCGAGCAATTTTTTAATTTTGGTCAGCTCAGCCTGTTTTTTAGTTAAAAATTCTTTTTTTGCAGCAATTAAAACAGCTAATTCCTGTATGTCATTTTGTATTTTTTCAAAGATATACTTTTTTGTTAACAAAGATGTTTTTTCTTTAACCTCAAATCTCTCTTTACAAGAATCCATTAATTGCTGTTTTTCCATTTTTATTTGTGTAATTGTTTTTTTTATGCTGCCAATGTTAAAGACTTTATACATCCACCTTGAAAGAAAGCATAAGTTTTTTAAAGCCTCATTAATTTCCTGTCTTGTTTCTTCTGCAATTATTTTTTTGTATTGATTTATGACATCTATTTTTTTCTCTTCAAAAATTTGATTATAAAAGGGATATTTTTGAGGTTGCTCTTTATATTTTTCCAGTTCCTGTTGTTTTTGTTCTTCTTGAGCAATTTCATTTATACAGTCAGTAATTTTTTTCTGTAAAACAGTAATTTCATTTTCAATAAGTTTTTGATTTTCTTTCTCCATCTCAAGGTTTTTTTTCAGCTTTTCCTTTTCTATTGGAAGAATATCTAACTGTAAAAAAGCCTCTTTAATAGTATCAATGTTTTTTCGAATGTATAAAAAATCCTGCTTAATGTCAAATTCGTTAGAACCACTTTCAATATATTTTTTAATAATCTTGTTTTCCAATTCAGCGAGCTTATTTAAGGCTTCAAAATTAATATAATTTTGCCTTATTATTTTTATATTTTCGGTCAACCGTGCAAATAAAGAATCGGCTACAAAATTTAGTTTTTCTAAAAGGGTCTCTCCCGGTGTGGGACCAAAAAGAGTCTCAAAACAGCTAATGAAATACTTCACATATTCTTTTTTACTTGCAACCTCTCCGCATATTGAAAACATATCAGACCTGGAAAGTATAAATGGATTTTCTCTGGCATATTTACTTGAAGTTTTCACAGATGGAACAAACAAAGTTTTTGAAAAATCAACAACACTTCTGTCTTTATTAACTTCTGTAGTTTCAACCTCTTCTTCTGATTTTTCCTCTAAATCTGCTTCTTCTATGTTATTTTTAGAATGGACATGTTTAATCCATCTTTCATAAAAAATATTGTCTTTGTGGTTTTTAATAGTGCTTGTAAAACCGCTTTCTATCCCCTCTGATATATTAAACAAAGCCTGATTATTAGTTGAGGAGCATACTATAGGGGTTTTAAAATACACTTTTCTTTTTTCTTTGTAAGTTTTATAAGAATCTATGGCTGCTTTTACGATATAGTCTCCAAACACTGCTCTAAGGAGCGAAGTTTTTCCTGTTCCTGGTGCTCCATTAACAGGGATAATTAATGAAGATTTATTTAAACTGCATAATAACGCCTTTCTTTGTGTTTCAGCAAGACAGTATTTTTTATCAAAAGCACCATAATGATCAAGAACAGATTCAACCTCTTTTTGTGAAGAAAATATATCTTCTGGCTCAATACTTCTGGCATCAGCAGAGTCTATTTTCCTTTTATGGATAAAGAAATACTTCTTAATCGTGCTGTTTAAATTAGCCTTCCCAGTTGAAAGCATTGCGTCATATATCTTTACAAGTCCTTGAGTCATATTCTGTGAAATAGCACAAAGAAACACTCCTTTAAACAATGGGTTTTTATTATTCTGGTTATTAAGAGAAGAATTACTTTTTACATATTCTTTCAAAATTGAACTTTCTGATAAATATTCTCTAATGCTGGATAATTTATCCTGTATTGTTTCTCCAGTTATAGAGGGATTAGTATCCAGGTTGTATGGTTCAAAGATTTTAGGGTTACAAATTAATTGGGGCATCTGCAGGGGTTTATCGTCAATTAATTTATTATATTCAAAAGATAACTCTTTTTTCATTTGCTCAAAAATAATTTCAGGACAAACAGACTTATAGTCTGCATCAACAGTAGGGAAAAGCAACACAAAAGACGGAATAAACAAAAACATGCGGCTTAAGGGATTTTCTTTTACAAAATCGAAAGCTATACAGTACTGATATACACTTTCCTGTCCGAATGTAAAATGCTCTGATGCCTCAAAGGAGGTATCTTGAGGGAGACAAACTTTGTTTTGATTTTTTATATAATTCAAAGTTTTTTCTAAAAAAGACATTTCATCAAAAAAGGAAGAAAAATTAGAACTGACTGCATACTCGGGTAACTCCTGTGACGTTAACCTGAAAAGCCCATTATTTTTTTCTTTGTATTCTTTAAATTTGTTTTTAATTTTTTCTTTAAGGTTTGAAATATTGCTGTTTCGTAATTCATGAGTTTTAACGCTAAAAGAAAGAACATTTTCTATTGCAAGAGAAAACCTGTAATATCGAAATAAATTGGTTAGATCTTCTTCAGAAAGATTAATTACTTTAAAATTTTCTGTGTTTATCTCATGACTCGAAATGCTGTTTTCCATTGCTATTATATATTACTTAAACAACTCTTCTTGGAGCAAATAAAACATAAACTGGTACTTTTCAGTGGCCACAAAAATCATAACAACCCGTCATGGTAGTAATATAATCTCATGAAAAATAAAGCTCCAATTCCATATATATTTAAAGCCATGAGGGAATTACTTGGGTTTAAACAAGAAGAAATCGCTAAAAAAATTGGGATTGGTAGAAGTGCTCTTAGCCTATTTGAAGCTATGAAATCAACAATTAGCAAGGAAAAAGTTTTTAAAATAGCTGAGATTTTACATATTAATCCTGACTGGTTAAAGGGTGAATCTAATTTTTTACTAAAAAGTGATGGAATACTTTACTTAACTGCAAAAGAAGAAAAACCATTGTTAACCTTTCAACGATATGCCAATGATTGCCTTTATCTCCATATTTTTAAAACACCCCATCCACTTCATTCTTTCACCCCAAAATATTTGTTAAAACAAGAATTTGTTGTAACTGTTGGTAAAGTTGGAGATGTATTTTGCATCATAAGAACTCCAGATTTAAAATCCTCTGAGGATTTTAACAGGTATTTCATGTATAAAGCATTATCCGATTTAAATATCCATGCCTCTTATTTTGTTCTTGAAAACTTTGAAAACAAAAAAGAAATACTGGAAAAGATTGAAAATAAAGCTATCACAAAAGAAGAACTTCTGAGACTTTATAGACTTGCAAAAGTCACAACAGCAGAAATTTCGCTATCGACCGAGGAAAAAGATTTGATACTTGCCTTAAGATTAAAAAAAATTTCTGCTACTGAAGCAAAAAAAATCGTACTTGAGCATCAAAAACATAGAAAGTAGAAAAGCAATAAAGAGGATTCCTGTTAATTATTCCAAAACCAGGCCAAGTGCTTTTGCAAACGCCCAGCTAAAAGAATCCCCCCATCTTATACCTTCTACTGTATTCACAAGAAAGTGGCGAATGTCCCCAGAAGTGACTTCTATACGTTCCCAGTCAGAATTTTTATAATCATCAAAAAGGTGTTCTAAGTTAAGGTTTTTTAATTGCTCCATCAAGGAATCAGGTAGGATTCCAGAAAAAAGGCTTAAAGCATAGAGGTGTGGGTAGCAATCTATTTTTATTTTATTACAAATTTGTTCTGCAATTTCTTTTGCAGTAGAGGCAGGGGAAAGTTCAGCTTTGTGAAGCAAGCTGTGGTAGTATACAACTTCTTTTTCAGTAATGTTAAAGTTTTTTATAAGAGCTAGATGGACCAGCATTTCTCCCCCACCATAAACAGAGCTCCAGATAGGGTCAGGTTCCTGAAAATGTACATGTCCAAGTTCGTGGATCACCGTCCAAATAGAAACAGTAGCTGTTCGAAAAGATACTTGTTTTTCCTTTATAAAAGCAATTCCTTCTGTTCTACTTGCAGGAGCAATTACAATCTTATCAACTAGTTCTCTATATTTGGCTTCTGTTATTAATTTCTGACTTAATAAAATATCATAAAACTCAACTGCATCGATAATTTCAGGGTTTCTATCTTTGACTGCAAATTCGTCCTGCCAGGGAATCACATCTACATCTTTTGCCGTCTCTACCATAGAGGGGAATAATTGGCAGAGACGAGGATAAATATCTGATTGAGAAAGGTAATTAATAAGTTTCACAAAACCTCCTTTTTTATCTGTTTCTTTTTCTCCATTCCCATGGGGGAGTAGGATTTAACTGTTTCCAAAGCCCCAGATTCTGCTTTCTTGCTTCTTTCTCAGCATTATAGAATTCACTTGCATAAGGTCTGTCAAGGTACTCTGTGTAGGCCCATGCAAAACCACGTTCTACCTGTTTGAGATTAACATTTATTCCGTCAACAAAAACATAACCTGCAATTCTACCATATCTGTCTATGTCTTTTACTTCCACTTTAATAATTTTACCACCAATAAGAGATTTTAAACTCTCCTTTGCCTCTTGTCCATAAGGCTGTCTTTTCTCAGGAGCATCTATGCCACGGAGTCTTACTGATATTGTACCATCTTTATGAACCTTAACATTTTGAGGAATACCGCTTTCAGGCAGAAGATGAAATGTATCCCCATCAAGGACACGGGTTACAGTGCCTGTAATGGTATATGCAAGAGATACGGATGCAAAAATAGCAATAAAGAGCAAAACAGGTAAGGTTGTTAGAAATTTTAAACATCTGTGTTTTATGTCGGACATATTTACTCCTTAGATATTTATTATTTTTGCAAAATTACTGTGTTGGGTAGTGGTTTAATTTCATTATATTTCAAAAACATTTATAACCTCTTCTCCAAGCATATCAATAATTTTTACTGCTACCTTTGTTTTCTTTTCTGGGATTTCTATTTCATATTTACCCTTAACTAAATCCTTTTTCTTTTCTGGAACATCTGAATAAACAATGTGAAAAGTGTTACCATCAAAGTTATTGTCAATTAACACACAATCAATCATAGCCCTGAAATCAGGAATCTTTACTTTGAAGAGGTTGTTATCAATGTTGAGTCTTTCAATAATTGTTGGTGAAATAAAATCCTGAATTTCTATTATTGCCTTGTTTTTTTCTCGCCTGATATTGATTTTAGCCTCTGCTGGTTTGTGTATTAAGAAACTACCATATTTTTTATCTGTTCTTAATTCAATTATCTTAATTTTGTTTACAGAATGTTTCTTATTCCATTCTTCAGTCCAATGGTCAACGGTTAACTCTTTACCAAGACAAACAATAATTATATCTCTGTCTTCCTCAGGCTTTTTCTTTAATTCATCCTCTAGAAGTTGTAAATCAAGAAGTGTCAAAGGATGATTAAAATCAATAATTTTTACAAGATTCTTTCCTAAAGTCCCATCAAAAAATCTATCCGTTCTTGTCCTCTGTATCCCAATGTGCTGAACTGCAAGTTCTATTGCTTCAGTTTTTAAAAGTTTAAGATCATAGTTGTTGACCTTATAAATAGCAAAGACAGGGTATTTTGTTTCTTTTTTCTTTACCTGTTCACTTATTATTTTCTGTAATTCTCTACTTGTTAAATGAATAGACCCCTTGTTTATATCACATCCAATCCAACGCCTGCCAAGTTTCTGTGCTACTCTTGCTGTTGTCCCTGAACCGATGAAACAGTCAAGGACTAAATCGTCTGGATTAGAAGAGGCTTTGATAATACGCTCAAGGAGAGATTCAGGTTTTTGAGTTGAAAAACCTGTTCTTTCATGTGCCATTGAGTTTATGTATGGCAAATCATCCCACCAGTCTTTCATCCGTGTGCCCTCTTTGAGATACAACTTATACTTTTTGCCTCGGAGATACTGCCATCTGTACTTACCCTTTTCATCTTCTTCTGTAAAGTGTGCAGCCTCATCTGCATATTTTTCAAAAGGCTGATTCCATTTATAATTATCAGTTTTTGTGTAAAGCAAAATGTAGTCATGAGAATTTTGAAAAATCTTTGACTCTGCAGACCATCTTCTATAACACCATACAATCTCATTTCTAAAATTATCCTGCCCAAACACTTCATCCATCAATAGTTTTACATAATGTCCCACATGCCAGTCCAAATGTACATAAATAGACCCTGTATTCGCTAACAGTTCTTTCATAAGCATAAGTCGTTCATACATAAACTGCAAATAAGTATCATTATTCCATATATCAAAATACATCGTTTGCTGTAAGACAGATGCTTCATCTTCATCTATTGGTCCTAAATTTTTCAATCCCCTTAGTTCTACCTTTCTCACATAATCCGCACCGCTTTTAAATGGTGGATCAATATAAATCAAATCAATCTTTCCTCTGAATCCTAACTCAAGAAGGGTAGCTAAAACATCTTTGTTGTCCCCGTGAAATAAAAGATTCTGCCAGTTATCTTTAAGTTCTTTGTAGGTCGGGGTTTCAACAATTTTATCTAAGTTTACAGGGTCAAAAACTTCTACAAGTTGAGCAGGAAAACCTTTTACATAATCAAGTGGCTTTTTACCTATCCAGTTAAGCATCGGTCTGCCTTTTGCAGGCATAATTTTAATTTTATTCTCTGGCATCTTTGTCTCCATTTTTATAAATTGCTTCTTTAACCTTATTGATATTTTCAAATCCTATCTCATTACTATCAGTAATCAAAATTTCATATTTCAGTTTGTCAGGATTTAATCCTTCTATTTCTTCTATTGCTTTTTCTTTTGTCTCATCTCTAAAAATTTCTGCTTTTATTTCAACTATAAGCATTTTACCGTTCTTCTTTTTTATTAGAAAGTCTGGTGTGTAGTTATGCCATCTTCCATCTTTTCCTTTGTATTCAAAAATAAAATCTGTTTTGTTAGGATCTGTTATTCCTCCAGTGAAATAGATATCTTCAATATCATCTGGGTTTTCATTTAACATACTTAAAAGATTAATAAAGAAATCTTTTTCAGGGTTGGAATCAAAATTATATGGACTGTAATGGAAACCAAATTCTAACCGATACCATTCTTTATTTTGCTCTTTAAATTGTTCATATCTTAAAAGAAGGTTTTCTTTATTTTTATGATACACAATTTCAATTGTGTATATAGTTTGTCCTTCTTGTTCTTCCTTTGTAAAATTTTTAGGCTTAATTAAAGCAAGTGCAACTTCAACTTCTTCTTCTGTTATTGCATAATTCTTAAGCTTTTCTTCCAGTTGTTTTTTAATTTCAAAAGCATGACTTTCAGGGATTTCTCCATCTGAATAGTGAGTTTTTATTTTCTCATAAACTTGCATAAGAGGTAATCTGTATAAAGATGAAAGTTCAACAGCAAAAAAATAAGCATCAATAAAATCTTCTTCTATTATTAATTTTTCCTCTTTTTGAGTTGCCAGTACACCTTTTCTGTCTGGACTGTCTTCCAGCTTATAAAAAATTTTTTTATGCTCTTCTATGCTTATATCTGGTTTTTGAAATTCTATTTGATTAAAGTCTTTTTTATTATCAAGGGGAACGACTTTTCGTATTTTCTTTCTGAGCAGGACTGGTGGAATCTCTATCTTTCTTAAAATTAACTTTTCTGGGAGGGTATTTGATGCTGTTAAATTTAGTTCCTGGAGGGTTTCTCCGTAGGTTTCCTTAAGCTGTGAATCTAATATTTTCACATTTTCTTTCGATAAGTAGATTTTTGCCTTACGGGAGTTACCTGTGGTTTGTCGTAAGCACCGAGAGGCAGCCTGGAGGAAAAAGTTGTTACTTGCCTTAAGTTCCCTTGCTAAGGCGGTTGCAAATAAAGAAGGGCAGTTCCAGCCTTCGGTTCCCTTATTAACAAGAAGAAAAATCCTATAAGGTATATACGGGTCATTTATTCTATTATCAAATAAGTCTTTTATTTCAGTATCTGACTCATTATTCACTGATAAAACAATTGACGGGTCTAAACCCATTTCTACTAATGTTTTCTGTACAATAGGTTCAGCATTCCTTGAATCTTCAATTTTAGGAAAATAGATGGCAAGTTTTGCAGGGCTTCCATCGTAAATTTTTACATCTCTATAATTATTAAAGAAATCAGTAACCACATCTTTGATAAAGTTTTTATCTTCCACCTCAGGGTAAGCAATAATATTCCCTTTAACTTCTTTCAGAATTCCATCTTTTATTCCTTGTGACAAACCGTACCAATAAACTACATCTTTTAGAGTTTGTTTTCCATAGTAAGGGGTTCCTGTTGTGTTAACTACAGCCAAAAGATTAGTTTTTTCTGCAAGATAGTTAACTGTCTGTCTAACTCTTTTTAACTCTTCTCCTAGTTTCATTCCATAAGTATGATGTGCCTCATCAGAGAATATAGCAAGGTTAGGGAGAGAGGCAATTGTTTGTAGTCGTCTATTAGCTACTTCCTGTTTTATCATCTCTTCCAAAGATGCATCAACAAATAAATCTTCAATCAAAGACTTTGTAATGGTCTGCTTTTGAATCCTTATTTTCTCAGTATTGGTAACTATTACATTAAAGCTACTCTCTTTAATTATAGGAATGTCTTTTTCTCCGTCTCTGGTATAGGTAAATTTAACCGATGTGATAAATTCTTTATATAATCGAGCAGGGAGAATTTTTTCATAGGGAATATCAAAAAGCTCTTTTAAGGCACCTAATATAGTTTTGCCTGGGGCAAAGACAAGTGCATTCTTAACAAAATTCGTGCTATCTGGATACTCAAGTGCCATAGCAAATTCAGTAGCAATAATAGTCCCGATTAGAACAGTTTTACCCGCACCCATTGCTAACGCAAATATGTAACTTGGATAATTTAATGAAAGTGTTTCTCTGAGAGATTCTAATCTATTTTGTCTGACAAAACCATCGTCTGTTTTTATTGTAGTAAAAAGGGGAGCAATAAACTCCTTCGTAATCAACTTCTCAGGTAAGTTTTGAATTAAATGTTTTAACCCAAAAGTTTCCAGCATTTGTATTTGGGGAAAAAGCCTTTTGTATAAGTCAAAGATATGTGGAGTTCCTTCAACAAGCCTTAAATACCAGTATGTTTCAAGGGCTTCAAATTGTGCTTTTCTCAAAAAGCGGAGATTCTTTGTTTCTGGATTAAAATTAAAATCCATAATTTCAGAAATAGAGGGATAATCAGATTGATAATTATTTCTTCTCCATTCAATAACTTTTGATTTTAATATGCTATGCAAAGCCATTCTAATTTAACCTCTCTTTTTTGAATTTGCCCTTCCATGTGATATCAAACGACATTTTTTGTTTTTCTATCTCAACTTTTTTATTTCTCTTTATCTCTGCAACCTTACCCTCCAGGCTTTTTAATATAATATCATAATATTATATTTGATATTTCCATTGTTATTCTCCAGAATTTAACAGTTGCTACTGTTATATATTACTGGGAGACAAGAAAGGTAATAAAAAGATATGGCATTTTTTATTTATTGTAACCAGACAAAGTACATCAAGATTTTAAGGAGCATTCTGGAGAAAAACTCTATTGTAGTACTTGACACTGAGTTTCCAGAATGTATTCTTACCATGCGTAACCCTGAAAAACACATTCCCAAAGATTTGAAAGCTCAGTACAAAATAGAAGAAGTGGATGACTTTAAACAGTTTTTAAAAGGATTTGACTCTCTAACTTCAATTCTAAAGCCTTCAAAGGACATTAAAGAAGGAGACGTGGTGAAAATCACAAAGGGCACTTATGAAGGCATGACAGGACTTGTAAAGAAGATGAACAAGAAAACAGTAGAGGTGGAGGTTTCAGCATGGGGGAAAATTGTAAAAGAAATTTTTGAACCAGAAGAACTTGAAAAAATAACTCCATTTTTTTAAACTTAACTATGAAACAATTTTTGTCCTTGAGAGATTTTTGCCAAAAAACAGGGAATCACATTGGATATCAGCAAAAAACTTTTTACGGTAACTTTTACGGTAACTAAAATTTTTGGCAGGATAAAAAGTATTATTATTCAATAAGTTATAATAATAATTCGAATCCCTCCCTCTCCGTTATTCAAGCATATCTACCAAAATCTATCATAGTCTATTACTGTTTATAAAATCAAATAAAATCCTTAAAAATCAATGGCTTTTATCTTAAAAATAGGTCTATTATTATCTATTTTTATCTCTTGACAGCCACGATATTTTTACGGTAACTTTAACGGTAACTAATTTTTTAAAGGAGGCAGTTACCGTAAATGTTAACGGAAATAGGCGTAAAATCAGCAAAAGCAGGGGATAAACAGTATAAGCTCTATGATGAAAAGGGACTTTATCTCATTGTAAAGCCAAATGGAGGAAAGTACTGGAGATTTGATTATGTTTTTCAGGGAAGGAGGAAAACAATCAGTCTTGGTGTTTATCCTGAAGTTTCCCTTAAAGAGGCAAGACAGAGAAGAGATAAATGCAGGTTAAAGCTAAAAAGCGGTATTGATCCTGCATGTAAAATTGATACTACGCAGGCAGTTACCGTAAAAGAAGTGGCTGAGAAGTGGTTTGAGCTTAATAAATCAAAGTGGAAGAATTCCTACACAAGAACGGTTCATTACAGACTTGACAGATATGTAATTCCATTTTTTGGTAACAGATATGTAGGAGACATAAAGAAAACTGACATCATTGACCATTTAAAAAGCATAGAGAAAGCGGGATTATTAAACACGACTCGAAAATTAAAAGTAATTTTAAGTGGAATTTTTGATCTTGCACAGACAATGGGAGTTATACAGTATGATCCGACAGTTAAGGTAACGAAGTATCTGGCCTCCCCACCACAGAAGCACTTCCCTGCACTACTTGATGAAAAATCAGTTGGCATTTATCTAATGAGACTGGAAGAATACTGGGGAAGTTTTACTGTTAAAGCAGCATTAAAACTTCTGATACTTACCTTTGTGCGTCCTGGAGAGTTAAGGCTGGCAAGATGGGAAGAAATAAATTTTGATGAATCAGTGTGGGACATACCTGCAGAGAGAATGAAGATGGGAAAAGCCCACAGGGTTTTTCTATCAAGGCAGGCAGTAGATATTTTAAAAGAACTTGAGGCATTGAAAGGTAAAAGTGAGTATGTTTTTCAGGGCAGGTCCCCCAATAGACCAATCAGCAACAATACACTTAATCAGGCACTGCGTTCACTGGGGTATAATACAAAAACAGAGGTAACAGCACACGGATTCAGAGCAACTGCAAGAACACTTCTTCATGAAAGGCTGGGATTTGCTCCTGAAGTGATTGAACATCAACTTGCGCATCAAGTGCCTGATATTCTTGGGCAGGCATATAACAGAACAAAATTCTACGAACAAAGAAAAGAAATGATGCAGAAATGGGCTGATTACCTTGATGAATTAAAAAGCAGTTTTAAATAAATAATCAGGATTTTCTGCTTCTTAGTATTTCAGAGACCACCTGTTTTATCTGCTCTTCATCTGCTCCTGAAATGTAGGAGTGTAAAACCCTGTCCACTTCGGATTCAACCCATACAGATGTTTTTGGTCCGATTTTAACGGGTGCAGGGAAAAGCCCCTGTTTAATTTTTTTGTAAATGGTGGCTCTCTTTAGTCCTGTTTTTTTGATTAACTCTGGAAGTCTTACCATTCTCATAAAAAAATATTACTTTTTTACCTGGCAGGGATAATATCAATAAAAGACAATATAATATAAGGAGAATTCAATTGAACTTTAACTATCACGAAAGTATAGCAAATAATCCTGAAAAAACAATTAAAGAAATCAAAGAACAAAACTGCATTTTAAATGATGTGATAAAACCATTCCCTGATATCAAAACCATTGAAAAATTTGCTCACTATCACTACTGGGCAAACAGCTACTCTGTTAACGTGTTTGAAGTTGTAGGGACTGCTCATCCAGATTATATCGGGTTGTCCTGGATAGACATGCTGAAGGAAGGCAAGAGAATGCGACTTAATCTTTCGCTTCTTGCATCAAATCCTGATTACTACTATGAGCAGGAAAAGAAAGAACCGGTCATGAACTACACAAAAATAAATAATGAGATATATATTTCTCAGGAGGGAAACCACAGAACAGCAATAGCAAAAGTTTTATTCTACCACACAGGCCACTACATGATTCATGGGATTGACTACAACGAATACGGAGTCGATTTCAACATGATTAAGCTTTTTGAGGATGTAAAGGATCTGCTATTAAAAAAACTGCCCCACACAGACATTGAGGTTATAAGAACAGCATTAAAAAGAGATGACACGGCAGGATGGATGAAGGATTATTATAAAATATCATTCATAATAACCAATTATAAAAAACAGAAAAGTATTGAAGTGTCTCCTGAAGAACTGTATCAAATAAGGTTTAAGATTTCGGAGGTTAACCTGTTTAAAAGGTTAATTGAGAAAAGCAAGATCAGAAAGATATTATAAAAACAATTCCATTATTTCTTTTCGGGAGTGTTCAAAGTTTTGTGTCAGGTTATATCTCCTGATAAATATTATCATAGTTTTAATGCCCCTTCAAGTCTGCCCTCAAAACATATTGATAATTGAGATAAAATAACTCCCCAGTTTGAAATTGGCTGTGTCCATTTCTTTCTGGCATTCTGAATCCCCATATACAGTAACTTTAACAGACTATCCTCATTTGAAAATGCTCCTTTGGTCTTGGTTAATTTCCTGAACTGTCTGTGCACAGCTTCTATTATATTTGTTGTATACATTATCTTTCTGATTTCAGATGTGTATTTAAAATAATGACTCAGATTATTCCAATTATTTCTCCAGGAAGTGGTGACTATCGAGTATTTCTTTCCCCACTTATCTTCAAGATCATTTAAGGCTTTCTCAGCCATATCTTTATTTACTGCTCTGTATATTAGCTTTAAATCTGTCATAAATGCTTTTTTATCTTTTGATGCTATATACTTTAAGCTGTTCCTTATCTGATGTATTATACAGAGTTGTACCTCTGTTTTAGGATAGATGCTGTTTATGGCCTCTGGAAATCCCTTGAGTCCATCTACTGATGCTATTAATATATCCTGCACTCCTCGGTTTTCAAGATCAGTTAAGACCGATAACCAGAAGTTGGCACCTTCTGTTTCAGATATATATAGTCCCAGTACATCTTTTTTACCTTCCAGGTCTATCCCTATGATTGTATAAACAGCTTTGGTTATATATCTGCCTTCTTCTTTTATCTTGTAATATATCGCATCAAAAAAGATAAATGGATATACTGCCTCTAATGGCCTGCTCTGCCATTGTTTTACTACTTCAATGATCTTATCTGTTATTGCACTGATTGCTCCGGTTGATATTGATATCCCATAGATCTCTTCAATTTGATTTGATATGTCTTTATAACTCATCCCAAGCCCGTACATGGCAATTATCTTAGATTCTATCTCGTCACTTAACGTATTCTGGTACTTCTTAACAAACTGAGGTTCAAAACTACCATTTCTTTCCCTTGGCACTTTTAGCTCAAATAATCCTGTGGTGGATTTCATCATCTTACTGCTCTTGCCATTCCTTCTGTTATTTCCTGTATCTTTGTTTAAATGATAATCTAATTCAGCTTCCAATGCTGCCTCTGTTAGCTTCTTTATCAGTGGCGTTAAAATTCCACCTTTGCCTGATAAGGGTTTTCCTTCCTTTAAATCTTCTAATGCTTTCTTGAAATCAAATACTTGCTCTTTCATGTCAGTCCTCCATTCATTTGTTCTATATTACCAGACTGACACAAAACTTTGAACGGTCTCTTCTTTTCCTTTATTAAATGAATATTCTGCAACAATTAACATTTGTGTATTTCCCACTCGTCTGGTATTCTAGCCACCTTTTCGTCTCCTTTTGGCTCATATATTGGAGTACCGAGTTTTCTATATAGGAGTGTTCCTTCATAAAAATCCTTAATTCTCTGTTTGGCTATTTCTATATATTTTTTCTCCTTATCACATCCGATAACTTTTCTTTTGTGTTTTAGTCCAGCTATTAAAGAAGACCCAACCCCACAGTAAGGATCCAATACATAGTCTCCCTCATTCGTAAGAGCAAGTATGCACCTTTCAACAAGTTCAATTGGAAATTGACATGGATGAACTGTTTTCTCAGGATGATTTGACTTCACGTTGGGTATTTTCCATACTTCTTTTTCCCAATCAGCCTGAACTATTTCCCAATAATCCGAAGGATTTTTCCCAAGAGGATTGCAAGAAGGTTTTCCCTTATTGGGTCCTTTAAAATATCTTTTTCCTGGATACTTATGTGGAACTCTTACTGCATCAAGATTAAAAGTGTATTGATCGCTTTTTGTGAACCATAAAATAGTCTCGTATCTACCAGAAAATCTTCTTGATGCGTGCAGCCCATGTCCAAACTGCCATATTATTCTATTTCTCAATTTAAAACCATGATCTTTAAATATGTGATAATAAAAAATGTCAAGCGGGAATACTTCTCCATTATCAACATAATTCCCAACCTCCAAACAAATGCTTCCACTATCTTGAAGTATCCGAACCAGTTGTTCAATAATATTTTTCTGCGTATTTAAATATTTTTCTATTTCAACTTTTGTTTCATACTCTTTTCCTAAATTGTAAGGCGGAGATGTCACAACAAGTCTGACAGTATTGTCAGGAATGCTTTTTAAAAAACAAAAAGCATCTCCTGTATGCAAAATTATTGATGCATTATCACTAAAGTCATCTTTTATATCAATATTCATGAAACCCCCTTAAATAAATTAGCTATTTTGTTGTTTTTTGTTTTTATAAAAGACAGCGGGTATAACTGTTTTTCTTTATTGGATGTTGTCATATTTTTTCTTCTTTGCCATTAATGTATCAATATAATTCTTTACATTGGTTGCTTCAGTGATTTTGTTTATCTCTTTGTATAATCTCAATGCATTCTGCAAATGCAAGATTGCTTCATCTATTTTATTTAAATCTTCATATAAAAATCCCAGCGATGTCTCAGCCAGCGCCTCTACTATTTTACTACCTATTTGCTGTGCTTTTTTAATGGCAGATAATAGCAATTGCTCTGCTATTTGATAATCTGATAAGTTTTTATAAACATCTGCAAGATTTATTTGGGTTTGTGTTTGTGTTATGTAATCACCTGCATTGCCAGCATAATCATAAGCTTGCTTCAAATACTCTACTGCTTTCTTATAATCTTTTTTTGTAGCATATATAAGCGATATGTTGTTTAAAATAGTACTTTTGTCTCCTGGCTTTTTAGCTATCTTCAGTGCATCTTTATAATATGCCATTGCCTTATCAAGGTCTCCTTTCATCCTATATGCCTCGCCAAGGTTATTTAATGCAATATTTTCATACTCTTTTTTACCAAGCTTCTTAATTAAATTGAACGATTTATTGTAGTATAACAACGCATTATCGGTATCCTTTATATCCATGTATGCACTCCCCATCCACGAATAAAGATACATTAAATCCTCGTCTTTGTAGTAAAATTTTTCAGCATTCTTTAAGTTTTCAAAAGCTTTGTCTGTATTACCCATATAGTAATACGCCCTGCCTAAACAGAAAAAAGTATTACCATCCACATTGACTTTTAACTCCTTTTCCCCAGCCAATACCGCATTACGATAATCCTGATTATTCAAATACTGAATACAACTCATCGGATAAGCAACCCCTACAGATAATAAACAGATAACCAACACACAGATTAATAAAAAAATTCTTTTCACTTTGCCCCCCGGTTATCCATTTGTCGCTCCTTTTTATATATATCTAATATTATATATTTTTAATAATAATTAATTTTCTACTGGAACTTCAACAGTTTCCACCTCTTCATCAGGAGGGGTTTCTTTTTCAAAGGCAACAAAAACCTGTAGTAAATCAGAAATTTCATCTTTTAGAGCCATAATTTTCTTTTTCTGTTGAGGAGACAGAAGCCCATAAGCTTTTATCATTATCTCTCCGGCAGTTTTAATACTGCCTTTTGCAGCAGTTAAAAAAGACATAATATTTTCAGGGTTTACAATTTGCTCGAGGTACTGTTGCTGTTGTTTTACCTTTATTTCAAGTTTTTTTGTTTCAACTTCAGTGTTTTTCTTATAAAACTCAGCTTCATTTTTAAACTTAACCGCAAGGTCTTCTGCCATTTTCTTTTGTTCAAGGATTTTCTTTTTTTCCTCTTCAAAAAGGTCTTTTTCTCTTTTTATTGAATCAAGTTTTTTGGAAGTTTCCCTAAGCCTCGCAACAGTTTCATCAAACTCTTCTCTAAGGGAATCTATTTCTTCTTTAAGGGCTTCTATCTGTTTTTCTTTTTTAAGGAGGTCTTGTTCTGACTGAGTTGCGTATTTTTCCTGAACTTTCCATTCGAGCTCTTTTTCCTTTTCAGCAAGTTTTTCAGAAACAAGTTTTTGAAGTTTTTCTATATCGACCTGTTGCTGACGGATTTTTTCAATTTCATCGTCTTTTTTTGTTATCTGTACGGCAAGTTCTGCCATTTTGTCTGCATATTTTTTTTCAAAGATATTTTCAATAGCCATAAACAGTTTTTCTTTTTCTTTTTCCGTAAGCTTGCCGATAATCTCAAATTCTTCTTCGGTGAATTCTATGAATTCAGGATTTTCTGTTCTAAATTTTTCCATTAAAGCGTTAATTTTTCTGTTTTTTATCGACCTGTAGAATGCAATCTTTTCTGGACTTAAATGTCTTCTGCACAGATCAGTATCGTATTGTAAAGTAACGGATTGTATGGGATTATAATCAAATACCTTACATCTTATTGTGGACCATCCAAGTTTTTTAGCCGCATTAAGCCTGTGAAAACCAGCACGCAGAATATATGAACCGTCTTTGTCTTTCTCTACCAGGGGCTCTTCAAGTATTCCGACCCTTTTAATGCTTTCAAGAAGAGCATCCTCATCCATCCCCTCTTCAAATACCTGCTCTCCCAGCTTGATTGCCTCAATTGGGATTTCCATAATTACTGGACTTGTTAACATAAAATAAAACCTCCTTTTAGTTTTTGGTAAAATTTAATTGTTTTTGTTCTTGCTGTACCAACTCGATGGATTGCCATATTGCCATTATCGTCAACATGATTATTAGATCATTGCTTCTTTTTCTTTTTTTTAGGATTTTTTTAAGTTTTGTTTCAATGCTGTTTACTATAGCTGTATTTATATTTATGTGATATTTTTTACCGCCTTTTTGCGAAGAGGATTCCATTACAAAAAAATCCATGTCTTTATCAACGTTTTCAAGAATGCTGTCAAGGTATTGCCCCAAAGACATCCCTCTTTTGTCAGCATTTGCAAACAGTGCTTTGTACAGTTGGAAGTTTACTGCAATTGTTGTTCTTTTAGTTGTTTTCTTTGTAGAATCTGAATTAATTTTCTGTTTAATTTCATCATCCAGCTCAAACTCAACAAGATAACCTTTTTCGTTTTTTTTTGCCTTAAGAAAGTTATACTTTATTGCAAAATACACATCGCTTCTTCTCTTACAGGGAACGGGACTGACTCCATAATCAACCACTTCCTGAGGGGTTAAGTAAACCTTGCCTTCTTTTTCATTTACTATCACTCTTACCTCCTTTCTTAAAATTTGAAATTGTTATTTCTTATTTTTACCATCATTTCGTAATTGACAGGCTCAAGTTCTTTTTCTGTTCCATCTGTATTATCAAAGCTTAACTCTGAAAAATTGTATTTAATCCTAAAACTCTTTGCTTTTTTATGCTTTTTCCTGTTTTTATGGTATTCCTCCGAAGAAAGAATTATCTCATCACCATTGTTTCCAACCAGAAATTTAACTTCTCCTGTATCTGCCATCTTATAAAGTTTTTTTTGTAAAAACCAGTATGTAAAAGTTTGAAGCTTCATGGCGGGATTTTTTTTAAGTTCTTGAAAGGCTTCCACATCTTCAGATGAATCAATTGAAATCGTTCCAAATTTTCTAAACTCATTATATTTAGTTACCGCCAGGACAACGGCAAGGTAGGCTTCCTGCTCATAATCTTCTTCTTCATAACAGGTGTTGTAATTTTTAATGTTTCTGATAATTTTCTTAATAAAACATCTTACTTCCTCATAAACTTCCATTGCTTCTTCGTTTACTTTCTCGCATAGTTCTTCATATCCCCCCATTTGCCACCCCTTTTTAAGTTTTAATTATATAATTTGATTATAAATAAACTAATTTAATTATGTCAATAGTATAATATTATTTTTTTATTTTTCAATTATATATATGCTGTATAGCTATTTTTATTACAAACATTTGTTTTGATTAAACATTTTTTATTTATAATATTATTTAAAATTTTATTGGGTTTATAATTTTATTTACAAAAATAATTATTTTTCATATAATTAAAAAGAGATGGAGTTAAAGAAGCTTATAAAAGAGTTGAGGTTGAGGGCAGGTTTAACCCAGGCTGATTTAGCCAGGAAAACCAAGAGCTCAAGTATGCATATATCCCAGATAGAAAATCCCAAAAGAGATATAATTCCTTCGGAAGATTTCCTGAGAAGAGTTGCAAAAGCCTGTGCTTTAACCCCGGATGAAGAACCAGAGTTGTTAAAAAAACTTCTGGTAGCAAGGGCAAAGGCTCGAGCTCCAGAAGAAATACAAGAAATTCTCGAAAGCAAAACCATACATCAATATGTAGGATCAGACAGCATGCCAATTAATTTTGTTGAGAGAATTAAAAGTGATTTGCAAGGCAAGGACATTGCACAGATTGCAAAAAAACTGGGGATAACCGAAGCAGACTTAAAGGCAGTGATTTATTACAGAGGGACTTTAACACGCAGACAGGTAATAACTCTTGCGCAGGAACTTGGGCAACCAGTACAGGATTATCTTCTTTTAGCTGAGTATATGCCTGATGAAGTTATAGAATTATTTAAAATAAACAAAATTGGAATGCTTTTTAGATCTCTTGAAGAACTCTCTGAAGAAGAACTGGACCAATTTCTTGACGGAATAATAAACATAATGCAAGCTTATCTGAGGAAAACAAGCGGTGACAGAAGAAGCAGTAAGAGCACTGATAAGGGGCTTTCTGAAGAAAAATAATTTGTGCGACTCTTACCCCGTTAATCTAAACAAGATTGCGGACATAGTAGGTGCATCTATTTTTTTTCACTACCTGCCCGAAAAAATTTCTGGCTTTGTTTTACAGGGCAACAATAAAGATTACCCATACATAATTGGGGTCAATAAAAGCAAACACTATCATCATCAGCGATTTACAATAGCCCATGAATTAAGCCATGTCATCTTAAGGCATATTGAAAGAAAGAAATCTTTGATGGACAGTAGCAATATTTATAACTTGAGTTTTATAGACAAAGGCATTGAAAGAGAGGCAAACATTGGTGCAAGCGAATTGCTTGTGCCAACAGATAAACTTAAAAAAATTCTATTTAATAATTTCTCAATAGAGACAGCGGCAAAATTTTTTATGGTTTCAAAAAAAGTAATAGAATATAGAATCAAGGAAGTTAATAGTTATCTCCCCTTGTAAAAATATTTCTATTAAAAAAATTATATGCCCTTACAAAAAAAATAATTGCTACTGACACTACTATTATCCCTACAGTTATTGTTACAGCATATGAAAAATAATTATAAAAAACAATTATATCAGGAGTAGAGGGGAAAAAACAGAGAAAATACAAATAAAAATGACTCTATTAGCAAAAACAGTATTCCTACTTGGCATGCCTTATTTGCAATTGCCTCTACTTTGCTACCCTTCGGAATAAAAATTAATTTTTTTTGAATATTTTCTATAGAGCTCATCAACTTTAAAAAATATTACTTTTTAAAAAAAAGGCAAAAAAAAGGAGGCAGAAAAATCTGCCTCCCATTGTTTTTAAGAAGATTTATTTTTTAAAAGAAGCCTTTATCATCTTAACTTTGTGCGACTAAGCCCCCTTCCGCGAGGGATGGGAGGAGTCGCATCCTCCTTTCCATTAAAAATGTTTTAGCTCTCTCTAAAAGAGAGATTTGTTTGTAATTGACCGATGAATGAACTTTAGTCCCATCAGCTTTCCTCAATTCAAAATAACCAGATGTCCTTCTTCCAAATATAAAACACTCAATTCCTTTCCACTGGACTTTGTCAAATCTTTGAAAGCCTTTGATAAATCGCTTACCAGTGTTTTTGATATGGGACCTTTCTCCTTTAAACAGCTTGCGGTTACATTTTCTTACCTGTTTAATAAAATACTGAACAGGCAAGCTTTTCTGGTTAATACCGCCTGCTATGACAAAGGCATCATTTACATGTGATTTAGGTAGCCCAAGTTCTATCCTTTTGTTTTTTGTGATATAACCATAAGTGGGATTAACAATGTTTCCCATCTCCCTTAACTTATTAACCAGTATCCACCTCACAGCAGACATGAACGTCTCGGCTTTAAATCCCTTAGACGGTTTAATATGAAGGATTAGTTTTCCCTGTGAAAACTTCTCATGACAGGTTTTACATAGTGTTATTAAATTATCGGGTCTGTCACCTCCAATCTGTCTTGATACAATGTGGTGAACTTCAAGAATTATGTTTTTAGATTTATCCTTGCAATTTTGACAGGTATGACTATCTCTGTGTAGTACATATTCTCTTACATTCCAAAAATCTCTTTGCTGTCCATTCTGATAATCAACTCCAGATATTCCAGGATTTTTGATTTTCTGAATGTCAAACGCTGCTACCTCAATATTGATTTGAGATACAGGAAGGATTGCTTTAACCTGATTTATAATTTTGATATGTGAATCCAGCTTGTGTTGTATTGAGGGTGCAAGCCAACCTTTGGGTTTTTTCCTGTTAAGAAAACGGGGTTTTCTGTACCACGTTTTACGGTATCTTCTGAATCTACGGTATTGCCTCCGTTCTGAATTCAACTTCACAATGTCCTCTCTCAATTTTACTTCCGCAGAATAAATCTCTTTGTCCTTTGTTACTGCCGAAAGTCCAATATTAGTGTAACCACTGTCTACACCAAGAGTAATGGGTTGCTTATATCCAGAACAGCCATAAATAAGTTGAATGGTAAAGGGGGTTCTCTGAATGACTTTTGCCTTGCCCTGCTTAAGTAATAACCTTGCTTTTGCAGGGTGACATGGCATAAGAGGGTTGCCATGTTTATTGATCACATAGGCTAACATATAGCCTCCTTTCTCTCTCCGAAGAGAGGTTATTGCCGCATCGGGGTTGTTAAGAGAAGTTTTTAAGCCTGTCACACTGAGAGTTTCCTCTTTGTTTAATGACAAAAAACGATGCCCCGCAAGCCCTTCTCCTTTAGGGGGAGGGTAAGGGCTTGTATGTCGGCAAAATTTTTGTTATAATTGTATAGGGTGATAACTATGCAGTTGAGAAAAACAAGATGGAGTTTGTATAATTTGAATTATCATTTTGTATGGATACCAAAGTATAGAAGAAAAATACTGATAGATGAAATCAAAGACGAACTCGAAAAACTTATCCACAAGATTGCCAAAAAGCATAAGATAGAAGTATTGTCTTTATCAATACAACCGGATCACATACATCTTTTTGTTTCAGCACCACCAAGATTAGCACCCGCACAAATAGCCAATTTGTTCAAAGGGATTTCTTCTAAAAAACTTCTGGAAAAGTTTCCGCATTTGAAAACTAAAGAAGGGTTGTGGAGCAGGACATATTATGTGGGTTCGGCAGGTTCAGTTTCAGAGGAAACAATCAGGAGGTATATTGAGGAATGCCAGGATATGTAGTCAGAACATACAAAGTTCCTGTTCCAGAAGAACTTTACCCTTTGTGTGCTGAACTTAACAAAACCGCAGCGCGAATATACAACAAAACCATGTCACTGGTTAAAAAGATAAAACGCAAAAAAGGTATTTGGCTTTCTTCCAACAATGCACAAAAATACATCCTGCGCTGGGCTTGTGGTATCAATGTTCATACCCATTCTAAACAGGCTATGGTTCAGCAGTACTTTCAGGCTCTTGATAGTTATTTCAACGCCGTCAAGGCAAAACCAGATTTAAGACCGCCCTACAAAAAGAAAAGGTTTATGCCGTTCATCTGGAAGGATGCTGCTATAAAACTTCTGCCAGATGGAAAACTCAGGCTTTCGATGGGAAACAATCAAAAACCCGTTGTGATACAAACGACGCTACCGGCTGATACAAAAATTAGACAAGCCAAGTTGGTTTATGAAGATGGTAAGTATTATCTTCACCTTGCGACAGAGGTGAAGAATGAGGTCCAGAAGCAGCAAGGCAAGAAAGTCATGGCTGTGGACCTTGGTATACTCCGTCCTATAACTTGCTTCGATGGTATCGAAGTTATTTCTTATCATGGTGGGATACTTAATAGTCTAATCAGATACCGCAACAAGGAACTTGCAAAGTTTCAACAGATGCTAAGCCGATGCAAGAAAGGTTCTAAAAGATACAGAAAACTCGTGAAGGCGAAAAAGAAGATGTTAAGACGGATAAGGCATCAAATAAAGGACATTCTGCATAAGATAACCAGCAACTTTCTCAAGATGTGTTTGCAAAAAGGGATTAAAACCATTGCAGTGGGAGATATTACAAATATTCGGGAGCGGGTTCAAGGAAACGATAATGCAAACCAGAAACTCCATCAATGGTGCTTCAGAAAGATGATAGATATGCTAACCTATAAAGTTCATCCGCTGGGAATAGATGTAAAGTTGGTTCCAGAAAACTATACCAGTCAGACCTGTCCTGCGTGTGGTAGCAGGAATCATCCAACCGATCGCAACTATGAATGCCAAAATTGTGGGTTCAAGTATCATAGGGACGGAGTAGGAGCTATCAACATTTATGCAAGGTATCTTGGGAAGAAATCCCAAGTAGTAGCGGGGTTGGCACCCGTCAGAGGTGTAAGATATAAACCACACCTCTGTGGCCATGGAGTAAGAAATGCTCCATGGAAGGCAGCCTAATGAGCTGCCAAGAATCCCATCCCCTTCAGGGGATTGGGAGTGTCAAAGGCCACAGTTGCTACGGACTTGCGGAACATCCGTAGGTGTGTTGGTTATCCTTCTGTCTCTTAACTGCTGCATAATTTCTTATGCCCCCTGGTCAAACAGTTACCCTTACAGGTTACCCTGCAAGCCCCGTCCGTCAGGGCGGGGTGATTGACTAATTCTCCGAGACCCTTTCCCATATATTACTCCTAAAAGTATCCCCTCCTGGAAGTAATACATAAACATCAAAGTCTAAGTAGATTTTTCGAAAAAGTCAAAAAATCTTCAAAAATTTTTACATTTCTTTTTTAAAAAATCCCAAAAAGATCATTTAACAATGCATGATTTCTGTCTTTGACAGGGTTATGCATTTTATTTTCTAAAAAAAATTTAAAAGGAGGCTTAAAATGCCATCTCAATTTAGTTTATTGGAAAGGGAAAAGCCATGTATTTAATGGCTATTTTGTTTACAAGTGTATTTGGTCTAACAGTATTTGCATGGGATCATATACCAAATATTGCTCCAATTATTTTGGTTGGCCAGATGGTGTTTTTATTTTTGTTTGTAAATAACAAAATTTAAAGGAGGTTTTATGAAAAGTGATCTTGAATTTTTAAGGAAAATTTCAATCAAGGAATTTCTGGAAATCGAATATGGAGTCAACTTTCGAAAAATTGGAAAATCGTACTTCTGTCTATCCCCTTTAAGATCAGAGTCAAACCCGTCTTTTTCAGTAAATCTGGAAGAGACAATGTGGTATGACTTTGGGATTGGTGGAGGCGGAGACATTTTCAAGCTCGTAATGAAACTAAAAAACTGTGGTTTTGCTGAAGCCTGTAAAACCCTGGAGGATTTTGCAGGGATAATAAAACCAGTAGAAACATCAAGAACAATCGTAAAATCCCAAAACCTTGATAAAACTCAGTATGCAAAAGCATTTTTTCAATCAATTATAAAAACCAGTAACGAATTATTCATAAGACGATACTTCAAGGATATGGGACTTCCTTTTCACGCCGAAATTGGCACAGCTGAATACAAAGACACATACGATAATAGATTTATCGTATTTCCTGTTCCTGATCCAGAAAACATCGAAGGGCTTGAATGCCGAGCTGTAATTGACAGAGACGGAAGGATTGAACATGCGGTTGATAAAGATGGGAAAAAAATCAGAAAAACCATTGGTAAAAAATCCTGCTGGCTATTTAAAAGAAACCCCAATAATCTCCTAGTTACAGAGTCCATCATTGACTGTCTCGCAGGAGAATTAATTTTTGGTTCACATCTATCTCTTTGCTCTCTAAACGGAGTGGGAAATGCAAAATACGTTCCTGAGATTATTTATAAACATAATTTCAAGGCAGTTTATCTCGCACTTGATGCAGATGAATCTGGGAAAATGGCAGAACAAAAACTCATAGAGATAATACCTCATGAGATAGACGTGCATCTTGTGAGAGATCATATCAAGGCAGGGGTAAAAGACTTATATAAACTTCTGAAAATAAAAAACAAGAAGGAGGAAAAGTATGTTAGCAGAGTTAATTGAAAAAATAGCAGGGTTTGAACACAAACAATTTCCCTTTTATCCTCGTCCTTCGATAGCTGGACCAGAACAATGTCTAAGAAAACTTGTTTACATGGCCAAAGGATATCAAGGCAAAAAGATGGATGACAGATTCCATCTGATCCTTGACGACTCATCATGGCATGAGGAACTGACACTGGACTGGCTAAGAAAGTCTGCATTCAAAGTTCATTCTGAACAATTAGAAATCATCTGTGGAGAAGTAAATTGGAATGGAAAATCATTTCCAATGAAAGGACATATTGATGCTCTTGTGACAGACCTTGCGGGGAAAGATTATTTATTAGAACATAAGGCAATCAACCATTTTACCTTTCAAAAATACCTTAATGAAGATTTCCCGATGGACTATCTAACTCAATGCAGGCTTTACATACAGGGACTACAAAGAATCTCTCCCATAAGGGAGGGGTTTTTGTTGATTAAGAACAAAAATAATTCTCAGTACCTGGAGTTCCGTCTAACTGTTGATACAAAAAACGACCTGCTTATTGTAAATGAAGTTGTTGGCTCAAATGGATTTAGAAGAGAAGGAGCTTCATTTGAAGGGCTTTACAATCAAGCAATAGAGAGAATGAACCTGGTAGAGAGATACAAAAACAGCGACGAGCTTCCACCAAGGCAATATGAAATTAATGACTGGCAATGTAGCTATTGTCAATTCAACGACATCTGCTATGAAAACTACGAAGAAGAATTTGCAGAAATAAACCAGATACAACTCCCCCAAGATTTTGAAGGACTTCTTGAAGAATACTTGAGCCTTCAGGAAACAAAAAAAGCTATGGAAGCAAGAGCCGATGAAATTAAAGAAGAGCTGAAACAGTATCTGTCACAACAGCAAGCAAAGTCAGGTAAATGCAAAGGATTTGTGGTGAGCAGGGATTTAGTGGTAAGGAAAAAGTTAAATCCAGATAAAATTCCTGACGAAATAAAAGCTAATGCATGGGAAGAAACAATATTTGAAACCCTAAGGGTTTCAAAAGTAAATAATAAAACAAAAAAATAGTAGGAGGCAAGTATGATTACAACTCAAAAATTTACAAGAGTAAAAGGAGTTTCTGAACAAAGGAGGCTCCCTAGATTAGGTAAAATTCGTTTAGGAGTCAAAGTAGTAAATCCCAAGACAGGAGCAGAATATCCCCGTGAAGTGGATTATTTTGTAGTCCCTCCAGAGGTAGCAAAAATCTACGGGGAAAAACCCAAAGAGTTAGACGTGCTTTTCCCTGTAAATGACATCGAAATCATATTCCCCCAGGCATATAAATGGTACGGGGAATCAAGGGGATTGAAATGTATAGGAAATGGGGTTACAGCCTACAGGTTAAATGAAGAGACAGGAGCAATGGAAGAGCGAGAATGTCCTTGCGAAATTAAAGGCACACAGTGTACCTTAAGAGCTCACCTGCTTGTTATCCTGCCAAAGGTAAGTATGGGAGGTGTCTATCAGATAGATGTCGGATCGTATAACTCCATTATCGATATCAACAGTGGCCTTGAATATATTCAGTCTTTAATTGGCAGATTTTCAATGGTACCCTTAAAATTAAAAAGGGTACCCAGAGAAATTGTTTATGAAGGCAATAAAAGGATTCATTATCCTCTTCAAATTGTTTTTGAAGGAGATATAGACCTTATTAATGCATTAAGAGGGGAAACCACTCGAATTCTTGCAACAACAAATGTAGCTCTCCCTGCCATTGAGGATGTAAACCCAAGGTTTGACGAAGAAGCAGTAGTAGTGGTTGACGAGACAGAGGAAGAAGAAGAGCCTCAACCAGTACAACAAATACAACAGCCAGCACCACAACCAGTACAAAAAGTAACACAACCACAAACACAACAAAAGGCTCCATCACAAGCAAAGTCCATACCCCAAACTCAACAAGCACAAACACAAACTAGGATGGCAACTGAAGCCCAGATAGGAGTAATTAGATCAATCGCCCTAAAAGCGGGTTTTGAGGAAGAAATCATTGATGCTTTTTTAAGTCAAGGCCTTACAATAAAGGAAGCCTCAAATCTGATTACTGCCTTTGGTAAAAAAGACTTCTCCGCTTTAGATCAATACAAAGCAGAGATTTTTGGAGATGACTTGCCAACAGAGGAAATCCCCGATGAAATAACAACCATAGAGCCATTTTAGGGTTAAAACAATACATCAATGGCCACTTATTTTCAAAGATAAGTGGCCGTACTTTATTAACAAGGAGGCATTTCTATGGTGGTTAAGTTTAAAAAGGCGGTTAAGCTAAAAACAAAGGACGGAGAGAGGCTATATAAGCCAAACGACGTCCAGGAGTTTGAAAAGAAAGTCGCAGAGTTCCTTAAACAAAAAGGCTACTGCGACACTTTTCACGAGGAAATAAAGATACAGTGTTTAGCCCCTTTTCAATGCGAACTCATTGAAGAGGATGGAAGCTGTATTTTTATTAAAAAACAAATCACTTCTGCCTGTATGGGGCCTTACGAACAAGTTCATGCGGGGGGGATTATAGCCCACTTAGAAAAATAAATTTCAAAAAAGGGTAAGGAGGAGTATTCCTCCTGCCCTATTTTTCTTAAAAAAGGAGGTTAAAATGAAAAATACAAAAACTATTTTAATGCCAAGAATTCCAGTGGAAATTCTTTTTCAAATAAAGAAAAGACACAGAATTGCAAAGAACAAGAAAAAACACTACAGCTTAAAGGCATGTAAAAACTTTAAAAATAAAAAAAATAATCTAGAAGAAATGGAGGAATAAACCATGTGGGAATTTAATGTTTCTTTATGGGAGAAGAAGTATAGACATCAAAATGAATCCTCACCAAAAGAGACTTTTAGAAGAGTAGCAAACGTTATAGCTTCAACTTCTGATGAGAAAGATAGATTTTTTGAAATGCTTGTTGAAGGAAGATTCTTACCTGGTGGTAGAATTCTTGCTTACGCAGGCACAGGAGTCCCTGCTGGTACCTGGATGAACTGTTATACAATGGGAGACCCTGAGGATTCTATGGAATCCATTATGAAGTCTCTTTCTGAGAGTGCAATGACAATGAAAGCAGGAGGTGGAATAGGACTTAACTTCAGCAACCTTCGCCCTAAAGGAAGCCCAGTAAAGAAAACAAACTCAAAATCCTCTGGTCCGGTATCCTTCATGGAGATGTGGAATTCCATGTCAAGAACCATAAGTGGAGTTAATGATAGAAAGGGAGCTATGATTGCTGTTTTAAATGTAGATCACCCTGATATCATTGATTTCATTAAAGCTAAAGAAAACAACTCATCTAATAATCCAGTATTTGAAAAATTCAATCTCTCTGTAGGCATAACTGATAAGTTTATGAATGCTGTCATAGAAGACAAAGACTGGGTATGTCAATTCCCACTTCAGGATGGGCAGATAATTGAAAAACAGTATAAGGCTAAAGAAATCATGGATGAGATAGTCTCCTTTGCATGGGCTAAAGCAGAGCCAGGTGTAGTGTTTCTTGACACAGTAAACAGGTTTTATAATCTCTCTTATACAGGAGAGAAGATAACAGCTACTAATCCTTGTGGAGAGATTCCTATGCCACCTTATGGTGCTTGCAATTTAGGATCAATCAATCTTGTAGCTCATGTTAAAAATCCTTTTGAAGATAATGCTGACTTCGATTATGATTTACTACTATCCACTATTAAGTCTGCAGTTAAATTCTTAGACAACGTTATTGATTTAACACCTTACCCTACTGAAGAACATAAAAGAAATGCAATAAGTTCTAGAAGAATCGGACTAGGATTTTTCGGACTTGGTTCTGCCCTTTCAATGCTATGTTTAAAGTATGGAAGCAAAGAAGCAACACAAAAAGTAGATGAACTTATGCGATTTATTAGGGATAATGCATACAGAACTTCCATTATACTTGCTAAAGAAAAAGGAGCTTTCCCTCTTTTCAGTGATAAATTCCTTGAAAGCAGGTTTATAAAGAATCTTCCTGAAGATATTCAAGAAAGTATAGCTCAATATGGAATTAGAAATTCTCAACTGCTTGCAATTGCTCCTACAGGTTCCATAAGCCAGTTTGCAGGAAATGTTTCCTCAGGAATAGAACCCATTTTCAGTCTTGAATATAAAAGACTAAATTATGGGCAGGAAATCCTTGTTGAGGATTATGCATGGAGCATATACAAAAAAATGTATCCAGAAGCTACTCTAAAAGAAATTCCTGAGTTCTTTGTAACAGCTCACGAGTTATCATGGAAAGAACACATAGATACACAGGCAATATGCCAAAGCTATATTGATGGTGCAATCTCAAAAACAATTAATCTTCCAAAAGACATAACAAAAGAAGAACTAAAAGATGTTTTCCTTTACGCCTGGAGAAAAGGACTCAAAGGTTGCACTATCTATAGAGAGGGATCTATAGATGGAGAAGTTCTTAAAAAAGATAAAGATAGCAAAAAAGCAACACCTGGTTTAAGGCAACGTCCCTATAAACTGGAATCTCTTACTTATAAAGTAAAAGTTCCAGACCAAAAACATGCCTTCTACCTCACTTTCAGCCACAGTAAAGATACTAATAAAAACAAACCAATAGAGTTGTTTATAAACACCAATGACCCTACTGTTCAAGAATGGGTACGGGCATTAGGAAGGCTTGTATCTGCTGTATTTAGAAACGTTGAAGATCCAACATTTCTGATCGATGAGTTCCGACAGATATATGCTCCAACAGGTTTTTGGTCAGGTATGAGACGAAAATACATCCCCAGCTTGGTTGCTGAGTTTGGTGAAATAATGGAAGACTACTTCACCGACATCGGCATACTGGACCCTAAAGTACCTGTTGAAGCTTATGAAGAACACACATATGGATACTGTAAAATCTGCGGGCAATACGGATTGGTCTATGAAGAGGGATGTGTAAAATGCCTTAACTGTGGATATAACAAGTGTGGATAAAAATTTTAAAGGAGGTTTTCTATGGAAAAAGTAGTTGTTAAATGGGCAAAAATTCACCCAAATGCTGCAATACCTCACCCTGCATACGATGGTGATGCAGGGGTAGACCTAGCAGCAGTGGAGGAGCATCTAATTTTACCAAGTGAAAGAAAACTTGTAAGAACAGGGCTAAAAGTTGAAATTCCATATGGATACGAACTTCAAATTAGACCACGTAGTGGACTATCATTAAAAAGCCCCCTTATAATAGCAAATAGTCCAGGAACAATAGACTGTAACTATAGAGGGGAAATAATGGTAATAATCTGGAACGCAGGTATGGATGCATATAAAATATACCCGGGTATGAAAATAGCCCAGGCAGTGCTCCAAAAGTTGCCCATTGTTGAGCATATAGAAGTGTCCGAGTCAGAACTTTCAGACACTCGCCGTGGAGAAAAAGGTTTTGGAAGTAGTGGAATATAGATGGATAAACCATCTATAACTAAAAGCGGTCTAAAATAAAAAGTCAAAATTTGAAAGGGGAAGGGCTTAAATGCCTTTCCCCTTTTTTTGTGCTCACTGAGGGATTACAGCCTCAATCATTTCAATAAAACCTGAACCCTGTTTTCTTGCTTCTACTTTAGGAAGGTCTATTAAATCTCCTTTTATTGCTGTAAGAACAAAAACCTGTTTTTTACCCGTTGAAATTTTTGTTTTTATCTCACATTTCCTTGAAAAATACCCTTCTCCTATGAAATCAGGGACAAGTTGTTTTTCTCTATATTTCTGTATAACCTTTTTAAGGACCTCTTCTTTTTCTGATTCATAAAATAATGTTGCATCCAGCACTTTTAAAGAATACGCATACTTTTTTGTTAATTCATATAGTAAATCAGGTCTAATATAAATAATGCCCTTAAGAGAAAAAGCTTCCCATTTATTTTTCTGTGTAACATTTATCTCTGGTTCAAGATATTTTTTTGTAAACTCTTCAAGGTTAAACCATTTATTAAAATCCTTAACCTCATACTGTGAAGCATATCTTATCAACTCCATTTGTCTTGCCTGTTTATCAGCTTCTCTTAAAAGTTGCGTGAGCGGTTCTCTGCTTTTTAAGTGATGATCTCTTACAGCAACAACTGCCTGTTTTGCCCAGAAAACATCTTTCCCGACAAACTGTTCCATAAGCCAGTTGCTACTTACAATTGAGTGATCATAGCTATTATAAACTCCACTTACTCTTAACTCAGGAATTTTACCTATGTCATGAGAAAGAGCGGTTATTAAATACTGAGGCATAAAATTTTCATAATCAATCTGATTTTGCTTTGCCAGTCTTTCTATAATTCTTGCCACAGTAAGTGTATGTTCTTTTAAAGTTACCATTGCAAGATTACTTCTTACAGAAATTACATCGATTGATTCACTGTCTTTTGTATCAATAACAACAGAAGGAACAGAACCATGTTTATCAAGCATTTTTAGAATATTTAAAAGTACATCATAAACATTTTGTTCCTTAAATTTTCCCTCATATGGCTTAATTACATCTTTATAAAACAATGCTATCATATCAATGTTTTCTGTTAAAGCAGAAGCCTGCTCAACTTTTTCAAGCGGCTGTTGATTATCATTTTCTTTGCTTTCGACAGAGGTCTGTGAAGATTCAAATACTTTTTCTTCTTCGTTTTTAATGAGTTTTTCAATAACTCCTTCTTCTTCGTTATAATCAACAGGTTCAAGTGGAGTAGAAACAGGTTCAAGCTGTTGATTGTATTTCAACCAGACCTGACTTAATTCGTCAAGAGAAATTTCTATTTCATTTCCATCAGAATTTTTCTGTGGGGTAAGTTTAAAAAATAAAAACCCACCCACAAAAATTATAATTGCTATACCTATTAACGTAACAATCACTTTGTTTCCCTGTTTATTTTTTCTTGATTATAAACAATCAAATGATAATCTCTAACCTCTTCCTTAAGAACAGTAAGTAACTTCTCAATTGCATTTGTCGAGCTTTGAAGTGTTCTTAAAATTTGTTCCACTCGCATAAGCCTGTTTCTTACATCAAGTAAAAGTTCGTTGTCTAACATTTTCCCTCCTCTTTTTTATAATGTTGCTTTATTTTCCACTGGCTGGGCTGTCAGCTTAAAAAGTTTATTTGTAAGAATTTCTTTTTGTTTATCACTTAAAGCATATATATTGGTTTTCCCCTTAATAAACTTGCCATCCTTTGTAGTAAAAGATGTAAGTTCATAAATAATGTCAGGGATATTTCTGGATGTTGTCTCTTTTGCTTTTTGTAAAAGCTCCATTAACAGCTTTTCTTTGTCAGATTTAAATGCAATTGTCACAGGGTTTTCCATAATTTTAATTATTCTAATTATGAGGTCTTTATCTTTCTGTGTATGAACTACAAAATTTATTTTGTTTCTTAAATTTATACTTTTTAGTTTTCCTATGAAAGAAATTCTGTCATTTTCTTCTTCTTTGTCTTTTCCCCGTAAGAAAATAGTAAATTCCATTTGTTTATTTTTAATGCTTTTTAACTCTTCAAGGCTTGCCTGATTGCTTACAGTTACAAATCTTATTGAAAATACATGTTCAGCAACCACGCATTGTTTAATACCTGCCTTAATTAACATTTTTACTCCCATTCTCTTCTAAATTCTTCTATTTTTTTATTTCTTTTTAAAGTGTAACACCAGGCAAGCCCTATTGCAGCAGCAGCTCCAATGTGGACAAATACCGCAAATTTAATAGCTTTTGGAATAATCTCTCTGAAATCTATCAGCCATAAAGCAAATTTATAAGCAACTATTTTAACCCCATTGGGAACCATTTTTGATGTAACAATGCTATTAAAATTTTTAACTATAAACTCATCGGTAAAAACTGAATAGTAGAGAAAAAACATAATTATTGCGAAAAAAAATGACATTCCTATTTTTGTTCCTGTGAAAGTAAGAATAAAATTAGATGCTATTTTCTTGGTAGTCCTACCCATATAAAACCTTGTAATCAGCACACCAATTAGTAATAATGTAATTGCTAAAACAGGAGCACAACTTAACAAGAAAGAAAAAATATTATCCATTAAAGTAGGATTTGTCGTGTTAAAGACAGGAAGTAGCTTTTCAAAAACTGCCATACTAAAAGGAGTTGCAATAAAAGTATATGCTGTTCCTATTAAAGCAGTTTTAAATGCTATATCAGGGAAGGATAGCTGAGGGATTAACGGTACCACTCCATCAGGAAGATCAGTTCTGTACTCAATGGCAGAAAACTGCTGAATTTCACTTAGGGCATGTAAAAAACTTTTTGCCCTGATGTCAGATACAGCAGCATTTATAACAGTTGCACCTTCACCCTTAGCCATAACCCATTCTCCTCTTTAATACAAATTTTTAAATATAAACTTCCCCAGATAAGCGAAGAAAAAAGCAATCATAAAAAGAAAAATCGTTATCATCATTGAAAATCTTCTCCTTGCTATTCCATAAACACCAAGAAGCAAGCAAAACCATGCAATAAATCTTGGTAAGAGCTTACGCCTTGAAACAAACTCCCAGAAGTCTCCCGGGTGATTCATAAGTAAATAAAAAAATACAGCAAACACAACTATTCCCACAAAGATAATTCCTGTAAAAAGTTTATTAACTTTTGACAAAAGCATGTTTTACCCTCAAATCAGGGAATAATATTTTAATTTTTGTGGGTTTTATAAATGGAACTCTTCCTTTATAAAATTCTCCCTCATGTCGCATATAGAAATATCTTGGTTTTAGCTTGATAACTCTTTCTCCTAAAATTAACCTTTCTTCTTCTTCTCTCATACTGAAAGAAGCTTTTGCATCAGCAACAGATGGAATTATTTTCCAGATGGTTTTTTTAGGAGAAGCTTCCTCAATATAACTTGCAGTTTCATTACAGTTTACTTTCATATATATCCAGGTAGAAATGTTATCAATGATGGATTCGGTAATATTCTGCCCTACTGCCTTTTTAACCTGAGAAAATGATTGAGTAAAAAAGTGTAGCCAGACATTTGCCCCACCCGCCTTATTAAACATATTTTCTATTCCATTGTATAAAATCGTATCTCCTTCATCCAGATAAAGACAGAGTGGAGGGTTTATTTTTCTACCGCTTACAATTGCTCGCCCAACGGAAGCCTGTATCATACTAATCAGAATTCTTCCTATTGTGTATGCTTTACGTCTAAGAAGCAAAGACCCGGTGTTACAGTAAAGAATAACTGGTTCACCTTCTTCAAACCTTCTTATAAACTCATTGGTTCTTGCACGACCTATTATTTTGCCTGTAGTGGAAGAAGTCATTGCAGTAAGCATTGTTCTTAAGGTGGATGAAACTTTTCCAAAATACTCTTGAGGAGAACTTAACACATGCTCCACATTCATAATGGTTTCTTCTGCAAGCTGTCTTACTCTTTCATCAGGATGATTTGAGAAAAAATTCATATTTTCAAGGATTTGGCGTAGAGATTCGTAAGTGATTCTCTGTTTTATATCAAAAAAATTTATTAAAGGGGTTTCTCCTTTAGCATATGCTTGAGCAACAAGACTGCTTACTATCGCAGTTGTAATTTCCTCTGCAATAGTAATGAAAAATTCCTCATTGGACTGTATACCAGATGTAACATGATCAATAATTTCATCCATAACATAGTAGTAAGCGAGTGGATCAATCCTTAAAGAATAATCTGAATAAACAGGAGATATAAACATTAAATCATTAAGCCTTCCTGCTTGAATTGTTGCTGATATAACACTACTTAAAAGCTCATTATCTGCTTTGGGGTCTACCACAACCACAGAATTTCCAGCAAGAATGTCCTGTGATGCAAGATAAGAAATAAACTTTGTTTTTCCTATTCTTGTGGTTCCAACACAACCAAAATGAGTTGATCTTTTTTTATAAGGAATGTAAAGATCTTTGACTTTTGGAAAATCCTCACCAAGTAAAACTCCTTCTCCAAGATGGAGTTTATCGGTTTTAACAGTCTTACCTTTCAGATTTATTTCCATGAGTTTATCTAGCATATTTATTTATTACTTTTTTCATAAAAAAGGTAATAAATATAAAGATGAACAATCCTGAACTATACAAGGACAGATTTATCCGTCTGGTTAATAACCGCATTTACTTTTATATCAATTATGATCCAACCATTATTACCGTTTTTAAAAGTAATGGACTTAGATGGGACCCCTCTTATAGAGCGTGGTATACAGAGATTGACGGCTACTTAAGTCCTCATGATGTTTATTCAAAGTTTAATAAGGTATTCAGCATTTATCCAGATGAAGAGAAGCTCTATATTTCAAAACTAATGGAAGCTTATTTTAAAAAACTAAGCAATGTTATTGAGTTTAGCAGAAACTCATCCTCCAACTTTCCAGTGCCTCTTCCTGAGGGTTTAAAACTCTTTCCGTATCAAAAAGCAGGAGTTGAATTTTTAGTTACAAAGAAAAACGTTTTGCTTGCTGACCAGATGGGACTTGGGAAAACCATTCAGGTTATTGGATATTTAAACTGCATGTTAAAAGAAAACAAACCACCTTCAGCCTTAATTGTTTGTCCTGCATCAGTTAAGTACAACTGGGAAAAAGAGCTTAAAAAATGGCTTATAGCTCCACTTTCAATTGAAGTGCTCGAAGGGAAAAACGGCTTTGAACAGAACCCTCAAATTAATGTTTACATTTCAAACTATGACATTCTGAAAGATAAGAATTTTACCAATCTAAACATCATTGTGCTTGATGAAGCTCACTACATCAAAAACGAACAGGCCCAGAGAACAAAGGAAGTGCAGAGAATTTGCAAGGCAAATCCAAAAGCAAAGATTATAGCCCTGACTGGTACTCCAATGCTTAACAGACCAAGAGAGCTGTTTCCCATATTAAAAATACTTGAACCCTCAAGATTTAACAACTTTTTCAGGTTTGCCATAACATATTGTGGAGCATACAAAAAAAGCATACATACAAAAGAAGGAAAAAAAGAATTTTGGGACTTTAACGGAGCATCAAACACAGAAGAACTGGGCAGGCTTCTGAGGGCCACAGTGATGTTGAGGAGGGAAAAAACAGAGGTTCTCAGGGAACTACCCGATAAAATACGAACTGTTATTCCTATTAAAAAACCAATAACAGGCAAAATTGTAAATATTGAAAATGAAACACAAAAAATAGTGGAAAAAATAAAAGAGATAAACAAAAAAATTTATCAAGCTAAAAAGAAAAATAACAATGAATTACTAAATCAACTGAGAATTGAAAAAACAGAAATTCGTTCTGTTGCACTTCCTCTAATAAACGAATACAGAAGGCTTGCCTTCGAGGAGAAAAAGGACAGCATAGTTTCCTTCCTTGATGATGTTTTGCCCGATGAAAAAATAGTTCTGTTTGTTCACCATCTAGAAGTAGCGGATTTCTTTAAAAATACATTTTCTCATTTAAATCCCTGCATAATAACTGGACAAACTCCTCCACAGCAAAGACAGATAATGATAGACAGTTTTAACAGAGATAAAAATCATCCACTTTTTATCGCCACCATCCTTGCTGCAGCAGAAGGCATTACCCTTACAGCATCCTCAACCGTTGTTTTTGCTGAATACGAATGGACACCCGCAAAGATGCTACAGGCAGAAGACAGATGTCACAGAATTGGGCAGAAAAAAACAGTTAACTCCTACTGGTTTACCCTGCAAAACAGCATAGATGAAATGTTTATAAATAAAATAATCGAAAAACTTGAAATAGGACAAAGCATAATGCAGGATAAAACAGCAGAAGAAATTTTTATGGCAGTGGAATAACTCCCCAAAAACTATGTCACGACATAGTTTTTATGAAAAAGTAATATTAATAAAAATATATATAAAAAGAAGGAGTTAAGGTGGAAACAGCAAGAAAAATAGATATAGACCAACTAAAAAGAAAATCCCAAAAAATAAAGGCAATCTGTGTATATATGCCTGAAGATATATATAAAGAACTGGATGTTGTCTGCAAAAAATTGCATCTATCTAAATCGAAAGTCATTCGACAGGGGGTTCAACTAATAATTGATCAGTTAAAAGAAACCTCACAAATTCAAGATTAAAACAATTTTTTTATCCAATTAAGTAGTAGTAGTTTCCTCTAAAGATGTTCCCAAAAGAGAAAGCTCTTTATTTATTCTCCTTAGATATTTTCGAATTTCCTCAACACTGAATACTTTATCTTCAGAAATAATCTTTTTCAATGCATCTTTCATGAGTAAAAATAAAGCTCTGATTGTAACGGGTTTGGCAAGAAAACTATCCTTTCTCTCCCATTGATCTTTGAATTCTTCCTGAACAGCCTTGAAGAAATTCCAGATCACATCATAAAGAACATCCTCTTGGTCTGACTCTTCCCCTGATAACTGCAATTTTTTTATGGTTTCTTCAATTCCTGATTTTTCAATTGCAGTAACCAGGCTTGCCTGTGAAATAAAACCCTTTCCTATTCCAAGCATTTTGATTTTTCCATAGAAAGGAGACTCTATGTCATCGAGATGTAGTTTTTCGACAATTTTATGCAGTTTAAAATATTGAGGAAAAATATCTTCTGAAATACCTAAAACATCAAATACCACAGATTTGTTAACGGGTTTTTGATGGTAATTGATATTTACGAAAATTTCTGCTACTTCAGCCAATGTGAGATTAATAAAAGCAGTAACGACAAGGGGCATATCTTTATGTGTATAATCAAAAGCCTTTAATCTATGTTGGCCATCTATAACAAATGCAACCTTACCTTTTAAGCTGGGGTGTGCGGGTTCAGTGTTATTTGCTATTTCAAGCATTTTTTGAAGATCAAGCTGATTGTTGCAAAAAACGTTATCTAGAGTTAAACTTAATCTGTTTAGATCAAAATTTATGATTATGTTGTTTGCTAAAAACGCATCTTCCGAATCAATGTATTTTGCTATTGCCTTACTTCTATATAGGGCTTCTTTTCCTTCGTCAACTTTCGAATTGGGATTAAAATAAGAAATTTCTCGCAAAGATTTTGCAGAAAGACTGAATAATAAAATGTCCTTTCCATTCTGGCGTGTTTTTACTGCTGGTATTGTTTTCATTTTTTTCTCCTTTTTTTGTTTTTTGCTAAGTGTGAAACTTATAATAATATTATATATACATTGCATACACAATGTCAATAACTTTTCATCCTACAGAGTTAGCTTGTTTTTTAAAATAAAAAAAGGGCATCAGGATTGCCCTGATACCCCCAGAGGAGAGGTCATATCCTCTCCTCGTCTTCTTGCTTTTTTAATTCAAATTTTGTGATTGGGGTTAAAACTTTAAGAAGTGCTTCAGCAAGTTCTTCAGTATTTGAAAATTTCTTTTTCAGCAGCTCCTTTATTCCCAACAGTTCCCAAAACTTGCCTTTAACATCTTCCCAATGCTCAAGGTCGGTGTAATCCAAAAGAAATAAATTGCAAAAACTATGCGCAGATAGTGAAATATCTGCAAGAATATTTTTCAAATAATCTTTTGGCTTAGTGAAAATGTCCATAAGTGCACTTAAGATGTCAGAAAATACTTCATCTTCAACGCATATCGCTGGATTGCTTTTAATGCTTTGCCCGTCTTGTAGTACTATGCCGCATTGTACTATGCTTATTTTTTTTCCGTTAGCTTCCATTTTTTCCTCCTTTTTTTATATAATTATTTATATAATTTATTATATATACATTGCATACACAATGTCAATAACTTTTTATTCTGCATAGTTAGGATCAAAACGGTTAACTGGATTTGCCCTTTTCGCAAAGCTTATTAATTGAACATTAAAACATGAATTTATAATTATACAAAACCATATTTTTCTATAAAGCTATACAATAAAAAGTTCCATAATTTTTTATTTTGCTTTATACGGGAACAGACATTGGTTCCAATGCCTTATAATTTCCCTTAAAAACTACTTTCATCTAAAAACCTCCTTAATTGTTTTTTTGCTTCCTGATATATATATGCATCAAGAATGCTTTTTGTTTTTGATCAAAAAAATAAACAAAAAATATATATCTATATATGTATATTATTTTTTGTATGTTTTTTATTTTTTCGGAAAAAAGGAGCCAAAGACTTAATAAAAAGGGCAGTTTGTCTTTAGCTCCTGGGGGCAGTAGAAGAGGCTTCATCCTTGGGTATGTGACTTGCCCCGCATCCATGCGGGAAACTACCTACGGATGAGAAGCCTCTTCTTTGTTAGTATTACTTTTGATGAGGGCAAGCCTTTTCTACTATCTCTATTTCTTTTTGTGATAAGTTATAAAGCTTATAAACTAATTGGTCTATTTGATTTTCATATTTTCTGACTTTAGCTTGCTTTTCAGGATTTTCCAAATAATCTTCGTCTTGGGTAATAGCAAGGATTTTATCTACAAGGTTAATAAATGGCTGTTGTTCAGACTCAGGAATTTTAGGGATGGGAAGTTTCTCTACATATTGCTTAATCCATCTAAAAGCTTTTAATCCTAAAGCACTTGAAATTTGACTAAAATAAAAATGTATAATTTTGGAATTTAATAAAGCAAGATTATATTTGTTTACATTAGTCATCATATAACAGGTTTGATTGACATACATTTTTTTTACATCCCAAGCAAAAGACCCTTCGTTAGTCATTTCTTGCCACACAATCTTCTCTTTTTCAAATTCAGGATAGTATGCAATTTGATCCTGCGTTTCAAACCATTTGTTACTTGTTTTTTTTCGAGCGTTAAATCCTAAATTAGGATATTTCTTTCCTGATTGTTCCAATTGCCTTATATCAAAATGATCTAAAAAATACTTTTTGATTGCTGGATACTGATCAATATTAAGGTGTAAAGCAGGAAATGTCCCTATTACCCATAACCCCGCCCATTTATAACCATAGCGATAGATGTCTCTGCCACGAAGGATTTGCTTGATGATGGCTTCGGTACGTTTTCTTTCATCTTCGCTCTGGCAATTATTTAATATTTCTTCTTGTTTGGTGCTATTTATAATAAAAGCGTCATTAAGCCCGGTTAATATTCCACGATAAATTTTTACATCCCAATCTTTTAGAGGTTTTCCTATTTGTTCAATTTTTTCTTTTATTCTTAAATGACTATCATCTGCAAGAATCCAAGTATTTATATTCTGTGGAATTTCAAACTCTTTATTATCCTTCAATATTTTGACAGTATGCGATTCCTCCGGTATGGATTTCTGTGCAATTAAAATTGCAGTATCTACGGTTGCATCTTTGAAAATTCTTTTACCGCCGTAATCAATTATGTTTAAAATCTTCATATTATTAGTCATAAATTCTCTTAATTTTTGACCATAAAGGGCTCGCATCCATTTGTTGGATGTTATAAAACCTAAAAACCCATTGTCTTTTAATACTTCATAGGCTCTATAGAAAAAATACACATAAATATCTGCTATAGCATCATAATAATTTCTATAAAACATTTTTAAATCTTTTTTTATCTCTTCCAACCGTTCTGCTCTCACATAAGGTGGATTTCCTATCACTATATCAAACCCGCCTTCTTCGGCTATTGTTGGAAACTCCACCGGCCAATAAAAATACTTATCCCCGGGCAAAGAAAAATTAGCTTTGATTTTGTTTAATTCATCAACTACCATTTCATAATCTCTTGTTTCTTTTTTTACCTCATGGACAGATAAATCCAACTTTTCTTCTATCTCTCTTATTATCCTTTTTATATCATCTGAAACTGGATACATCTGGAGCTGGCTACCAATAAAGGTATATCCTTCTCCCAACAATGAATTTCCCGTTTTTACATGGTGATCAATAAATGCCAAAGGCATGCCAATCATAAAAGAATGTAACCACAAAGATACCTTTAAAAGTTCTATTGCAAGCGGGTTGATGTCAACAGCATAAACACATTTCTTTAAAATTATCCTTCTTATAATGTTTTCATTGCTTAAATAGTCATCTATATCAGATGGATGGAATATTCCTGTTTTAGATAGCTCATCTATAATATTTTTTCTTAACATATTAAGATAATTGTTAAACTCTTGTGCATTATCAAGCTCTCCAACAATTAGGTCCAAAAGAGTATCCACTGCATCTACTAAAAAATGTCCACTTCCCGCACACATGTCAAGGATTTTTACATTAAGCAGGGCTTGTATTTTCTTCTCTGAATAAAGTTGTTTTATTTTTTCTTTAAGCTCATTAGATGATAAAGAAACTTCTCTTCTAATACCATTCTGGAGTTTAAAACATTTTGTTTCTATCCTAAAATTGCGTGCAATCTCTTTTAAATGAGAAACCTGCATTTTATCCATATCTTCAAAGCTTTCAGGTAATCCCATATGCTTCATTCTTTCTTTCCAGTAATTGTTAATACAACTATCCACTATTGTTTTGGTTATTTCATTAGGAGTATAAAATGTCCCGGTTAATTTCCTTTCTTTATTTTCTGATTCAAGATACAGCTCATCAGTATTTGCATCATATTGAAGCTTAAAGCTTAAAAGTCCCTCATAAATGCTTCCAAGATGCTTAACAGAAATTTCTGCATAGTCAATTTCCTGCTTACTTTCAAAAAGACTGCCTTCATAGCGAATTTTAGTTAAAGCTTTAGCCAGACATAAATCAGAAAGCTTATATGTGCTAAAAAATTCATCTCTTTTAAATAAACCCCCATTGTAAGGAGGGATTCTCAATGAAGGATCACCTTCATCAATCAGGTTGAAAAGCGACATGATTTTGATATAAAAAGCATAACTTTTTGAACTGAATATCTTTTCAAAACTGTTGCTTTTACTACTGTTGTATCCTTTCTTTATTTCACTAAAAACATTGGACAGGCTGTAAACATTGCGAGGTAATAGTTTTCTATCTTCAGCATGAATAACGAAAAGAAGCCTGTAAAGAAATATGAGCGTTTTTTGATAGATAATATCCAGCGGTGGGTCTTGCACCCCCTGCCTTTTATACTCCTCAAAAAATCCTTTTGCGATGGTGGTAAAAACTTCAGAAAAAACTATTTTGCTTAAGTCTTCTACAACCTTCTTTTCCCAAACTAACTTTGCCCTGAGCAGATTATCTAAAAATCCCTCAAAACTTTCTTTTCTAAACAAAAGATAAAAAATAATAAGATTGTCCTGCTCAAAAATATTCTCTTCGTTTGAATCTGAAAACAGAGATGATGAAGAAAATAATTCTTCAACATAACATTCAAAATAGTTTGTTAGAAGACTGTTGCTGTGGCTATAGTATAATCTCCATCTTTTACCGTTACTTAAAATCCCCCAAAAAGGAGTATCCCTCAAAAGTTTCATGGCGTTAATGTATTTGATAATCTGAATGGCTGGTATTGTAATCCGCCCATTTTCCTGCACAAACCCTTTATCAAAATCCAATCTTCTTTTTTTGGCTTCAAGGATGGCTATTGAATGACTTAAATGTTTTTCTTTTGTATCAGGAAGGGGATCCGTGAACAAAGCATAATCAACCTTTTCCCCTCCTATTTTTAATTCCGTAGTAAAAAATTCATAGGTAAAACCCAAGATTTTAAGGACAGGAGTGATTATTTTGATTTTTACCTCTTCTTCGTTTGTATCAAGAACGTGAGAATCATTTTTTACACAAATTTCCCGTATTGCCTTTATCGTTTGAATGTAATGCTCTTTTAAAGCACTGTTTCCCTCTAATTCCTCTCTAAAATTCCTGATCCTTTCCTGGATCACTTTGCTTGAAAACAATCGATTGACTATTTTTCTCTGCACTTTACTCCCCTCTTAAATATTTTTTGGCAATTATAACACATCCTTTTCACCCTACATAGTTGAAATCAAAACACAGATAAACCTGGTTTTATTTTTCTTGTCAATTACGCCTTTCCATCCTACATAGTTACATTAAAAACTGGGGCCATCGGATATGAGGGACGGCCTGAATATTTCCTTTTCATCCTACATAGTTACATTAAAAACGCAGAAGCAACTCTTTTAGAAAGATGCCTGATAAACCCCTTTTCATCCTACATAGTTACATTAAAAACGTTGACTTTCCTTGACCTCCCAAGCCGTCTAACACAACTTTTCATCCTACATAGTTACATTAAAACCCACACACTTTATTCCCCTTCAGGAGGCAGGTTTGTTAAATTCTGTAGTATCCACTTTGGTTCATCAACCATGAGGTATATGTATCTTGCAGAGTAAAGCTCCTTACCGCTGTCTCCCTGATATGGAAGCATCATGACTCTCACTATCTTTGGCTGTGCCACAATTGGAGATTTAGGCTCCTTAAGCAGATTTGCAAGCTTGCTGAACAGAGCATCTCTGTATTCCTCTTCAACAGGAGAGTAAGGAATATTTTTAGGCTGAGTTTTTTCCTCAAGCTTGAGCACTCTGCTTTCCTCGTATGCCTCTTTAAGTGGAACACACTTTCCCTGCTCGTTCATGGGACATGTAAACTCTCCCTCATATGGGTTCATCACGGATGCACAGCCCAGTGCAAACAGCCCGAGTGTAAAAGCACCTCTCTTAATAAATTTAATTATTTTCCCGGTCTCCATAGACTTGCTTTCCTCCTGTATGGATTATTTTCTTCATTTAATACTGTTTCTTTTTCCTCCGTGTGTTGAAGCTCTGATGTTACAGGCTTTGCTGTTTCAACTGGCCTTTCCTGTTCAACAAGCCTGCTTCCACAGAACCTGCATAAAATGGCATCCTTTTTAATCTTTTCTTTACAGAAAGGGCATTCCATCAAATTCCTTTCTCTGTCTTTCTCTGCTATGGTCTGTGCATGTTGAAGTATATCAACAAGCTTTTCAGGATGAGGAACCAGTCTGGCAACTGTAATCCCAGCCTCAGCTGCAGACTGAATGGAAACAGTTCCAAATCCCAGAATCATGCCAATTGGCGTTTTCTTATACCCTGCATTGTTGATCTTATCCAGAGGAGTTTCCTTTGTGGTAACCACAAACACCCCATTTTCATCAATAAATCTCTTGTTTGTAACAACCCAGATGTTGTTTCTCCTAAGCAGGTAAAAATAAAACAGAGTAAGCCACCCCGTAATCAGGGCCACCACAATTCCGCCGAAAGCATATCCTGCTACTGCAACTGCCACAGCCGCAACAACTGCCATACAGTAAATTACCCAGTGCTGTCTGGCAAAATAAATTATCCTCTCATCTGGTTGAAGTGCTGTTTTCACTGATTACCTCCTTGAGTGGCCATTTTTTGAAGATTTAAAGCCTGAGTATCCATCCACTGAAATGCCTCTTCAGCAAGTTTTATCGTGTTTTTAAGATTTACCTGCTCCTTTGGTCGATTTGGAAGAGGAAACATTTTCTCCATGCTGAATTCTTTGCTGTAGGGATTGTGAGTCTGTGTTATAAAAATCACATATGCCCAGCTCTTATACTCGTCCATTGTCATCGGGATACCACGTAAATCATTAAATGTTTTAAGCCAGTCCGCATCATATCTGGGGTCAGCTGCTTTTTCAAGTAAACCACCTCCCTTTAATTGAAAACAGACTTTGTTGTATTGCTGACATATCTCTCCATACTTCTTGTCCACCTTTCGTATATCAATAACAGCAGGGTTCTTTTTCTTATCCTTTGGTATTGAAGCATCTTCTGGAAGGAAAAAGTATACATCCTTTAATTTATCAGCACGCCAGTCAATTAACACGGAAAGCACTGAACTGTAAAGCAGTTGACGGGATACTTTTTCTCCCGGTTTAAGTCCAAGATGTATACAAATGTCGTTTTCATACAGAGAAGGTATTCCCATTATGGGTAAGAGCACGAAATATTTTGCCTGTTCTATAGATGGGTTTGTATCGATAATGAAACCTGCAATTTTATCTGCTTCAAAAAAACCCTGAATTCCAGCTTTCTCTTTTATTCTGTTTAAATAATCCTGATTTTCCTCTATGTTCTTCTTTGAGTACTCCACATTACAGTCCCTTACAGGAACAAACTCATCACTTTTATCACTTTCTTCTGCATACAGACATCCTACAATTAAAAATATGGATGCCGCGACCACCAGAGATAAAACTGTTTTAAATGCTTTCATTTGCTTCCTCCTGTTTTTATCTTTACTATTGCATGGCATTGAAATCATATTCTTTGACCTCGAGCTCTAACCCCTCTGATACAACCAGTGTTACGGTTCTTGTTGCCTGTATCTCTATAACAGGTATTGTCTGTCTTGCAAGATCAAGGTAAAACCTCTGAAGTTCACCTGCCGCCTGCTGTACCGCTCCACCTATTGCTGCCTTTGCTATATCGCTTGACTT
>Ga0134096_1000201_pt1 | contig 76230 bp, 72 predicted proteins | sample 7_2taG_FD_94448 | JGI IMG/M metagenome (GOLD analysis project Ga0134096, IMG submission 94448) | Switchgrass degrading microbial communities from high solid loading bioreactors in New Hampshire, USA - 7_21_20_110_A3 metaG | ecosystem: Engineered > Bioreactor > Semi-continuous > Anaerobic >... | reverse complement strand
CTTCCCGAATGGCATATCTGTCCGACAGTCGGATCAACGCAGTCGCCTCCAGGCCTGACCGGCGGGTCCTGTTCTGGCAGTCATAGCTCAAACCGGTCCCCGAGGTAGAATTTGCGAGCGATGGGGTTGTCGGCGATCTCCGACGCCGGACCGGAAACGAGTATCTCTCCGCCGTGCATGATGTAGGCTCTGTCGACTATAGCCAGAGTCTCTCGAACGTTGTGATCGGTGATCAGGATCCCTATTCCCTTCTCTCGCAACCTGGCTACCATGTCCTGTATATCAGCCACAGCAATAGGATCTATGCCAGTAAACGGCTCGTCGAGCAGCAAGAGTGTCGGCGATGCAGCCAACGCGCGGGCGATCTCCACCCGCCTCCGCTCTCCGCCTGACAGCGAATAGCCCATCTGAGAAGCCACTCCTTCGAGCCCGAACTCCGCAAGAAGCTCGTCCACGATCCGAGCCCTCTCAGGTCTCCGCACGCCCTTGATCTCAAGCACCGCGGCCAGGTTCTGTCTCACTGTCATCCTCCGGAAGACGGATGACTCCTGAGGAAGGTAGCCAAGACCGAATGCAGACCGAGCGTGGACCGGCATTGACCGCACGTCCGTGCCTCGGATCAGGATCTGCCCCGAATTCGCCCGTTCGAGTCCCACGAGCATGTAGAAGGTAGTGGTCTTGCCTGCCCCATTCGGACCGAGGAGGCCCACCACCTCGCCTTCGCTGAGCGTGAGAGAGACTCCCTTGACTACCTCTCTGCGGCCGTACCGCTTTGTCAGGTTGACACACTCAAGCGCCATCTGCAACACCGCCCATCGACCTGAGGTGCTCGACCAACTTCGTTACTGCGCCCTCCTGCCCCATGCGCTCGATGCCTGCCCTTGACATCCTTGCATACCGGTTAGGATCGGACAGGATGTCGCACACCTCTCCAGCCACCTCGGCCGGATCAGAGCTCTCCACCAGACAGACCGCATCTCCCAGCAACCGCTTCTGGGCCCTGGCGAATCCCCTGGTGAACTGAGCCCCGCGGCCGGGAAAGGTCACAGCCGGCTTCCCCATGCCTACGGCCTGCTCGACCGCTGTGCCGGCCATGCCCACGACGAGGTCGCACGCATGCACATAGTCGCCGAACCTGCCCGACACCACCGGAACCGTAAGTCTGAGCGACTCCTTCTCCCAGGCGAACACGAGGTCGCCTGCATGCCCTGTCTCGGCACTATCCGGCTTCGGTGAGTACGACCAGGACGCGCTCGGGAGAGCCGCGGTCATATCCCTCAGTTCGGGCGCACGGGCCAGCAGCACGACGAAGCCCACGTCCTTCGAAGCGGGCAGCGCTTCGAGGCACAGGAGCATGTCGTGCAGGTTCATTGCGAAATCAGACCTGCTTCCGGGAAGCAGGCAAACCAGACGCTCATTTGTCGCGCGCAACAGCGGACCGCCCGATCTGTCGATCACGTCCATGAGGAAGTTGCCGAAGAAGTGAGATCGAACCCCGCGCCTCTCGAGCGACTCGGCGGTCAGCCGGTCTCTGGCTGCGACTGCTGCGGCCAGCCTGCGCATGAGCCACGCTTCAACGGGCAAGTGTCCGCTGATGTACTCGGATTTGGCCGTCGCAAGCAAGAAGCGCCGCGGCAGTCTGCCCAGCGCGCACATGCAGAGGAGGAAGACGTCTCCAACACACAGCGTGAGCGAAACCCGGCCAGACAAGAGTCTCATTTCTCTGACTTGTCTATGCAGGCACCCGGCCAAACCTGCTCGCAGATCTCTAAGCGCGGACCGCAGGCTCGTGCGAGCGAATCCGCCCGACGGCATGAGTTGCCGCGAACCCACTGTCTTCACTTCCAGGCGTCTATAGGGCTCGCCCGGGCCGACCATCGGAAAGGCTGCGACGTCAGGCTCACCCGCGCACACCAGCTCAGATGCTATCCTTGCGCCGACGAGGTCTTCAGCATAGCCATTGCTCACTATGAGTATCACGGGCACGCACGCTCCGGTCCGATCAGCTAGACCACCTCCGGCCTGCTGAACTGCGCTGCATAGAGACGACTGTAGAGACCTCCGAGCGCGACGAGCTCGCTGTGCGACCCGCTCTCCACAATCTTGCCGTTGTCCATGACGAGGATAAGGTCGGCATTGACCACCGTGGAAAGCCGGTGAGCGATTACGAAAGTGGTCCGCCCCTTCATGAGATTGTCAATTGCGGCCTGTACGAGCTTCTCTGATTCGCTGTCCAGCGACGAAGTGGCCTCGTCGAGGATCAGTATGCGCGGATTCCTCAGGACAGCCCGGGCTATGGCTATTCGCTGCCGCTGGCCTCCTGACAGCGCAACGCCCCGCTCTCCGACCTGCGTGTCATAGCCTTTCGGGAGCTTCATGATGAACTCGTGTGCGTACGCGGCCTTGGCCGCCTCTACGATGCTCGAGAAGCTCGCGTCCCTGTTTCCATATGCGATGTTCTCTCTGACAGTCACACCGAAGAGAATGGTCTCCTGGGGCACCAGACCTATTTGTTTGCGAAGAGACTCGATCTTGACGTTCCTCAGGTCGATGCCGTCAATCCGGACCGAACCGCCCTGAGGATCGAAAAACCTCGGTATCAGATTGACGAAAGTGGTCTTCCCTGCCCCGCTCGGACCGACCAACGCTACTACCTGGCCGGGAGCGATCGACACACTCACTCCGTCAAGTGCCAGGGTGCCGTCTCCATATCCAAACTTGACGTTTTCGAACTCTACGCTCCCACGGATAGAACCCAGTTCCTTAGCCCCGGGTGCATCGCTGATATCCGACTGGACATCCATGAGGTCGAAGACCCGTTGCGCCGCGGCCATCCCCTGCACGAAGCTGTGGTAGATCCGGCTCAGATTGCTCAAAGGAGCGGCCGCAATGGCAATGAGTATGAGAAACGAGATCAGGGCACCGACGGTCAGATGGCCCGACAGCACCTCCCGCCCGCCGAACCACAGCACTGCGGCAAGCCCCAGGACTCCCATGATCTCCATAGCAGGGACGAGAGTCGCTCCTACGCGCGCGCTCTTCATGCCGAGTTCGAACGCGTCTTCGTTCTCCCGCGAGAACCGCTCGATCTCGTAGTTCTCCATCGTGAACGCCTTCACGACCCGGATCCCCGAAAGAGTCTCCTGGAGGATGGAGGTCACGTCGCCCACCTTGGCCTGGACCATGGACGTAAAGGACCGGACGCTGTGCCCGAGCCTGCCCATCACGACTGTAACCAGCGGAATCATCACGAGGATCAGAACGGACAGGCGCCAGTTCAGCACGAAGAGCATCAAGACCGCGCCAAGCAGTATGGCCAGCTGAGAAACGAGGTCTGCTGCGCCGTTGACCAGCGAGTTCTGGACTAGAGACACGTCGTTCGTAAACCTGGACACAACCTCGCCGCTCTTCCTTCGCTCGTGGAAGCTCAGCGACAGCCTCTGCACATGCTTGAAGAGCATTCCCCTGAGGTCGACCGCGACCCGCTGTCCGAGGAAATAGGTGAGATACGTCTGGCCGTACGTGAACAGCCCTTTTGCCAGGTAAATCGCGACTACCGCAAGAGCGGCCAGATTGAGCTCTCTGAGCAACGCGGCGGCTGAGGCCCCGCGTTCGATGCTCTTAGACTGGCGCTCTATTACGTTGAACAGCTCGCCCAGTTTCTGAGGCACGATGAGCGTAGCAGCCGTGACTATCGAGACACAGGCGACAAGAAGGACAACATGAGGCCAGTATGGCAAGAGAAACCTGAGAACCCTCCTCGAAGTGCCCATCGTGCTCACTCCCTTCTGAATGTCAAGCGTTTTCTGATATCGCGAGCTGATCCTCTATCAGGCGCACGAGCCGGGATGCAGCGCCCGGGCTTCCCGCTATGCTCTTCAGGCGTTCAGACATCCGCTGCCGATCTGCGCTTGATCGAAGCAGTTCGCAGACTGGGTCCGCGATGTCAGCCGCAGTCAGCACGCCCCTGACCTCAGGCACTACGCTGGAGCCGGCCCTGCGGTTGGGCAGCGCAGCAAAGCCTGTGCGTGCAGCCAGCCTCCGGACCGCCTTGCGCTTGATCCACGGCCCGATGAACGGGACTCCGCCTATCAGTCCCGGAAGCCCCTCAAGAGGTATCTTTTCAGGCTCGTTGATCGGAGTCACGACAACCATGGGCACGCCCAGCGCAGCCAGTTCCATCGTGTTGGTTCCAGGCACCGTTACAGCTACATCCATGCAGTTCATTGTATCATACCTGTTGGACGCCATTACTGCTATGTTTGTTCCGAGATTGGTGGTCAGCCGGCCGATCTGCCCCGCAGAGGAAGCGCTGGCAACCACCTCAGTGCTCAGCATTCCCTCGGTGTTCATCCCTAGCTCTTGGGCTGTCAGGCGGAGCTCATCGGGAGGCACAGTCGGTGCGAGAAGCAGTAGGAACTGCACAGAGGGGTCTCGTCGTGAAATACGGTCGGCGGTACCGGTCATCAGTGGAACGGTGATGTCCAGCCAGCGGGCCCTGCTTCCAGGGAGAAGGCCCACTACGGGCCGGCCGGGATCGAGTCCCACGGACCGGGCATACGATTCCTTCTCCTGTTCCACTGCCACGCGGTCCACCATCAGGTTGCCGATGGTGACGACCTGTTCCGGCGGAACGCCGTCGTTGATCAGCCGCTGTCTGGAGTCTTCGTAGTCGGTAGCCAGGATGTCGAAAAACCGTCTGTGGTGTATCCTGCCTTCAGTGTACGCGATTGCACGAAATCCCAACCGTCTAGCAACGAAGCCTGACTGAAAATGGTCTCCACCCAGGTGCACCACTGCCCCGTGCGTTGACTCGAAGGCAACTCTTGAGGCCACACACCCGAACAACAGGAATCTCAGGTACCTGCCGCCGGACACGACCTGATCAGCCAGCCCGAAGCGCTCGACGATCTCATGTTCGCGGCCGCTGGAGAAGGCGCAGGGCGGAATCATCACGGTGACCCGCACTTGGTCCGCCAGCTCGGCGCGGAGGGCCTGCAAGGCCGGGGCCAGCCATCCGGCGACCTCTCCCGGTCCATTGCAGAAAAAGACGACCTCAGGCCTCAACGCGATCGCCCCCAGCGGCCGCGCAACTCCGGGCGACCTCGAGGACGGCTTGCGCCGCCCTGAGGGATGCGCCTGGTTCTCCGAGCCTTTCTCTGACCAACGACAAGTCCTCAATCACCCGCCCGTAGTACTCGGGGTCGCTGCAGAACCGAAGCATTTCATCCGCGACGCGGTCTGGAGTGCAGTCCTCCTGGACCAGCTCGGGCACTGCACGCCGGCCAAGGACGATGTTGGGAAGTCCTATCGATGAAATCGTCAGCAGCCTGCGGGCGATTGCCATCGTGAGTGGCGAAACCCTGTACACGATCACCATAGGCATGCCAACCAGGGCGGCCTCAAGCGTGGCCGTTCCGGAGGCCACCACGCCAGCGAAGCATCTGCTCATGAGCTGCGGACAGCTGCCGGTGTCCAGCCTGACATCGACTCCGGAGGCGGATACATACTTCAGCACGCGCTGTTCGTCGACAGTGGGCGCAAGCGACAGTTCGAATATGACGTCCGGACGGGCTTTCTGAATAATCTTGCAGGACTCCAGCATGACGGGGAGCAGCTTGTCTATCTCCTGGTTTCTGCTGCCGGGGAAGAGTCCCAGCACCTTGACAGTGCCGGGTTCGAACTGCAGGCGTTCGGAGACTGAGAACGGATCCAATGAGTCGACCAAAGGATGCCCTACGAACTGGACATTCGCGCCGGCCTTTGCGTAGACATCGACCTCGAACGGAAACACTGACAGCACTTTCTGTGCGAAGCCTGCCACTCTCTCGGCTCTCTTTGCGCCCCATGCCCATGCTGTCGGCGGGATGTAGTACACGCAAGGAATGCCCAGAGCTTTGAGACGGTCGCCCAGTCTGAGGTTGAACCCGGGGTAGTCGATCAGAACTACGAGGTCAGGCCGCATATCGACTAATGCTTTGAGAGTCGCGTCGAACAGCCTCTTGTAACTGCGCAGCTTCATCAAGACCTCGACCAGACCCACCGCGCTGAGCCGAGTCGGATCATCCCAAAGACGGACCCCGGCGTCTCTCATGCGCTCGCCGCCGATCCCCGCGAGAACCACGTCGGGCTCAATCGACCGGAGACACTGAGCCAAGCGGCCGCCCATCAGATCGCCCGAAGCTTCCCCCGCTATGATCGATATCCTGGTCGGCACATCGACACCTCCAAGGGGAACCCGCTCACACTCCGACGATGCTTATCCCGTGTTTATCGGCCAACTGAACCGCTTCGTCCTTGTCCACTATGAACGTCGTCTCGGCCTCGACTGCCAGAACACTGCAGCCCGACGCATGCATGCACGCAATGGTATCCTTCCCAACTGTCGGCACGTCAATCCTCAGATCCTGGCCTGGCTTGGGCGCTTTGACGACGACAGCACACCCTCCAGCGAGTGTGCCGCCTCTGAGCACCGCCTGATCGGTTCCCTCAACGGCTTCTATGGCGACCACTACGCCGCGCTTGACCACGACTGACTGCCCGACATCCAGAGGTCCGATAGCTCTGAGCACTCCGAAGCCAAAGGAGACGTCATTCATCTCTTCGCTGGTCGGGTGCCGCAGAGTCATCGCGCCCCTCTCAGCCAGCAAGCTCCGCCCGAGCTCGATCTGGCTGATGACCTCTATCCCCTCAGACTCGAACTCCTCTGCCACTGCGGTCATGAGACGGTCATCGCCGCGTGTCGCCAGCTTGCTCAGGAGACGCCTCGCCCTACTGTCCAGTTCCATCCCGGCGCAGAAGGCGCTCTTCTCGAGCTTCCCCGCAAACGCCGCGGCAGCCGCGGAGTGCCGTTTGCAGATGTCTATCGCCCTCTGCAGTTCGCCTACGCTGAGGTCTTCACAGTAGCTCGCCGCCTGCCTCACGCGTGCGTCGACCGACGGCACGATTGCCAGCAAGACTATGTCATGGCCTCTCCTGCGCAGTTCATCTGCGAATATCAGCGGCAGCCTGCCTGAGGCTGCTATGAGTGCGACCGTGCTCAACCGGCTTCCCCTCTCCTACTTCATCACGCCTCTGGCTGAGGACTGGAGGAACTCGATGAGATGGTCTATCTCAGGGCACTTCTCCAGCTCGGCGGCCATGCGCTCAACTGCGTGCGATATCGAGAGCTTCGATTGGCACAGTATTCGATAGGCCTGACGGATCTGTTCTCGGACTGCGGGCTTTACGTCATGCCGCCGCAGGCCGACCACGTTTATGCCCCTGATCTCAGCCGGGTTGCCGTCTACCAGCATGAACGGAGGCACGTCCTTGACGATCTTCGCCAGTCCGCCGACCATTGCCATCTTGCCTATCCTGCAGAACTGATGGACTCCTGCAAGCCCGCTCAGCACTGCGAAGTCCTCCACGATGCAATGCCCGGCGAGCTGAGCGCAGTTCACCATCGTGACTCCATCTCCGACGATGCAGTCATGTGCGACATGGGTGTATGCCATGAACATGTTGTTGTTCCCGACGACAGTCTCGCCTCTGCCCTCGGCCGTCCCTCTGTGCATGGTGACATATTCCCTGATATCGTTGTTGTCTCCCACCTTGAGGAACGTCTTTTCACCCTTGTACCGCCAGTCCTGAGCGCGACCGCCTAGGCAAGCGCCTGCGCCGATGCGGCAGTTGCGCCCGATGGTCGTCCATCCCTCGATTACCGCATTCGGACCCACGACGGTATCGTCTCCGATGGAGACGTTCTCTCCGATGACTGCATGCGGTCCTATCTCCACTCTCTCACCCAGCTGTGCACCCTTGGCGACTATTGCTGTCTCATGTATCCTCGTCGCGCTCACCGACCGATCCCCCGCCTTCCTCAACAGCTTAACTAGACTTGCCCAGATCACTCGTTTGGAGCAAACGCAAAGGTCAGCTCGCCCTCGGCAACTACGCAACCGTCGACTAGAGCCCGCACCTCAGCCCTGGCCAACAGCTTGCGTTTCTTCAGCACTTCGACTTCCAGTCGCAGCTGGTCGCCGGGCACCACCGGCCGTCTGAACCTGACATTGTCCGCGCCTCCGAGCAGCGGAGTTGCACCGCGCACTGACGGATCGTCCGCTATCAGGAGTATACCTGCAAGCTGAGCCAGAGCCTCGAGTATCATCACTCCTGGCATGATCGACCTCTGAGGATAGTGTCCCAAGAAGTAACTCTCGTTTGCTGTGACGTTCTTGATGGCCACAGCCCGTTTGCCGAGCTCCAGCTCAATCACCCTGTCGACCATGAGAAACGGAAAACGGTGAGGCAGGATCTCCTTGATTTTGTCAACACCCATCGGAAGCTCAAACATGAAAGGCCCTCCTAATATGTCCAGGCACTCGCTCTACTGCGGGAGTTCGAGCAGGCCATTCTGAACGAGCTTCAGACACAGCTCGTTGTTGAGCCTATGTCCGCTTCTCACACAGAGAACCCGCATCCTTGGAACGCCCATGAGGTACAGGTCGCCTACGGTGTCCAAGATCTTGTGCCTGGCTGCTTCATCCTCGAATCTCAGTTCAGTCAAGTACTTGCTCTCATCCGCCACCACTGCGCACTCCAAGCTGCCGCCTCGAGCCAGACCTCTCGCGAGAAGCTCGTCGATCTCCCAGGTGAAGCCCAACGTTCGGGCAGGCGCCACTGCGGACGCGAAGTCATCGCGTCCTTCGACGTACTCACTGATCTGAACCCCGACCGGCGTTCCGGGATAAGAGAGTACGCTGGTGACGGAGAATCCGTCGCTCGGAGCCACAGCTATGAGTCCTTTCCCGCTCTCTGCCAGAGTCGCAGCATTCACCGCCGCAATGCGCGCAGGATACGGCTGATCGAGGCAGCCTACCGAGCGGATGGCTTCAATGTAGGGCAAAGAACTCCCGTCAAGAACGGGCAGTTCTTCAGCAGACACAATCACCTTGCAGTTGGTTATGCCGGTAGCGTAGAAGGCAGCCATCAGGTGCTCAACAGTGCGGACGCTCACACCGCCCTGTCCGAGGACGGTGCAGCGATCAGTGCTGACGACGTTGGCCGGATGAGCGGCTATGCCAGCAAAATCAGGCAGGTCTGCTCTGCAGAAACTAATCCCATGACCGGCCGCGGCCGGATGCAACTCGACTGACACAGGCACACCGGTGTGCAGACCGATTCCACGGAGGACAGTGCTGCCTGCCAACGTCCTCTGCGTTACCATTGTGCCGCTCCTCTGAAGATTGTATCTGAACCTCCTCTTGAGATTCGACGTGCGCAGGCGATATCCTCCAGCACCTGCGGCGAAGCGGCTGCACACCGACTTGCACGACGCGGGTCAGACTGGTCAGTGCAGCAGCCGGCCGTAGAGCTTGCCAAGTGCCGTGTCTGGGTCGGTGAACACCTTTTGCGGACTGCCCTGCTCAACCACTCTTCCCGAGTCCAGGAGGAGGACCTGGTCTGCGACTTCCAGGGCGAATCGGACTTCATGGGTGACCATCACCATGGTCTTCCCACCCTCCCGGACTAGCTGCCGCATGAGGTCGAGGATGTCCCCGACGAGGATAGGGTCCAACGATGCCGTAGGCTCGTCCCAGAGCATGAGATCCGGATCGCCCACGAGCGCTCGCGCTATACCGACTCGCTGCTGCTGCCCGCCGCTCATCTCGCTCGGATGCTTGCCCATGTGATTCGACAGTCCTACCCGGTCGAGAGCCTCGGCAGCCTTTGCCAGCGCCTCGTGTTTGCCTACTCCTCTCGCGATCAGGGGCAGGGCTGTGTTTTCGAGTGCAGTAAGCCTCCGAATGAGGTTGAACCGTTGGAATACGAAACCGATCCGCCTGCGCGCAAGGACGAGTTCATCCTCATCCAGCTCGCACATAGACAGGTCTCCCACCTGTATTGTGCCCGAATCAGGCTCCACCAAGCGGTTTATGCAGCGCAGCGCTGTGGATTTGCCGGAGCCGCTCGGACCCGTTATCACCAGCGTTTCTCCCTGTCCGACGGCGAAGCTCACGCCGTTCAGCACTGCCTTTCCGCCGAACTTCTTGTGCAGGTTCTCGACTCGAAGCACCTCTCCACCTCCTCAGAACGAAGCCTCCGACCGGTTGAGCGCGCTGAGCAGACCGGGCCGCCCTGCGGGGATGACTATGTCCCGCATGATCCTGTGCCAGGGCAGGCCGATCGCGACTCCTGCCATTACCTCGTCGAAGTCTACCGGACTGACCTTCTCTGCGACGAGCGAAGCGCACAGCCCGATGCCGGCACCAAGCAGAAAGACGGCAGTCGGTCCAAGCAACGGAATGGATGCCCGGGACAGCGCCATTATGGATGAGAAGATGACCGCGCCCAGAGCTGCGGAGTACACCGTCGCCATTCTCACATTCTTGCCGCCTGCCACGCACCTGCACGCATCCGTCCTCTTCAGGAGCGAGATCACGCAGGAATGGTCGAACAACAGAATCAACGCAGTGAGAACCAGAGCCACCAGCGCAGCAATTGTCGAGCGCACCTCTCCGAGGACCCTCAGGACCTGAGTTCTGACGCCGGGCTGAATGGATCCGAGCGAGGACACGGTCGTTGCAGGCTCGTAGTCCTCGAACAGTGTCTCAACCATTCGCTTGGCCGCACTGGCAGGGATCTTGCCCGAGACCACCATCTGTATTCGGTCTCCGGGGATGACCTGGCCGCCGAGATAGCTGTCTATGAGCCTGATCGAGCGGCCGACCTCCTCGTCACGGAGTTCGGGGAGAGATTCCCGGATGTGCATCAGCTGCGAGTGAATCGCGTCGGTATCGACTGAACGAACCGAATCCAGGCTCGAGATCAGTCCGTCAAGCCTGGCGCTCAGTCCTTCGATGTCGAGACCGTAGAGGGCCTCGAGAGCAGCCTGTGTCATGTGTGATATCTGGGAGAGAAACTCGCCGGCCTGCCCGCTGTCCTCAAGGACGGACGCGATGGCTTCGAGGCCCTCGCCGTAGCCGGACAGCGAATCCTGCCAGTGCTGAAGCGTAGCCGTGACTCTCTCGAGCGCCCCGTTGAACCGCTCGCCGCTAGACATGGTGTCTGCTACCGCGCTTACCGCGTCGAGTCCGCTCCTGAAGTCGTCGACCAGGAGCTTGGCGCTCTTCAGGGCCGACACGAGTTGCTTCGAGGTCGACCCGTACATCAGACCGTTGGCGGCCGAATCAATGAGCGACTCGATCGTCTGAACATTCTGGTTTACCTTGGTCAGGCTCGCAATCAAGTGACCGTAGTCCGCAAGGAGCTGTCTTGCGACCCGGGCGGACTGCCCGGCTTCGTCTGCGGCATCGACGAGCCCGCCCAGCAACTCGATTCCGCTGTCGAGTGATCGCGCGAGCCGGGCTAGCTCGCTGTTCGCGCTCGCGTTGCCAAGCCAGCTCCCGCCGGAGGTTCCCTGCAGCTCGTAAACAGAGTACAGACCCCCGTCTTCGACATCGCCCTCTGTGACGACGGCTCTATACCCACTCTCTTCGGCGGATATCACCATTGCGATGCAGTCGGCCGCCTGCCCTGTTGTGCGCTGGAGCTGACCGCCCTCAGGCCTCAGCACGACATGCTCGCCTACTGTCAGCGGCCTCTGCGCGTCCTCGATGTGGATCGAGGTGGCGTAATATGTCAAGAACCGCTTCATCTCAGCCAGGGCCTTTGTGAGGTCGCCCATTCCCTCGTCCTTGAGCTCCGAGGACGTTAACACATCCCTCTGCCCGAACCTTTCGACAACGGCGTTCGCCAACTCGTTCTCGGCCGCGCGCAAGTCGTCTACCTGGCCTGATATGGGGAACCTCACGTCAATGAGCGTATAGCTCTCGAGGATCTTGGAAATGGTTTCGGTGGCTTGATCGACAGCGGACGCGTCTTCGAACACCACTGCGACGTTTCCGTGGTGCTCGAACACGAAGAGGACTCCGTTCACCTGCTCGCAGCGGCGGAGCAGCATCTCCCTGACTGCCTCTGAGTCAATGCCCGTGATCTCGATTCTGGGTTCTATCATCACGCCGTAGCCTGAATAACCTGGAACATTGACAAACTGGACCGGGAACTCCTGTATGGCCTCTGCGTTCCGCATGCCTGGCGGCAGGCCGACCAACACGTTGGTCCTTCCTGACAACGTGATGCCCTTCTTCAGCCGCACGCCGGGATAGCGTTCGCGCACGATCTCCCTCATCTGGTCGAGCGCGGCATCGGCAAGGTCCTCTCTGACCATGAGGACCAGGTCATACTCGCCGTACTCGCCGATCAGCCCGGATACCGTATCGCCGAAGTACATGTCCGCAGCATAGGCTATGGCCGACGCCAGCACGGACGCGGCCACGACCGCAGCGAACACCGCCCGGATGATATCCTTTCGGAACTCGCCCGCGAAGAGCGAGGACATGGATACCCCCTCCTCTCAGAAGGTCAGCAGGGTTCCCATCCAATGATAGCATAGTCCCAGCTAAACCCATCGATACAATTGATAGAGGAGGGGGAAATAGCAACATCCTGTAGTATGTAATGGCATCAGTTACGCACTGGCGCGGCGAGCCTTAGGACTCTGCCTCCGCCTCGTCGGATTCAGTCAGCACGAGATCCAGGCCGGTGAAGCTCATGTCGCCGGTCTCCGTGTTGAACTCCATCGTCCGGGCTGCGAGTTGCGAACCCTCTGGGAGGCTGGGCGAGCTTGCCCTCGAGACGTTGGTGAGCTTCAGGATCCGTCGTTCTCCGTCGTAATCCATCTGATCAGCCCACAGAATGGTCTCTTCACCGTCCTCGTCGATGTACCGGAGGACTGCGTTCTTCCTGGCTACGAATGAACCCGTCGAGGCGTCGAGGTCGAGTTCCTCACAGGTCAACTCCATATCGTAGGCCTCTTCCTCCGTCCTGGTGCGCACCAGCGACACCGAGCCCCGGAACGACCCGGTGTTCGTCTCAGTGCTGAACGACCCCGAATCGGCATCCACCACCGTGCCGCTCTGGGTCACCCGAACGCTGTCGATGAAGTCTACGGTCCTCGAATCCCGGTCGTACTTCGCACGCTTGCTCACGACGGTAATCCCATCGGTTTCATTCAGCATCTCCATGTCGTGCATGTCCCAGATGCCCGTCTCGCCGTCGACGTAAGCTACCTGTGCACCGATCTTCCAGGAGCCCGCGGCGAGACACGGAAGGCTGCAGACAGCCACTGCCGCCACCACAGCCGCCACTATACCCACACTTCCTACCCTACGTCTTCTGCTCAATATTTACCCTCCCTCTTACATGGAGTCATCGTACCAGAGACCTTCAAACTCAGCTGACTCATCCTCGGTATCGTACACTACCCTATCGGCGGTGAGCACTCCTCCAGATTGCCACGTCACCCTCACTCGGCCTGCTATCTCCAGCTCGCCTATGCTCCAATCGCCGATCATCGAGTCACCGGAGATGGTTACGTCTTTGGACATCAGCACGACGGGTCCGGGACACGTCATGACCTGCAAGTCACTGTCCCACAGGATCCTTTCAGTCCTCAAGCTGTTCCCTTTGTCATCGCAGACCGTCACATTGCCTGACATGATGATGTCTCCGGTCGACTCATCGTGAACCACCTCGTCCGCCTCGAAGGTGAGAAGCCCGTCGTCAGAGTGGAGCCTGCCGTCACGTATGCCCCTGTAGGTTGCCTGTTCTCCTACAACCACGCTGTCTGCGCGAAACTCCCACTGTCTGCGCCCGTCGGGCCCAAACCGCCAGACTTCCACCGACTGTGCGCGGAAGTTCTCATCCGATCGTTCTTGCAGATCTGTGCTGCCGCCACCGCTGTCAGAGTCATCGAATACCTCGGCGGCCACCGCTGCCACGATCACGACGGCGATCGCTATCGCTGCATAGATCCACTTCCGGTCGAGAAAACGCATGCAAGCAGCAGTCCCTTACTCGCAACTAGTGCACCTAGAATATGCTGCTGTCCAGCAGCAGGCCCTCCTCCTCGTCAAGCCCGATCTTGACTTGCTCGCCCGGGAACGCGAACAGCCTGTATTGCGCCCATATTTGTCCCCTGCCTATGTCATACCTCAGACTTACCTCTCTGCAGTGCAGGTCAGCGACAAGGGCTATGTCTCCTCTGTTCCACTCGTTCTTTGAACCATCGTATGCGATGGCGCCGACAAGCTTCAGCCGGTCGGTGAGTCTGTATCCCACCTCTGCCTCGGCTCGCGAAACCGACTGAGTCACAAGGTTGTAGTTGACTCCCAGCCGAAGCAGCCGATCCTCGTGTCTCTGGTCGCTGAACCGGACAATCGCCGAATACGGCCGCTGGTTCGCGACGTCATAGCTGTAGGACAGATCCAGCGCCAGCTTGTCTTCAGGGCTGTATCTCAGCCAGAGGGCAACAGGATCGATTTTGTCTGACAAGAGATCGACAGAGGACTGCACCGAGGCAGTGAAGTGCCCCAGCCGGTATGCCGCGCGGGCCGTCAATCTGTCCTGAGGCGTCTTGCTGTCGAAGATCAGCGGGGTGTATCCGTACACTGCAGTAACGGAGCGCGTAAGGCTCCCCGTGAACGCCCCGGAAGATAGCTCCGCTCTGACCTGGGGCGCCACGAACGCCATTTCTGCACCCGACCCGTAATACCTGTATCCTGCCTCTATCGAGTACAGGAAGGCTGCCCTCCCCAGACTGGCGAACCGAGTGAGAGGAACAGAGGCTCCTGCGAGAGCTCTAGAATCGCAGATGAGCTTGCTCGGATCACTCGACCCTGTTGCAGAGTAGCCATAGTCTCCAACAGACAGCTCGACCGACATCGGTCTGGTCAACCAGGGAAGACTCACCTGTCTGAAACCAAGCAACAGCTCGGGTCTGCGGACCAGCCGCTTCTTTCTCGTGATCCCGTACAGGGTCGACGTGAAGTCGGTCGAGTCCTCAAAGGTGAGGCTCAGAGTAGCTCGCCCCGCCTGGTACGTCACCCTGCCCATGTAATTCGCCAGGCTGTCACTCACTTCAGTGAGGTTCGTCATTTTGCCGGCCTTGTCCAGCAGAGCGAGTTTTGCATCGACGCTCAGAGTCTCGGAGAACTGATGACTCACAGACGCGTCGAGCGCCCGCGAAGCGAACACCTGAGGCACACTGGTTCCTGTGAATGACAGGCCGAGCGATGCTTTCGTTCCGGATCCCGAGAAGCTGAGAGATGCCTTCCCCTCGATTTCGTCCTTCTCAATGGCTCCTGCGGCCATCTCAGGCCTGTATGAGGCGCTCGCTGCGACGGTGAGCCCGTCGGTCACATCGCTCGACACTCCCGCCGAGATCCTGGAGTAGAACCGGTCTCCACCCCAATACCTGAACAGGTAGGCCGAACCTTCCACCTTGGTCCTCTCGGACAACCGCTTCTGGTGCTCGATGCCTGCACCGAGGCCCGTCTTCTGATACACGTCGAGACTCAGTTTGCCGCCCGAACTCTCGTCGCCGTATTCGCGGCTCAGCCGCACATAAAGACCTGTCGAAGCACTGTAGCCTATGTCAGGAAGTTTCGGAAGCTGTCCGCCCTTGATCGGCAAGGTCAAGCGCGGCCAGTAGAACAGCGGAAAGCCGAACTCCCACAGCGTCGCACCGTGCAGAACGACACGGTCGGAGGGGAGCCATTCGATAGTCTTCGCCTTGATATACCAGTGAGGATCGGGCGCGTCGCATGTCGTCACGATTGCGCCCTCGAGCTCGGCCGACGACTGAACGAACGTGACCTTGTCGGCGACGAAATAGACGGGGCTGGCCGAGCCTCCGACCGTCGCCTCAAACCCTCCCTTGTTCAGCGTGAAGGTTTCGTCAGACTCGGTAAACGCGGCCTCCTCCCCGGTGAACGCTCCGTCGGGAGTCTCGATCTGCACGTTTCCCGTCACTCTGACCGAGCGGGACGCGAAGTCGAGGACAGCTTCATCGCCAGTGACAACCCAGTCGCGAAGCTTGACCGTGACTCCGCCCCAGCACTTCAGTTGATCCAGGTTGCCCGACGCGAAGTCGCTCTGCAGGCTCACTGACGCAACTGCAGAGGCGGCGCACGCAATGCTCAAGCAGACAAACACCGCCAACCCCGCAATCGCCAGCGCAGCCTTGGACGCCAACCACCTTGCTGTCATATGACCTTGTCTCCTCGGGCAATCAACCCAACGCCTAACACGCAGAACACCACATTGGCAGTCCAGGCGGATACGACAGGCGAGAGAAACCCCTCGTTGCCAAAAGACCGCAGGAGACCGGATACCAGGTAGTAGGCGAAGGCAAGAACAATGCTGGCCGCTACGGAAAAGAACCGCCCGTTCTTTCTCGCTCCTAGACTGCACCCGGTGCCTACAAGCACAAATACTGCTGCAGCAAACGGCAGCGAGAGCTTGAACTCATAGTCCACCTCAAACGATCTCAGGCTGATGCCGCTGGACCTGTACATCTCGACTATTTTCCTTATGTCCGACCGGCTCATCTCGTCCGTCGTCCTCTGCTCGCCGACGAATCTTCCGATCTGATCCTCCACCTTGTATGCCATCGTGTCAAACCTGGTTTGCGAGATGGTGATCCCTTCTGAATCCATCTCCTGGACGACTCCATTGTGCAGTTCCCAAAAGAGCGGCCCCATGACACCGCTCTGTGCGAATATGACCTTTGCCGGGCGTGATCCTTGCAGCTCAAAGACAAGCACGTCCTGGACGCGCATGCTGGACTTGTCCACGAAGCCCAAGTAGAAGTAGCGATTCTCCGTGCCCCTGAAAAAGACCTCCTGCTCTGCGGGTCTCATCACGTCTTTCAAAATGTGGTTTCGCACTATCTGCTGCGACCTGTGATTGGCTTCCGGAACGACGTATTCGTTGAGGGCATACACCAATCCGCTCGTCACGAGTCCGAGGAGCAGAAGAGGCAAAGAAATGCGAGCCAGACTCCTGCCGGCTACCTGCACGACTGTCAGTTCCGAATCCCTCGCCATCCTTCCCAGCTCGATCAAGACAGCGAACAGAATCCCAACCGGAACGGCCGTGGTCATGAGCCCCGGCAACCTGTATGTAAGCAGGCTCACGACATCGCCGGCCGGCACCTCTTTTTCTATGATGAGGCTCATGAGATCGTAGAGCTGGCCGCTCAGAGCTATGATCAGGAAACCGGCCATGGAGAGCGTGAAGGGACCCGCCAGCCCCTTGAGCACATATCTATCAACCGTATCCACGCGCAACCTCCGACCCCGTATCCTACCCCGTACAGCGTCAGCGTGAGGACTGTTCGCCTGAGGCATCGGCCAGGCGCTCCTCGAGCTCCTTCACGCGACGGCCCAGGCGGTCGACCTCGTCGAGCAACTCTGGTAACCGCCTCAGCATAGATTTCGTCTTGAGTTCAGTGCGGTGATCCCTCGCGGGAACTCCCGACAGGACACTGCCTGCCGCCACTTTGCCGGCAACGACTGACTTGGCCATAATGGTAGTACCCGGCCCGACAGTCGTGTGATCGGATATGCCGACCTGGCCGGTCACGATGCAGCGTTCGCCCAGTTCGCTGCTGCCGCCTACCCCGGACTGAGCTACGATTACGCAGTCGGAACCGATGTCGCAGTTGTGCCCGATCTGAACCAGATTGTCTATTTTGGTTCCCCTGCGCACGCGAGTCACGCCCGTGGTGGCCCGGTCGACGCAGCTGTTCGCCCCCAGCTCTACATCGTCCTCTATGACTACCCGCCCGATCTGAGGGATCTTGACGTGCCGGGTGCCGTCGAATGTATACCCAAACCCGTCCGCGCCTATCACGCAGCCGGCGTGAACCCTCACTCTATCTCCAATCTCACATCTGTCCAGTATCACGCAGTTCGGGAACAGGACGCATCTCTGCCCCACACGGACTCCCGCTCCTATGTACACCCCTGCAGAAATGACCGTATCTGCACCGATCTCCGAACCTGGACCGAGAAACGCAAACGGCCCAATTCTGACTCCCGGACCGAGCTTCACCCCGGTGCTCACGCACGCCAATGGAGAGACCCCGTCAGGCAGGTTGATGCCGGGATCGAACAGTTCGAGGACCCTCGCGAATGCAACCTTTGGGTCAGCCGATACGAGATAGCACTTGGATTCGGCGAGCTGATCCCGAAGGTCCAACGGAACGATGACCGCAGCCTGCTCTCTGGAGTGGGCTATCTTCAGGCGCCTTTGGTCGAGAGCCAGAGTGATGTCTCCGGGTCGAGAGTCTCCGACTGAGGCTATGCCTGTCACGACTGTCGACGCATCCCCCACGACGCTCGCGCCGGTGATCCGCGACAACTCAGCAACAGTGAACTGCACGCAGCGACCACACCTCGCCTTCACATTGCATCTTCAGTTCTTGCGCCGGCGCAACTGGAGAGACCAGCAGCAGTCCCTCCAGTTGCGCTTCTTTTGGAGTACGCCGATTACTTAGCGGCTTCAGAGTATTCGTTCACCAGACCTGTCACCTTCTCAGTGATGTCGACACCTCCGGTGACCACGTACTCGTAGCTCAACACTACATCCAGTCCGTAATGCCTCCTGGCCTCGTCAATGGCCTTCTGGAGCATCTCGTCGTAGGGCTTCACCATCTCGTCATTAGTCTTTTGCATCTTGTCCTGGATTTCCTTGAGAAGCGCCTGCTTCTCGTCGCCGGTTGCCTTCTCCAGCTTCTCCTTGTAGTCTTCCTGCAGCTGGTCTGCGTAATCGTTGAACTGCTTATTGGCCTCGAGGAAGCTCGGCCACTTGCTCAGAACCTCTTGAATCCTAAGGTACCCAACAGAGCCGGCCCTCGATGCGCGCGCTGTCAGGATCCCTGTCAACAGCGCAGTCACGACAATCAGTGCAATGACGGCCGCTATGGCGACCTGGACTCGTCTCTCCTTGAGCGCATTCATGGTGATAACACTCCCTTTCGCATTCGCGCAGAAGACAGTTCCAGGTCTGATTATATCAACCGCTGCTAGAGCGCTTCAAGGCAGCTCGGATGGTTGGTTTATAGGTTGACTGAGATACGCACCCAGTAGGTCTGATTGCTTCCTACAAATACAGAAACATCAAACGAGTCGGTCAGAGAGTATGTAGCCGAGAAGGCGTCATACCGCCCCTGCAGTCCCTTCTCAATCCCTATTCGCAGCCGGTCGTCCAACTCGAGACTGCCCCATACATGACTCGATGTCCGGCTGAAAGACGTCTCGAATCCCACTTCAGTGGCCTCGGTCAGAGCATATCGCACTCCTGCGCCGACTGCCAGGGAGACTCTGTCGAAGACCTCTATCGTGCCGATCCCGTAGAACGCGAACCGGCCGAGCTCTCTCCCATATTCCAGGCCTATCGTCGGGGCCACTCCACCTCGTCCTGCGGTCAAGTCCGCCCATGCCCGCAGAACGCGGTCAGGCGAGCCGTGTGCTGCTTCGACCCAGGCGGGCGTCTCGTCCTCAGCTGGTGACGACCAGGCTATGCCGCAAGCTGCCAACACGACAAGCGCCAGCAGAAGTCTTATGTACCCGTGTTTCCTGCAAACCGTGCGAATTCCTTCTCGATATTCAGTCACAGCAATATCCCTCCCGTTTCAAGTGAAAGGGGGGCGATTCTCGCTGAGAGGTCATCGCCCCCGTTCAGGCGTCTTTACCTCAGAACGTCTGTCCCAGGCTGAAGTACGTGTGCCCGCCTTCACGTCCCATGCCGTAGTCCAGGCGGATGACTCCTATCGGAGTCATGATCCTCACGCCTACGCCAAGGCCTGTCTTCAGATCGGAGAGCTTGATGAGTTTGCCGTCTGTCCAGGCGTCGCCTATGTCGGCGAACGCCACCGCCTGCACCGTGTCGTTGATCCTGTACCTGTACTCGACGTTCCCATAGATCATGCCGGTTCCCATGAATTCTCTGTACCGATAGCCCCTCACGGTCTCAGATCCGCCGACCTCATACTGCTCGTGGATCGGCACTTGCCCGACGCTTGTGCCGTAGCCGAGTCTCAGACCAATCGTCTGGTTGTCCTTTACATCGACGAATCGCGTGGCCTGGAACTCGTACTTGCTGAAGTCGTAGTCACCGCCAAGTATTCCACCTGCGAACTCCGTCGAACCCTTCAGCGTGCCTCCCGTTCGCGGATCCATGGCACTGTCTCTGGTGTCGTTCAGCACTCGAAGCCCCACAGACCGAGTGGCACCGCCAGCTGTGACGCCGGGAGGAGCCTGCCCGGTCCAGGTGTTGTGCACTTCCTCCACCTTGAGAGTCACGTCGGCACGCGTGGTGTCGGTCAGCGGCCGCCCGACTGCAAGGTCGCCCCCCCGCCTAGACTCGACGAATCCGTCCCTGTGCCCGTTCCGGCTGTAGAGCGCAACCTGCAACGATGTCCGCCGGTCGTCCAACCACGGGTTCGCGAAGCTCAGCGAGTAGTTCTGAGTGTCCTTCCCTACCTCGAGAGATGCCGCCACCTTGTAATTCATGCCAAGGAAGTTGTTGTCCGCCGCCTCCAGATACCCGAGAAACCCGTCGGCTGAGTTGTACCCGACGCCTGCCGCAAACGAGCCCGTCTTCGCCTCGGTGAGCTTGAGCCGCAGGTCGAGCACTCCTTTTTCGGAAGCCGGTTCGAGCGATGGCAGGACCTCGCTGAATATGCCCAGCTTGAAGACTCGTGTGACGCCCTCGCGGATGCGCCCGAAGTTCACGAGTTCGCCGGACACCAACTCGAGCTCACGCTCGATGACCTCCAGCTTGGTCTTTGAGTTCCCTTCGATGATGACCTTCCCGAGCCTGTGCTCAACCAGCTCGACGGACACGCGGGCGTCAGATGTCAGTGACACGCCTGCGAGCTCCGCCGAATAGCCCTCCTCCTCATACGCGGCCAGGATGGCGGCGAGATCCGAGTCGAGGACCTTGGTGTCCAGGACCTCTCCAGGCTTCAGAGACACCATGCTGGCGAGCTGCTCGTCTGACAGCACCGTGTTGCCGCTGAACTCGTACCCTTTGATCTTCGGATACTCGTGGACCGTGAGCACCAGCTTGCGTCCTCCCGAGGCAGGCTCGAGTCTGGGAACCGCGTTGCTGAGCTTCCCAATCTCCAGAACAGCGGATGCCCTCTCTCTCGCCTCGTTCTCGCTGATCATGTCGCCGACCTCTACTGCCAGCGCCTCTAGGATCTCATCCTCTGACACTGCGCTGTTGCCCTCCACCACGATTGCAACCACTCTGTGCCTTACGGATGCGGCACTCGGAGCGTCTGAGTCAGCCTGTGCGGCAACTGCGGCCAGAGACACCGCCAGCACAACGACCAGTAGAAGCACGCTGCCGCGACTCTTGTTGCGTACGTTCAAATGAAGAACCTCCTCGCGATTGCGCCGGCAGCCCGTCCGCCTGCCCGAAGCGTCCCGAACAACGTTCAGACCGGACACGACGGCCGCACCGCCGCCGCAACAACAAACGTGCAGCGTACTTCTGCTTTTTCACTTGTGAGTCCTTCGCACGAGCGCCGCGAACTATGTACAGGAGGACCATTGTCCTCCATATCCCCAAATCAATCTCTCCGCGCCCAGAGACAGCACTCGTGCACCCATCCGAACCAGACGGTTCTCGTGCGATCAGCGTTTGACGACGATCTCTGAGCCGTTCAGACGCAGCACCAGGGATTCGACACTCCAAAGACCGTTCCTATACTCGAAGCGGAGGGTTCCATCGTCAAACGTCAGGCCCGCCACTCTAGGCACGAGGGTTGTCAGCTGTCCGGTCAGCCTCAACCCGTCGCTCTGAGTGAACGAAAGCGACACGGTCCCATCGAGCCGAGCGTCGAGCACGTCGGATACGCCCGCTATAGGGATCTGGCTGGACATCACGCCTCTGAGGCGCCCCTGGCCGGCTCCCCTTATTCCCTCGTTGGTCAGTGACAAGGACAGCTGCCCGCCGAGCGCTCCTCCCATCAGGGAGCCGCCGATGTCGCTGAGCTGGAGGACGCCGCCGGCGTATTCGAAGTCGCACACCGCGGTATCGGTCTTGACTCCTTCAACGGACAGGCTTTTGACCGAAGCTGTTCCGCGAGCGGCGACCGCTCCATCTTCGTGCGATATGGTTGCGGCCGCAGACAGCTCTCCCAGGCTGACGGTCACCGGAGCCGAACCGGTGATGCCTTCGACCACCGCCTCGATCCCTTCGGTGTTGAGCACTGCGGAGAGCTTCGGGCCGTTGGAATCCCCTGTCGCACTGCCGCCCTTAATACTCAGGGAGAGGTCGGCGACGCCATCCAAGACGTGCACAGCCGGCAGATCGGGCTGCTGCTTGTACAGAGTCGACACAGCATCAACCAGCCGGATGTCACTCGCAGAAACCTGCATGTCGTACGAGCGAGTGTCTGAGCTCACGTGTCCGGTGACCCTCAACTTTGAGCTCCCATCCTCCATCCAGCGAGCCGCCAGGTCAAAAGAGCTGCGAATCCCCTTCTCAAGAGAGGCTGTCATAGAAATCTGGTCCAGAGTGACCGTTTCAGACTCTCCCGGCAGTGACAGGAGAGTCAACTGCCCGCCTGACGCTTCCACCGTGCAGTCGAGCTCACCGAGCACCGGATTCGATGCGACGAGGTCGATCAGCGCCTCAATATCCATGCCGCTCACAGGACTCTGGCCGGCTCGGCCGTCCCAGACGACAACCGGCTCGACCAGCTCGATTCGTCCGACAAATCTCGCCGGAGTCAGTTTCCCGCGCACCAGGTCCTTGACAGGCAAATGGAGATCAAGCAGCACTCTGCCAATCTCGACATCGAGGGCCTCGCCGGGAGCAGCAGCGTATCGGACTCCGTTGAGCGCCACCCGCCTGAACGACTCCACCGACACAGACTCGACAGTAACCCGGTTGCCGAAGGCTGAATGGAGCGAACTCAAGACCGCCTCGCTGACGCGCTCGTAGGATAGGGCCGAACTCAGTGCCAGTACGCCAACCAAGAAGGCGACAGCCACAATGACTGCGCACGCAGCGCTGAAATGCAGGGGACGCGGTGTACGATGCTCCATGCGGCTGACCAATCCACCTTCTGCAGCGGCCCGCGGCCTGAGCGGGCCAGGCTTACTGAACTATTCGACGAGCTCAGAGCCCTTCCTCCAGTTCGGAGGCCCTGTTTGCCCGGTTTAGCAGTGGGTTTGCTGCCTGCCGTAGAACTAATAAGAAAGCATGGCATCAATTGACGCCATGCCCACAATCCCCCGATCAAGTGGCATCTGATCGACCTGTAATGCATGTACAAGTCTATCCTAGAGCGATGACGATGTCAACGCCTGCAGCTCGGCTTCAGCCTCGGCGTCCGGTTCCTCGGTGTCCGAACCCGGCTCCTCCGCCCCCAGACCAGGCTCTTCCATCCCGGCGCCTGGTTCTTCTGTCTCCTGGCCTGATCCTTCTTGATGTGCGACCTCTACTCCGAGCTCCTCATACCCGTAGACCACCCAATCTAGCGGCACGACCACTCTGACCGGACGGGCGGTCTCATCAGAGGCGTGCGGCATCCTGGCAGTCGGAAACGCTTGCCGCTGGTCCTGCTCGTCTTCTCTCGGAAGCTCATCCGCGAACTCGGCAGGCACCGCAGGAGGCTCCAGCAGATTAGGCCGTTCGCGGTCCGGCAGGTCTTCAACATCGTCTTCGGGTTCTGGCGGAGCCGGAAGGTAAAGGTCAATGACCAGATCGGTGCCCTTCGGCCTCGCAGCGAACTCCTCGAGCTGACTGTCGAGATCCGACACTGGCTCTTGCTCAGCGGGATACGGGTCATACGCGGCGGCGTCGGCCTCGAGTTCAGAAAGAGGCCCGCTAGCGTACGCGGCGATCATCTCGCCTCCACCGCGAACCGACAGATGCGCGTAACCCGCGGCCGCGTCGGACGGTACCTGAATCTCAACCTCTCTGGTGACTGCTTGAGACCTGTACGGCCTGAGCCCGATCTGCACCTTCAGGGTGTCTCCTGGTTTCACGATACCTGCGTTGGTTGTGATCGACTCGATCCAGGCAGTCCTGATCTCCGGAGAGATGCTGGCGTCGACGGTCAGCGAAAGCAGCTCTACTGCGGTGTCCTCGTTGAAGGCGACCATTCCGACCGCCTCTGCTATCTCGTTCAGCGACCACAGAGCGATGTCGAAGCGGTCGCTGTAAGTGTTGGACCTGGTCACGCTCGCACCGCTCGACAGCTGCAGCGACATCGACACCGTGGAGGTGCCGTGTCCGATCCTCCCCAAAGTGCTGTCAAGCGCCTCCAGCACCCCGGCCGTGATCAGCGAATAGAGAAAGCGTTCATCGCGGATGACTGCGAAATCGTATGTCCTCTCTTCGCCCGTCTCAGTATCGCGCACGCCAACAGTCACTTCGACTGTGGCCGCGTCCGCGCCGAGCGTTCCAGCAATACCGGTGAACCGGTCCTGCGTAACGTGCCCTACGGCTGTAAGCGGTGCAGCGATCTTGTACGGACCGTTGTCGGACTGCACGATCAGCACGATCTCTGCGGCTGAAACCATGTAGTCGACTGCGCCGGCTGCCTCGAAATGGTGCCCGAACGCTATGAACGCATCTGACTCGACATATGTTACTGTTCCGACGGTCGAAATGCCTATGTCACCATCCACCAGTTGCACTGCGATGGCGCTCCCAGGGGCTATGTCCGCACTCTGTTGGCCGCTTCGGGTGCCTGCCGCGGGAGCAACAACCACGGGCCTCCGCCCCTTCAGGGCTGCACTCGCCATCTCCAGGGATCGTCCGGATATACCTGAGACCAGCAACGGCGACCGCACCGGTTCTGTGCCGGCAGGCGCCTCGTGTTCGCGCACTGTCGCAAGCGACAGGAGTTTGAGCATGGGCTCTATAGGAGTAACCAGGCCTATGCTGCGATCAGTTCCTTCGTATACATGAGAAATGGCTCCTGCCAGCCTGCCATCAAGATAGACCGGGCTCCCGCTCATGCCGTCCGCGATCCCGCCGACGCGTTCGATCGCATCGCCGAACACCCGCACCATTATGTACGGATGAGAGGCGTCGCCCTGACCGAGCACGCCCAGGACCTCTACCCCGAACTCCTCGATCTCAGTTCCTGAAAAAACGGTCTTTGCTATGCCAATGTCACCCGGCCGGATCTCGTCGACTCCGACAAAGGCTGTTCCGCTGCCGGCCTGCTCACGCATGCGCAGCGCAGGGTCAGAGGCATCAGCTGCGGAGCCGGACACGCACGCTGAAGAAAGCACGATTGCTGCAAGGAGGAGGCCGACAACGCAACAGGCGAGCGCGAGCGCGCCGCCCGAGGCTGCGCCGCCCCTCGCTGCGACGAAGCGCAGTCCAGCCTTCCCGGCCCTGTCAGTCCCTCTATGGCTCCTGCCGCCTTTGAGATCTATGAGACTTCACCCCTTTAGAAGAAATGGGCCCTGGATCGGGCCCCGGTAGATCAGTGCACTCACGCACGGTTCGCGCCGGCAGTTGTTTCCTCGCGTCGACAGCTCGATAGCTGTGGGTCTTACGAAATGCTCTTGGAGAGCAGTTGGTCCATTCTCGCACCGACCATGCCCTCGAGGAACCTCCCGGTTCCCTTTGCCACGCAGGCTACTGGATCGTCCGCGCAGTAGACAGGAATGCCCGTCTGCACTGTCAGCAAGTGATCCAGCCCACGCAACAGGCTTCCGCCGCCCGTCATGACAATCCCCTTGTCGACGATGTCGGCAGCAAGCTCCGGTGGAGTCCGCTCGAGCACCGACCTCAGCCCGTCGACGATAGCGCTCACTGGCTCCATCAGGGCTTCGTACGCGTCGTCCGACGTCATCTCGATCGTCCTCGGCAACCCGGTGACCAAGTCTCTGCCGCGGACGTTCATGGTCAGCTTCTCGGACAGCGGATACGCTGAACCGATCTCTACCTTTATCTGTTCTGCCGTGGGATCGCCGATAGCGAGGCCGTACTGTTTTCGAACATATCTAACGATCGCCTGGTCAAACTTGTCGCCGGCGACTCTGAGAGCCTCGGCGACGACCAGTCCGCCAAGGGAGATGACTGCGATGTCAGTCGTGCCGCCTCCGATGTCTATTATCATATGTCCGCTGGGCTCTGTGACGTTCAAGCCTGCGCCGATCGCGGCCGCCATAGGCTCTTCCATTATGAATGTCTGCTTGGCTCCCGCGTCCATCATGGCTTCCAGAACTGCGCGTTTCTCGACACTGGTCACGCCCGAGGGGACACACGCGACCACGCGCGGTCTGAAGAAGCGGCGGCGCCCGCAGATCCTGTTCAGGAAGTACTTGAGCATCATCTCGGTGACATCGTAGTCGGCAATCACACCGTCCTTGAGAGGGCGGATGGCGACGATGTTGCCGGGAGTGCGCCCGATCATCTTTCGGGCCTCGTGTCCTACAGCAAGAACGGATTTCGTGGTGGTGTCCAGAGCCACCACGGAGGGCTCGTTGATGACGATACCTCTGCCTCGAACGTAGACAAGCACTGTTGCAGTGCCGAGATCAATGCCGATATCCAAACCGCCCAATAACATATGACTACGGCCTCCGTCCATGAGAGGATGATCGTTGCCGCTTGCAAGACAGCGCCTCGGTCAAATGCCGCGGGGCGCTGACAACTGAGCGTTACTACGACTTCTACAGGGCGGCTGCCTTCTCCTTCTTCATCCAACCTTGTCCTTGTATTTCTTGCGCGTAGCTTCTCCGCCGCGGATATGTCTCTCTGCCTTGTTCTTGTCCAGTATGCGCTTGATGCGGCGGTAAAGCCCTTTGTTGACGTCAGGCAATCGCTCTGTTACGTCCTTGTGGACTGTGCTCTTGCTGACGTTGAATTCCCGAGCGGCTTGGCGGACAGTAGACTCTGTGTTGAGAATGTACCTGCCAACATCCAGAACGCGCTTGCGTATGTAGTCTCTCATCTGCACTATCCCCCCGAGCTTCGAATCACTAGAGTATATTCACAGCTCGGGAGAATAATGCTACAGGCCTACTAAGCTCGTCTGATCAAAAGATTAAGTCTGTTGCGCTGCACGGCTCTCCGCCGGCGACTGCATTGAGGCTGACTCTGAATCCGGATTCGGTCTCAGTCGCCAACCCGATTCTCTGCCCGCTTGCGACTGTGAGTCCAGGCCCCACATCCGGCTCTGACAGCCATCCGTAGGAAATGACGCTGCCGTCTCCGTGCTCGACTCGGACCGTCCACGTGCCGCCTTCGTTCGTCACGGATCTAACGACTCCATCCAGAGCGGACCTGACCGTGCCCGATGTCGTCGATTCCATGAGGACTTCATAGCTGTAGAACCAATCGCCTGTTACAGGATCCTTGACCCAGTCGGGGCCGGAGACCACCGCACCGTCAATGGGAGCTACAGCACTGCGGACGACACGCTCAGGCAACATCGGCTCGGCCGTCTCTGGCGCAGCCGTCATTCCCACCGCATCCTCCTCAACTTGCAGGCCGGCGCCTGGGCTGGCTCCCGTGCTGGCGTCTGTGCCAGATACGCCGGTATCGGCAGGTGCGGGGATGCGGCCCACGGTGCCGATTCCGTTCAGGTATCCGAGGCAGTAGCTCAGCACTATGAGGCTTACGACAATGACCGGGACGCGGCTGCGGCGCAGCCAGGCTGCAATCCATCCGAGACAGCTGGCGAAGAAGCGCGAGATTCGTCTCGCAGCTGCGCCTGCCCGCTTAAATGGCCCTGTCAACGCAAAACCGCCCCTCCTGGAGGCTGGCGACAGTTTCTTCGGCTCACTCATCACTATCACCTCAGCCGATAGTCTTCCCAGGAGAGGGCGGTTTATCCAAAAAGCGGGCGGTGCCGCTAGTCATCGTTCCATAGTGTCGCTGAAACTCTTTTCCGCTTCGAGTGGGCCAAGGCAGCCGCCACGAAAGCCGTAAACAGAGGATGTGGGTTGTTCGGACGAGATCTGAACTCCGGATGGAATTGAGTGCCGACGAACCACGGATGGTCCGAGAGCTCTATGATCTCCACCAGCCGTCCGTCCGGCGACACGCCGCTCATGACCATTCCATGCTCCTCGAGGCGGCCCCTGAATCCATTGTTGAGCTCGTACCTGTGCCTGTGGCGTTCACTCACCTCTGCACAGCCGTACGCTTTCCCTGCGAGTGAGCCGGGCAGCAGTCTGCAAGGATAGCTTCCCAGGCGCATGGTCCCTCCGAGATCCGCCACTCCTTTCTGCTCAAGCATGAGGTCTATCACTGGGTAACGCGTGTTTCGATCGAACTCAGCGCTGTGCGCGCCCGTCATTCCGCACACGTTCCTGGCAAACTCGACGACTGCGCACTGCATCCCAAGGCACAATCCGAAGAACGGAATCCTATGAGTCCTTGCGTAGTTGGCCGCCGCGATCTTCCCTTCTACGCCCCGCTGATCAAACCCGCCGGGCACCAGTATGCCGTCTGCCCGTCCCAGCAAGGCTTCGACATCGGACTTCTCCAGCCCGTCCGCTTGGATCCAGTCTATTTCGATGCGGCAGTTGTTCACGATGCCTGCATGTCTCATGGCCTCGGTGACGCTCATGTAAGCATCCTGGAGCTGCACGTACTTGCCGACGAGTGCGATCCTCACTTCCGATTCCGGGTTCTTGAGACGCGACACCATCGTCTCCCAGGATGACATCTCGGGCTCATCGCACTGCAGACCAAGCAGCTCGCACGCTATCTTGTCGAGTCCTTCCTGTCGGAGTAGCAGAGGCACTTCATATATGGATTCGGCATCGACGTTCTGAATGACCGCATTCTTCGGCGTGTCGCAGAACAGCGCTATCTTCGCCCTCAAGTCGTCGTCAAGCGGCTGCCCGGTCCTGCACACGATTATGTCCGGCTGAATGCCCAGACTGCGGAGCTCCTTGACGCTGTGCTGCGTCGGCTTGGTCTTTAGTTCACCCGCAGCCTCGATGTACGGGACGAGTGTCACATGGATGTAAAGAGTCCTCTCGCGGCCGAGGTCGCTCTTGAGCTGCCGGATAGCCTCCAGGAATGGCAGGCTCTCAATGTCGCCCACCGTTCCCCCGATCTCTACTATCACAACATCGTACGCGTCGCCTTCGCCCACGCGGAGGATCCTGTCCTTGATCTCGTTTGTGATGTGCGGTATCACCTGCACGGTGTGGCCCAGATAGTCGCCGCGGCGTTCCTTCGCTATCACGGATTCGTAGATCTTGCCTGTCGTCACGTTGTTGTTCTTGGACAAGTCCTCGTCTATGAACCGCTCATAATGCCCGAGGTCCAGGTCTGTCTCGGCTCCGTCCTGCGTCACGAAGACCTCTCCGTGCTGATATGGGCTCATGGTTCCCGGGTCGACGTTGATGTACGGGTCGAACTTCACAACGCTGACCTTGAGCCCCCGGTTCTTGAGCAATCTACCAAGAGAGGCGGCTGTGATGCCCTTCCCGAGGGATGACACTACGCCGCCCGTCACGAATACATACCTGACCACAGATGTCCAGTCCTCCGTTTCGTAGAGACTTGTCCACCAAACTCACACAGCGCGGTATTATACCACTACAGGCAATGCTCAGCCAAGTCAGTCGTCTGCCCCCAGACGCTTCTTCCGCCGGTCCTCGTGGAATCTCTTTACCTCTTCCTCGGTCATTCCGTAAAACTCAGGGTCCTTGCGCGGATCTGGGAGGCCCTTCCACTCGTCCTTGACAGGCCCCTCGTGTCCTCCATACTCGCCGGGTCTGAGTTCGAATGCGCCGTATTTCTTTAGAATCGCGGCCGTGGAGTTTTGAATGACGAAGGCCAGTGCGCCGCCGGTCAAGAGGAAGAACACCGGGAGGATGAGGCTCGCAGCGCCGACAATGGCGAACATGAGGGTGACTACCATACTGAAGAAGAAGTTGTCGAGCACGACCATAGCAGACCGTTTGATCGCCTTTCTGATTCCGATGTCTTGCTCGACCAGGAAGCCCAAGAGGTAGTAGCCGACGAACACCACATAGATGATTACGTAGATCCAAAGGCCGCCTATTATGTTGAAGACGAGTGACTTCTGCGCGACCAGGAAGAACCACAGGTCGTACAGCATGACGCTCAGAACGACCAGAAACAGCAGCCCGAGCGCGTAGCTTCTGAAGAAGAACTTCTTAATTCCGATCAGGAAATCGAGTGGAGACACAGATTCCTTGTGGAAAGCCCTGTTCACGACGTAGAGTGCGGCGGCCGTGGGGACTGCGCCGAGTGCGAAAATCGGGATTGACATTACCAGCAAGGACAAGTCGCCTTGATTGAGGACCGCACCTACCCACAGGAGCACGGGAGTCATCCCGAGAAACCAGAAGACACTGACAAGGAGCACGGTCCCGAGGTATCCGTAGATCATCACGCCTGTGCGGACCAGCACGTTGAACCCCAGCCTGAACTCCTCAAGTATTCGCTTCATGCGCGCACCTCTTTGTCTCTGACCATCTCTTTGACTTTCATCAGCCGGGTCAGATTTCCTCTCTCCGCTTCATCGAGTTTCATTGTAATATACCTGATGGTATCCTCCAATTTGGGTATCAGGACATATTCGAGCGCGTTCACGCGGCGCCGCGTCTTCTCGATTTCCTCTGCCAGGAGCTCTGCGGACTTCTCCTTCTCCGCCAGTTCGAGGAGAGAAGGCATCACGGCGTCCAGAGAGTCGATGGCAGCGTCAAGCTCTGCAGAAGTCATGGCCAGGCCGTATGGGTAGATATCGCCGTCATCTCCGGATGACGCATCTCTGCGGAAGCTCGGAACCTTGACACCCATGATGCTGGACTGCACCATCTCAAACTCGTAGGTGCGCTTGGGATACATCACTGAAGCTTCGATCTCTGAAGCTGACAGGGAAGTGCGCGCCATGAGGAAGTCCTTCATGCCCTTGAACAAGCCGCCCTCGACCTGGAGGCGGAGGTCACGAATGGTGCCGACGAGCTCCATGAACTGCCTCATCAGCTCGTCCCGCTTGTCCTTCAGCAGCCGGTGCCCGCGCCTCGCCATCGCCAGCCTTCGCTTCAGCTGGAGAAGCTGCATTCGGGTTGGGCTCACGCGCAACTCCATTCTCTACTCGGCCTCCTCTGCCGCCCTGTTCGAGGGATCGTAGTAGGTGTCGAGGAGTTCGTCGCGGATTCTCTTCAGCTCGCTCCTTGGCAGCGTGCGGAGGAGCTTCCATCCGATATCGAGCGTCTCCTCAATACTCCTGTTCTCGTCTCGCGCTTGAGAGAGATACTCCCGCTCGAAGGCCTCAGCGAAGCTCAGATACAGTCTGTCGTCGTCAGTGAGGGCTGCGTCGCCCAGTATCACTGCGAGCTCCTGAGCTTCCTTGCCCCTGGCATATGAGGCGTACAGCTGGTTCATGGTATCGGCATGGTCCTTCCGGGTCTTGCCCTCTCCGATACCCTTGTCCTTCAGTCTCGAGAGCGAAGGCAGCACATCGATCGGCGGGTAGATGCCCTTTCTGTGAAGGTCCCTGCTGAGGATTATCTGTCCCTCCGTGATGTACCCGGTGAGGTCCGGAATGGGATGGGTCTTGTCGTCTTCGGGCATTGTCAGGATCGGGAACTGGGTAATCGATCCAGCGCAGCCCTTGATCCGCCCGGCTCTCTCGTATATCTGCGCAAGGTCCGTGTACAGGTAGCCGGGGTACCCGCGGCGTCCCGGGACCTCTTTGCGTGCTGCGGATATCTCTCGGAGCGCCTCAGCGTAGTTGGTCATGTCGGTCAGGATCACCAGCACGTGCATCCCTTTGTCGAATGCGAGATACTCGGCGGCCGTCAGAGCCATGCGCGGCGTGGCAATCCGCTCGATGGCAGGATCGTTCGCAAGGTTGATGAACATGACCGCTCTCTCGATCGCGCCGGTCCGCCTGAAGTCGGCTGTGAAGAAGTCCGCCTCATCGAAGGTTATGCCCATCGCGCCGAATACGACTGCGAACTCCTCGTCCTTTCCCAGGACCTGAGCCTGTCTGGCGATCTGAGCCGCTATCTCCGCGTGCGGCAGGCCTGAAGCGCTGAAGATGGGCAGCTTCTGGCCTCGGACCAGCGTGTTCAACCCGTCGATTGCCGACACACCGGTCTGAATGAACTCGGATGGGTAGTCGCGCGCGAACGGGTTGATTGGCACACCGTTGATGTCCCGCCTCTCCTCTGCGAGTATTCTAGGCCCTCCGTCCCTAGGATTTCCGAGCCCGTCGAACACCCGGCCGAGCATGTCGAGTGAGACGCCAAGCTCCAGCGTCCTGCCGAGGAACCTGACTTTGCTGTTGCGAAGATTCAGCCCGGAGGAGCCCTCAAACAGCTGGACCAGAGCCCTGTCGCCCGTAGCCTCCAGGACTCTTCCCCGCCGCTTCTCGCCGTTCTGGAGTTCGATCTCTACCAGCTCGCCGTACTTGACCTCGCTGACCTGCTCGACCATCATCAGGGGTCCAGCCACTTCTCGTATCGTGTGATACTCCTTAAGCACCGGCCTCCGCCCCCTCTCTCACAAGCCCGTTGACCGCTTGCCTGATTTCGTTGACGATATCGCCGAACCGCTCAAGACTCGTTTCCTCGATGTACTTCGCCCTGGCAATCCGCTCCCTCACCGGCAGCGCGAGAATGCTGTCAAGCAAGACACCGCCGGCAATGGCCGCCGAGGCCTGGTTGTGGAACTCGAGTATCAACTTGAGCATGAGAATCTGCTTCTTGAGCGACGTGTACGTGTCTATCTCGTGGAACGCGTTCTGGTGCAGGAAGTCCTCTCGGATCGACCGGGCCGTCTCCATTGTCAGCCTGTCTTCCTGCGAGAGCGCATCGAGACCCACAAGCCGCACGATCTCTTCGAGCTCGGCCTCTTGCTGGAGCAGTCGCATGGCCCTCGCTCGCAGCGACGTGAACTCCTCTCCGAGATTCTCGTCGTAAAAGGCCTTAAGTCTGTCAGTGTACAGCGAGTAGCTTATCAGCCAGTTGATGGCCGGGAAGTGGCGCCTGTATGCCAGCGAGGCATCTAGACCCCAGAAGACCTTGACGATTCGAAGAGTGGCCTGAGTGACCGGCTCGGATAGGTCTCCGCCCGGAGGCGAAACTGCGCCCACAATCGACAGAGCTCCGACCCGGTCGCCTGACCCGAGGCACTTGACTCTCCCGGAACGCTCGTAGAACTCCGCGAGCCGCGATCCGAGATAGGCGGGATAACCCTCTTCGCCCGGCATCTCTTCAAGTCTGCCGGACATCTCTCTCAGAGCTTCGGCCCATCGCGACGTGGAGTCTGCAAACAGCGCCACCGAGTAGCCCATGTCACGGAAGTACTCCGCTATCGTGATCCCGGTGTATATCGAAGCTTCGCGCGCGGCCACTGGCATGTCCGACGTGTTAGCCACGAGGACCGTGCGCTTCATCAGCGGCTCGCCGCTTCGTGGGTCTTTGAGCTACGGAAACTCCATGAGCACGTCGGTCATTTCGTTGCCGCGCTCGCCGCAGCCCACGTACACGATGATATCCGCGTCAGCCCACTTGGCCAGCTGGTGCTGGACCACAGTCTTCCCGCTTCCGAAGGGGCCGGGGACTGCAGCCGTCCCTCCCTTCGCCAGAGGGAAGAACGTGTCGATTACCCTCTGCCCTGTCACTAGCGGCTCAAAGATGGGCAGCTTTTCTCTATAGGGTCTCCCTCTTCTGACCGGCCATTTTTGGAGCATGGTCAGTCCCCGGATCCCTGATTCAGTCTCCACCAGTGCCACAGGTTCCTCAACGGTGAAGTCGCCGATGAAGATGTCCTTGATGGTCCCTGACACGCCCGGCGGAACCATTATCCTGTGCTCCACAATAGGGGTCTCTTGCACGACCCCTATGATGTCGCCCGGCACGACCTTGTCGCCGACGTTCACCCGCGGCTCGAACCGCCACTTGCGGCTCCGATCCACTCCGGCAGCGTCCACACCCCTGCTGATTCTCGGGCCGGTCGTATCTGCAATGACATTCAGCGGCCGCTGGATGCCGTCATAGATGCCCTCGATGAGACCGGGTCCGAGCTCGACGCTCAGAGGCTCGCCCGTGGGATACACCGGCTCCCCCGGACCAAGGCCAGATGTCTCTTCATATACCTGAATCGAGGCACGATCGCCTCGCATCTCTATGACTTCTCCGATGAGACGCCGTTCGCTCACACGCACGACGTCAAACATGCGCGCCCCTTCCATGCCCTCAGCGACGACCAGAGGTCCAGAGACGCCGGTGATACGTCCTGTCGCCATTTCTCAGTTACCCTCTTTCGCGAATAGTATGTCGGCCCCTACGGCCTTCTTGACGACCTCTCGGAGCCTAGCCATTCCAATCCCTTCACTGCCCTTGTTCGATGGAATGAACACTACCGCAGGCGATGGCCTGCTGCTGTATCGCTCAACAATGGGGAGCAGGTCCCCGCCGAACTGCTCGGTGATGCAGATCACCGTATACTCGCCGTCAGAGAGCCTCTCCAGAGCTTCCCGCGCCTCCGCAGGTGAGGACACTGGGAACACATGCGCTCCCACCGCCTTGAACAGCACTACTGAGTCGATGTCGCCGATCACGGCAAGTCTATGCATATCCGCCACTCAGCCTTCCGCGAATCAGTTCAGCATCCAGCCCGTTCACCTTTCCCACCATGATCGCCCTGAGATCGCTCACTTCAGTCTCTTTCCACAGAAGATACGCGACAATGGGCTCGGGCCCAAAGAAATAGCCCCTGGAGGTCTTGCTGAACTCCAGCACGTGCCTGCGTCCAAGCCGCTCGAACGCGGCGATGTCGTCCTGCCGGCCCGATTCGGCCCCCCACTCATGGATCAAACGTCCATACGCCGACAGGTCCATTCTGCGAACCCAGCCTTCGATCGGTTCGTCATATACCTCGTCAAACAGGTGGAACGGCACCGTGCCTCCATCGATGAAGAACTCCATAAGGAACCGCCGGTCTCTCTTGAGCCGCCTGCACCTGAGGAACCCGGCCATATTAGCCAGATCGACTCTGATCCTAAGCAGCTCAGTGACGAAGTCGTTTCGGAGCCGCGCAGCGATCTTCAGGAGACAGGCGAAATACGCCTTGTCCAGCGCCATATCCAATACCTGCGGGTCAATCGGGCAAATCTCGACCGCCTCTTGAGAATCTGTGGGCTGAGGCGAATCGCCGCCTGTCGCCGTGCTGTCGAACCCTGCTCTCAGCAGAGAAGCGACATGCCAGGGAAGCTCCGAGAGGTCGGCATCGCCGGAGACCGCCTGTCGAATGGCCGAAGCAGGCACCGTACCCAGAGACGACCAGGCCTCGCCAGCGGTCCCAAGATGATGCGCTCTGAAGGCGACCTTGCAGTTGTGCAGATCGTGCCTGAGCCGGAAGAGATCCACGATGAGCGGGTCCGGAACGAACTCAGAGACGTAGCTGTACACCCGGTCGAGCTCCAATGCGAGCATGTGCTCATAGCTCTCAGGCGGCAGGTCGCCTATGGCCTCCGAATACTCGGTCTCGCCCAGTATCTTGAGCACGTCTCCGGCTGCCGGCGCTTCCAGCATCCTCGCAACGCGCGAGCGGTCGAGAAGACGAGTCTCCACCTGCCGGATCCGCGCCACTGCATATGCGTAGCTCTGCCTAATCTGCAGGTTCCGTGTAGTCAATCGACATGCACTCCACTACACTCTTGTTTCGAACAGCAGGGAAGCGACCTCGCTCTCCATCGTCTCCCTGAGATCATTCAGAATGTCGGCAAAGGAGAAGTTCAGAGTCACGTCCCCTTGCTTCAGAATGAAGCCCGCCTCTATGTCGTCGCGGTAGTCTCCGAGCTCTACAGAACCCAGACCTTTCGACTTGAGCTCCTCGTTCACAGACTCGATCAACTCTGGGCCTACGCGGCTTCGGTCAGCCGCGGCCACCTCGAGCTGCACAGTGCCGCTCGGCTGCGCCTGAACGATCATACTCGAGAGGAGCTTGCGATACTCCGTTGCAGGCATGGCCTTCAGAGTCTCCAGAACCTCGCGAAATACGGAGTCAAGCAGCTCCTGCTTGAGTGCGAGCATCTCGTTTCTGAGATCCAGCTGGCCCAATGACACCCGCCGGGCGGCATCGCGTTCTGCGAGCTCTCTGGCTTTCTGGAGGTAGTCGTCGGCACTTCGCTGCGCTTCGCGCTCGGCCTGCTCGAGCGTGAGAGCTGCGGCGGCGCGAGCTTCGTTCACCATCTCCGCAGCCTTCGCCCGCGCATCAGCGACTATCTTGTCGCACAGTTTCTTCGCACTGGCATCCATATCACACCGGCACTCCATTGAAAGCCAGGAACGATATGAGCAGGGCGAGGATCGCGTAGAACTCGACCATGACCGCGTAGATCATCGCTTTCACTAGCTCATCGGGTTTCTTGGCGATTATCGAGATACCTGCGGCCGCCACCTGCCCCTGGATTATCGCAGACAGCAGGCCTACGATAGCGATGGGGAGCGCAGCGATGAGCAGACCCAGCCCGGATTCGAAAGAGACCTCGGGGATCCTGCCGGACAGCAGATTCAGTTTCTGCACGATCAGAAAACCGATCAGAAAGCCATAGATGCCCTGGGTTCCCGGCAACACCTGCAAGGTGAGCGTCTTGCCAAACTTGTCCGGATCCTCGGTGACTACCCCGGAAGCCGCCTTTCCAACTATGCTGACTCCGATGGCAGACCCGATCCCCGCCAAGGTCACAGCTGACGCGACACCCGCGAGCGCCAGCAGCAGTCCGGTTGTAACCATCAAACACTACCCCCTTGATGTTCTGCTTCCTTCACGTAGACATACCTCGGTTTGATCCTGAACGGAGAGAACGCCTTCCCTCCACCCTCAAAGAACTTACCGAAAAACTCGACGTACTGCAGTCTGCTCACGTGGACGTAGGCCCCGATCACTCCTATGAACAGATTGAACGCATGTCCTCCCAGGAGAATTCCGATCGTAATGATCTTGCCGACCACGGGAGTCGACCAGAACAAGCCCGCGACCAGATTGATCACACTGGCTATCACTCCGGACGCCATCCCGAGCCCGAGCAATCTGCAATACGACAACACGTCGCCGGCGTAGCTGAAGACGTTGTAGAGACTAGCCAGGCCCGATCCGAGCTTCAGCAGGGGGTTCTTCTGGTGCCTCCCCTGAGTCAGAACCAGGCCGGCCGCGCCGACTATCGCACCGTACTTGGCGAACTGCGCATACGGTATATCATTCGGCGACAAGAACTGCGCGATCAGCACCACGAGCGAAGACAGCAGCAGCACCCACAAGCCTTGGTCGAGGATCCCCGCAAGCGTTTTCCCCTGCCTTACGTTCTCGTAGAACTCTATGGCCATGCCCACGTACATATGGACGATCCCGACAGCGAACGAGACGAGCAGGAACGCTATGGGATCGTCTACAGGGTTGAGCAGCGAGAAGCTGAGAGTGGCACCGAAGAGCCCTCCTGTGACTAGTCCGACTACGATCGTCGCAACTCCAGCGATGAAGAGCAGCTGGAATGTCTTCCTGCCCAGGTCCGACATGCGCACGGTGCGCAACAGCACGAAGCAGAGCGCCGCCAGCACGGCTCCGTAGCCGATGTCGGCGGCAGCCATAGCGAAGAACAGCGCGAAGAAGAAGCCCACGAACGCAGTTGGATCGATCTCGCCTCTCCAGGGCATGTTGTAGAGTTCGAGCACGACCTCAAAGGGGCGAGATAATCTGCTGTTGACCAACACTATCGGGTGAGTCTCGCCTGGCTCTGGATCTCTGGCGAAAAAGACCAGCGTGTCATCGACTTCTGACAGCGCCTTCTCGAGCTTTGCACAGTCGCGGGCCCTGACCCAGCCGACCAGTCCAAAGGCCTTCTCAGATCTGACGAGCCTTTCGGTGACAAGAAGTCTGTCCCTCTCTGTCTCGAGGTACTCGAGCCGCGCAGAAAGTCGGGTGCGCTCAGACTCAAAGGCCTTGATCTCTGCGACAACCTTGTCTATGCCCGCTCGGATCTTTCTGAGTTCAGCCTCAGCATTCGTGAGGAAATCGACTACGCGGCCCCTGGCAAAGGGGAACGACTGAGGAGAGAAATCGTAGGATCTCAAGACCGAGAGGACGTCATCTTCATATTCCCTGTGGACCACGACCACGAGCCTGACCGAGTGCTCGTCCATTGACGCAGCCCTGACGACCGCGGCGCCTTGAGCTGCTTCTAAGACAGCCTGAGTCAAGTCGTCGACGGAAGCTGGGTCCAGCGCGATTGTCCCACAATACACTGCTGTGTGTCTCGTTGATACGAGCATCTCCACAGGGACGTCCAGGTTCTCCCACGGCCTTACCTGCGCAGTGGAGGTAAGCAAGCTGTTCTCGCGATCCACGAGTCTGGCGTGCTGTTGTTCCAGTTCGGTCAGTTGCGCTGCGACCTTGTGCGCGGCTTCGGCGTCCAGGCCGAACTCGTTCATTTCCCTTTGAGTGAGCGGAATCTGGTATCCTGCAAACTGCTCGATAAACGACTTCTTCCGCGGGCTGAAACGTTCGAGAGTCTCCAGCGACGACCTGATGCGGGTAATGTCCGCTTCGATCGCAGTCAGTCTTTCGGAGTCACCGTCCCTGGTGACAAGCTCTTCGAGGCCGCCGGGTGCCTCATCCGTCAGGCCCTCTGAGCGCTCCTCGCTGTTGCCCAGCGTCTCGGTGATGTCTTCGATCTCCAGGACGCCGAGTCTCTGGAGGGCCTTGAGAACGCTGTCCTTGGAATCGAGATGCCCTACCACCTCGACCCTCTTCATCCTATCGATCGCCACTTAGCCTCACGATCCTCTCGATGACCAGCGAAACGGCCTCTGCTTTCTTCTCATCAAACCGCCTGCGCATGTGCGACATCTGCTTGTCCTGAGACTCGCGCAGCCGGCGGAGTTCGCCCTCTGCGAGCGCGATCTGTTTCGACCTGTACTCCTGCTCGGCTTGCTCGGCGGATCCCATCGCTCGGCGGACGACGTCCTCAGCCTTCTTTGCCGCTTCGTCTCGGATTCGGACGGATTCGGCTCGGGCGTCTCTGATGATCGCGTCAGCCTCCAGCTCTGCCTGGCGGACCGACCGGAAGACCTCTAGTGTCACATACCCCACCACCTGTCGAGCCATAGACCAAAGCGCGTTGACATCCTGCCTGGGCCTGGCCGAATGCCAGCCGGCAGGAAACAACCTTTGTCATTATACAACAACGTGCGTACGGTGACAACTCGTCCGCGCGGCCGTTCAGAACGCCAATAGCAGCTCACGGACCAGTTTTGCCGCGGCCACCGAGGTGCGTCCAGACGCGTCGAGCATTGGATTGACTTCTACGACATCCATGCCGACCATTCTGAGCGGCCTGAGTTTCATAAGGATATCGGTCAGGTCCAAGAACGACAGCCCGCCGGGCTCGGGCGTGCCTGTGCCGGGCGCCGCCCCGGGGTCGAGGACGTCGATGTCTATAGTCAGATAGACAGGGCGGCTGCCGACAGCCTTGATCACCGTCTCGGCAGCCCCGGACCGCCCCTCATCCGTGAGCAGGCAGTCTGCAAAGCCCATGCCAAACTTGCGCATGAGCGCGTACTCTTCGCGGGTGCCAGATCTAACTCCGAACTGCCAGAGGCGGCCGGGCCCTAAGATTTCACAGATCCTTCGCATCGCCGTTGCATGAGACAGTTTCTGCCCCAGGTAATCGTCCCTGAGATCCGCATGTGCATCGAATTGAATCACCTGGAGGTCAGAGTAAACGCGATGCAGCGCCTTTACTGCGGCGACGGTGACGAGGTGTTCGCCTCCGAGCACCAAAACGCCCTTCCCATCCTGAATTGCGCGCGAACAGGCCGCTTCGAGGTTGTTCAGGCTGGTCTCCACATCTCCAAAGGGCATCAGCACGTCTCCGGAGTCAAAGAAGGGAGCCTCGGCGAGCTCTCTGTCGAGAGCGGGGCTGTATTCCTCGAGCAGCTCTGAGGCGGTTCTGACCGATTGAGGGCCGAAGCGCGAGCCCGGTCTTCCGCTCGATGTCCAATCCATCGGAGCGCCAAGGAGGACCTTGTGCGCTGCAGCATAGTCATGTGACGATCCCAGGAACCGAACCCGGTCCATTGACAAGTCCATCACGTTGGCCACTCTGCGTCACTTCCAGTCGCAAGGGACTGATCGCCTGAAACCCAGATCGCCTGAACGCGAGCTCGTCCCGTCTCAGACAAAGGATTCCGGCAGGAGACTCCGCGCGAACTTCGGGACTGCTGCAAACATCGCCTTGTGGAGCTCATGAGTGTAGTACCTGCAATCGCCGAGCGCGTCAGACTTCCTTGCATCGCGCACAGGATGGTATCGCTTCGAACCCATGGTGAAGCTCCACATGCCTGTCGGGTACGTCGGAATGCTGACCGTGTAGAACCCGCATACCGGGAACACGGCGGCGACGTCCCGGGTGACCCGCTGAATCAGATCGCCGTCTATGAAAGGCGATTCGGTCTGGGCTGTGAAGACGCCGTCTTCAGTCATGGCCTCGAACACAGAGCGGTAGAACTCCGCAGCAAAGAGGCCGGTGGCAGGTCCGATTGGGTCCGGCGAGTCTATCATGATGCAGTCGTACTTGCCTTTGAACCGCTTGACGTACTCGATCCCGTCATCGTAAACCAGTGTGACCCTGGGATCGGCCAAGCGGCAGCTGGTCTCCTTGAGGTGCTCGGTGCAGACTTCGACCACCCTGCGGTCTATCTCGCACAGCTCCACTGACTCAACTGAGGGGTGCCGCAGGATCTCGCGCACGGTTCCTCCGTCGCCCCCGCCGATCACCAGCACTTTCTTTGGTTCGGGGTGCGTGCACAGCGCCGGGTGTGTGATCATCTCATGATAGACGAACTCATCGAACACAGAGGTCATGACCATGTCGTCGAGCAGCAGCATTCTGCCGAAGGCGCAGGTGTCGACCATCGCCAGCTTCTGAAACGGGGTCTCTTCGTTGGCAACAGTGCGCGTGACGCGGCAGGTCAACCCGAACCCCAGCTTGTGTCTTTCAGTGTACCACAGGTCCATCTCATCACCTCATGGAGTGCGTTGATGCCTAGTACCAGAGAGCGACCGCCGCGAACACGCAGCCGATTTTCTCGACCCTGTGCTCAACGCCCTTGATCATTACCTTGTCCAGCTCAAGCCCTCTCGTCTCGAACGCCTCTTCTACCATCTGCCTGATCATGTCCTCAGCGTCCTGCTTCGAACAGATGCCGCCGAATTCCATGATGACTCCGTAGTCGCTCTTGCTGAAGCCGACTCCTACTGCAGCCGCGATGAGCTGGTCGCTGACATCGCTGACAAACGACCCGTATGCTGTGGGCGTGAGCGATCCCGGTGGGATCTCCAGCTTCTCCACGCACTCGGCGTTCGGCGGAAGGATGCTGCTGACCTTCAACAGGTTGAGGTTCCCGATACCGGCATCCAATAGAGCTTTATCGAAAGCGGTGAGCTTCGTTTTTCCTTCAGAGTGTCCTGCGACAATGGTGAACTTCTTTGGCGTTGGCAGCATTCATATACACCTCCGTGCATCGAACCGGCTGCTTGGCAGCATGTCCCGGCTAAACTCGCGCTACAAGAGCCCAAGTCTCGACATAGTATATCATAGCGCTCAGCGTACATAAAGATGGTGCGCCTGGCAGGAATCGAACCCGCGCACCTGGAACCGGAATCCAGCGCTCTATCCACTGAGCTACAGGCGCACACTGTCACTCGCACTGCCCGGCCATCGTGTGCAGAAGTGTCCGGGCGAGCAATTCCTATTATACACTGTGAGAACGGTGCTCGCAACAGTCAGTCGGACATCGTCTCAGATCGGAGCCAGGGTGATCGGCTGCGACACGTCGACGTGGCCGGCCAGACTGGGCACCGTCTCGCCGCTGACGAGGATCTGAACCGAGGACACGCCTCCCACCTGAATCACGGTGCGAACTATCGCCTCAACCATGGCGGACTCGACCGGGCTCCCGACGCTCTGGTCCAGAATCTCTCCGCTGAAGTCAACATATGCAACTCCGTCGATCACCTCGACGCCTAGCAGCCGAGTCCGGTCCGGGAAGACCTTCTGAAGGAGCGACCTCGGTGACGGGCCCTCTATCATCTCGGATATCAGGGCTGATATCACCGGGGCCGAATCGCTGTCGGTCTTGACCTGCCGCAGTTCCGGGACCACAGTGTAGCCGTCCTTCGTCTCTGCAAGGAAGTAAACCGGCACGTGTATGTAGCTCAAGCCCGCGATCTGGGCCTTCAGATGCCCGTTTTCGATCTCCAGTGCTTCGATCTCGCCCTCGCGGCGGCGAACGATGTCCCATGTCTCATCCAACTCATCCTGGAGCGCTCTGATCCTCATGACTAGCCCGACGAAGACTCCTGCGACCGAAAGGATCAAGACGACCGCTAGAATCCTCCTGACCATGACGCATCCCTCCACTCCAGAGACTAACGACTCACCACACAGGCTCCGCGGAAATAGTGCTCCAGTATCTGCTTGTAGTCATATCCTCGTCTGGCCATTCCGACAGCTCCGGCCTGACACATGCCGACGCCGTGTCCATACCCTGCTCCTGACAGAGTATACAGGCCGTCAGCTTGCTCTGCCGGCTCAATCACAAAAAAGCAGCTCGGCAGCAATCCTGAGTCGCCCAAAGCGGTGCGTATCTGGATGTCTCCCTTGAGCCTGATCGAGTACCCTAGAGCTGTGACCTCCAGCTCCGACACACGCCCGGCTGGCGTCCGGCTCAGGACAGTCATTGTTGCGCGCGGCTCAGCAGTGCCTCCTGCACCCGCCGCTCCCGCAGTCTCGCTCGAGCCGCCTCCAGCCCCTCCCGCCGTGCCGCCGTCCGCTGCGCTGTCATTCCCTGCCGCCTGAAGGAGACGTGCGTTTTCAGGGCTGCTGACGATCCGGACAAGGTCAGATTCGCTCAGAGTTCGCTGCCACCGGTAGTTGGACGCATCTCGGCAGAAGCTGTCCATCTCGGACTCTATGAACCGGGCTGCGGCAGCATCGCTCGACAAGTCTATAGGGCGCCCGTCGCCGGCGTCCGAACACCGAGTCGACACGAGATGTGGAAAGCTGCTGCCCCACACGTCTGCGCTGCTCTCCGACAATCCGCCGCAGGCGGAGTAGTAATAGACCGGCACAGGCTCGCCGAAACTGTTGCCCAGAATCACTCCTGCGGTCGCATCGACCGCAACTCTGACGCGCTCATACTCGGAGGAAACTCCCTTGTATGTCTGACAATGATGAGTGCCGCACACGTGGAACGTGTCATGCTTCGAGCCGACCATATGGTTGATCGCGTAGGTGCGCATCAGCACAGCCTGAGCCTTGAGCGCTTCCACCGGTGCGTATGAACTCATCTCGCTTCCAACTGCGGACCTGAGGTAGTCCTCGAGAGCGATCTCATTCACGACTTCGAGCTTGCCTTCCGGCGACAGCATGACTTCGATGACGCCTCGATAGCTCATGTCGGAGGGCTCGATGCGCAACACGCCGCTCGATCCTGCACCAAACACGACCCGGCTTTCTCGCGTGCGCATCAGGACGGACCCGTCACTGCGGGTTACCTCGAGCATCACACCTTGAGGCAGCTCGCTGACATCGATTTCCGCCTCCAGGCTCGTAAGTCCGAGCTCCTCTTTGAGCTTGTCCATGTCTGACGCGTCGTTCGAACGCCCTATGTAGGCGACGTAGTATCCGCCCGACGTGCCGACGGCTCTGGCTACCGGGCGACCCAAGGCGGCCGCGAGCTCTCCCAGTCTCTTCTCAGCCGCAAGTTGATCTGAGTACTCGCCTACGTTCAGCCGGTACACCCGCTCCGTTCCGGAACCGGCAGCCACGATCCGCACCGCGGCCTCTGCTCCGGACACTGCAACGCCGTCGGGATTCTCCTCCGAACGCACGACCAGAGAGCCCTGATCCGCCCGAACGGTCACTTTTTGGGCTGCACTCGGGCCGTATAGAAGGCCAACTCTGATCGTCACTTCGCCTGGCTGCAATCCAGCCAGGGCCGCTGCGGTCAGGCTGTTCGACTGACTACTAAGGGCAACCGAGAGGCCGGTCACTGCAATCAGCGAGGCGATCGGTATGATGACAAGGGCGGCTCGTGCTATCCTCGATGGCCTGTCCAAGGAAACCGTACCTCCCGCGACTATGGATTCGACACGGCTCCTGTGTCTCCTGTTGCGCTCAGATCGGGGTACACGGCGGGGTCGAGCCCTCTATGATGCCTCCTCCGAGCAGCAGGTCGCCGTCATAGAGAACCACAGACTGTCCAGGAGTCACGGCCCTGACCGGCCTTTCAAACACGACTCGAATCGAAGTGGGATCACCAGAATCCAAATGGACAACCGCTGGCGCAGTATCGGTCGAGTACCTGACCTTGGCCTCCACCCGCATGCCGTCAAGCGGCCTCTCGATGCTGACCCAGTTGCACTTGGCAGCCTCGAGCTCCCGCGAATAGAGCTCGTGCTCTTCGCCGACGACCACGCGGTTGCTCTCAGCGTCTATGCGGACAACGTAGAGCCGCCGGTCTGATGAGATTCCAAGGCCCTTCCGCTGGCCTATGGTGAAGCCCTGGATTCCGTGATGCTGCCCCAGCACGCAGCCGGAAGTGTCCACGATCACGCCGGCGCTCGGCGACGGCCTTTCGGCCTCACCTCCATGTGCGCGTGCCAGTTCATGCTTGCGCCGCCTCAGGAACTCCCGATAGTCTCCACGGGGAATGAAGCAGATCTCCTGGCTCTCTGCCTTGGATGCGACGGGCAGGCCGAATCTCGCGGCGAGGGATCTCACTTCTTCTTTTGTGTGGCATCCGAGTGGGAAAATCACGCGTGAGAGCTGATCTTGGGTGAGCCTGTACAGAGCGTACGTCTGGTCCTTCCGGGAGTCTACGCCCTTCAGCAGCTGGTGGCGCCCGGATGCTTGGTCATAGCGAGCCCGCACGTAGTGACCGGTGGCGAACAACTCAGCTCCGAGCTCAACTGCTCTTCGCATCAGAAGACCGAACTTGACAAGGCTGTTGCACACGACACATGGATTCGGCGTACGTCCTCTGATGTACTGGTCGCAGAAGCCGCTCACCACAAGATCCTTGAACTCGTGCTCGAGATCTACGACATAATGATCGATCGCCAGGGCTTCTGCGACTCGTCTGGCGTCTGCGACAGCTGGAGGCCACGCGGCGGAGTCCCGGCTGCCTGCTCCTGCGGCGGCGTCAGACCACAGTTTCATCGTCAGCCCGATGACTCTGTAGCCTTTCTCCTTCAAAAGAGCGGCAGCCGTGGAGCTGTCCACGCCGCCGCTCATCGCAACCGCAACCGTAGCCGGAGGCATACCCGGTTCGCTCTCTCGAAGGTGGCACCCGCAGTCAAGCGCGCCTGATCGGCCACTCCCAAGCGTCATCCCGCGGTAGTCCTCCGGTTTTCCGCGTCCGCGCTCTTGCCGGAACGTTCATAGTAGTCCTGGATCGCTTTATGAAGAGCGTCCGCCGCAAGATTCGAGCAGTGCATCTTCGCAGGCGGCAGTCCGTCCAGAGCGTCCGCAACGGCTCTGTTGGAGATCTGGAGAGCTTCGTCCAAAGTGCGGCCCTTGACCATCTCAGTGATCATGCTGCTGGTGGCTATCGCTGCGCCGCACCCGAAGGTCATGAACTTCACATCGACGATCTTGCCGTCCTCGACCTTGATGGACAGCCTCATGATATCCCCGCACACTGGATTGCCCACTTGCCCGACTCCGTCAGGGTCACTGATCTGCCCGACGTTGCGCGGGCTAGAGAAATGCTCCATTACCTTTTCGCTATACATTCCAACTTCCTCCCAGCGGCGACTGGTCCGAGATCAATCCTTGCACTTGCACGGACCGGACGGATAAAGCGGAGACATCTCGCGCAGCTTGGCAACTATGTCGGCAAGCGACGAGACGACGTACTCCACGTCTGCCTCGGTGGTGCTCCTGCCTAGAGTGAATCTGAGGGACCCGTGCGCAATCTCGTGAGGAATGCCCATGGCCATCAACACGTGAGAGGGTTCCAGCGACCCGGACGAGCATGCCGATCCGCTGGAGACTGCAATGCCTTTCAGATCCAGGTTGAGCAGCATTGCCTCTCCCTCTACGTACTCGACGCTGACGTTCACGTTGTTCGGCAACCGCTTGATCCGGTGTCCATTGAGCCTTACGTGATCGATTCTGGAAGTGATCTCCTCGATCATCTTGTCTCGCAGTCCGGTCAGCCGCGGTACCTCGTCTCCCATGCGCTCGACTGCGAGCTCCAAGGCCTTGGCCATTCCTACGGCACCTGCTACGTTTTGGGTGCCCGCTCGCAGTTTCTTCTCATGGGGGCCGCCGTGGATGAGCGGGAGTATCCGGACTCCCCGCTTCACGTAGAGTCCGCCCATGCCCTTTGGCCCGTAGAACTTGTGAGCGGACATGGACATCAGGTCTATGTCGAGATCTCTGACAGAGACGGGTAACGAACCCACGACCTGAACGGAATCTACATGAACCAGGGCACCCTTCTCATGCGCGATCTCGACTATTTCCTTCACAGGCTGTATGGTGCCGACTTCGTTGTTCGCGTGTATGACTGACACCAGAATCGTGTCATCCCTGAGCGCGTTCTTCAGGGCATTCAGGTCCACGAGACCGTCTCTGTCTACGGGCAGGTAAGTAGCCTCAAATCCGTTCTTGGATAGATGCTTGACAGCGTCCAGAGACGCATGGTGCTCGACGCTGGTTGTGATAATGTGACGACCTTTCCTCGAGTACGCCTCCGCGCACCCTTTGATCGCAAGGTTCGATGACTCGGACCCGCCCGACGTGAAAACGATCTCCTCTGGCCTCGCCTCAAGCAGAGTAGCGATCGTCTCTCTCGCCTTCTCGAGTGTCTGCTTCGCTTCCCTTCCGAATGAGTGAATGCTCGACGGATTGCCGAAGTGCTCGGTCATGTATGGCGCCATGGCCTCGAGCACTTCCGGAGCCACCGGAGTAGTGGCTGCGTAATCCATGTATACCCTCTTCATGGGCGATCACTGCCGTCTGGCGTCTATGGTCTTTCTCAACACGCCTGCGGCAGCAGTTCCTCCTTTCAGAAACGCGCTGCGACACGGCTAATCCCTACAAAACCAATCGGTTTTCTTACATATCCAATATACCACCGTGCCGGCGCTGTGTCAAACGTATTTCGGAGACAAATGACTGCGCTGTAGCGCTTCTCAATCGGCCTCAGTGTCTCCTCCCTCTCCCATACGGCGCATCCTCTCTGCGATCTTCCTTTCGTAGCCAATGTCGGAGGGCGAGTAGAACACCTTGCCCACCAGCTGATCCGGTAAGTACTGCTGTTCGACGTAGTGGCCCGGGTAATCGTGAGGATACTTGTACCCTATGCCCCTCTTGAGCCGCTGAGCTCCCTTGTAGCTCGCATCTCTCAAGTGATCGGGCACAAGGTAGCTGCCTCCTTCGCCTATGACCTTGAGGGCGCTGTCGATCGCAAGGTAGGCGGAGTTGCTCTTCGAACTGGTCGCCAGGAATATGGCTGCATGGGCCAGTATTATACGCGCTTCCGGCATTCCTATGCGCTCGACGGCCTCGGCCGCCGCCTCTGCAACCAGCAGTGCGGTCGGATTCGCCATGCCGACGTCCTCGCTCGCAGATATGACGAGCCTCCGCGCGATAAACCTGGGATCCTCTCCAGCATATATCATCCGCCCCAACCAGTATACGGCGGCCTGAGGGTCAGACCCCCTAATGCTCTTGATCAGAGCGGAAGCTATGTCGTAGTGGTTGTCGCCCGACCTGTCGTATGATGCAGCGGTCTTCCCGGAAGCCTCCTCGACCGTTTCCAGATCAATGACGCCCGAGGCGGCCTGTCCACCCGGCGGCGCCGCGTCGCACTTGCTGCGCGCAAGGGTACACGCTGTCTCGAGGATGTTCAAAGCCACTCTGGCGTCGCCAGCGGCTCTGCGGATCACGTGGTCCAGGGCGGACGTCTCGATCGTGAGCGTCACTCCTGCACTGAGCTTGTTTTCTTCCTCAAGACCGCGTTGGACTATGATGCGGAGATCCCCGGGAGTGAGAGGGTTGAGTTCGATGATGCGAGTTCTCGATAGGAGAGGTCCGTTGAGACAGAACATGGGGTTTTCGGTGGTTGCACCGATGAGCGTGACCACTCCCCTCTCTACGAACGGCAGGAGGGCGTCTTGCTGACCTTTGTTGAACCTGTGGATCTCATCGATGAAGAGGATGGAGCGCTGTCGCCTTGTCTTCAGATCCTGTTGAGCCTGCTCGACGACCCGGCGAATATCGGCCACGCCTGACATCACTGCGTTCAGAGTGTAGAACCGCCTGCTGGTGACCTGGGCTATTACGCGTGCGATCGTCGTCTTGCCTGTTCCCGGGCGGCCGTAGAGGATCATGGAGGGAACTCTGTCTGACTCGATCAGGACGCGCAGTGCCTTCCCAGGTCCGAGGATGTGGTCAGCCCCTACGATTTCGTCGAGCGACTTGGGACGGAGCCTCTCTGCAAGAGGCAACGCAGCATCGGTCACTCTGCCTGTCTCATCTCTCGTTTCAAAGAGATCCACTGCTACTCCCCCATCATGGGCCTACCCCTGCCAGAATCCGTATGACGTAGCCTGCCATGGCCAATCCGGCCACCGGCGGCACGAACGAAGTGCTCCCTGGAGTCCTGCAGCCCGTCTTCACGGGAGCCTCGTCGGAAAACACTACAGTCACTCCCGACTCTATTCCCGCCTTCCGGAGTTCCTGCCTGTAGGCTTTGGCCAGAGGACACACCCTGGTCTCAGACACATCCGCTATCCTGAAGCGCAGCGGGTCGAGCCTGTTGCCCGCCCCCATGCAAGAGATCAGCCGGATGCTCTTCGATATACAGTACGCGGCCAGGCTGGCCTTTGACTGCACTGAGTCGATAGCGTCTACGACGAAGTCTGCCTGCTCACTGACAAGCGACGGTATGGTATTGGAATCGAGAGACTCCTTGTGAGCAGATACCTGACAGTGCGGGTTTATGTCGAGGACTCTCTCCCTCGCCACCTCAACCTTGTCCCTGCCGAGCGTCGAACGCGACGCGACCAGCTGCCTGTTGAGGTTGGTGATCGTGACGACGTCGCGATCGATCAGTATTAGTCTGCCCACCCCGGCCCTGGCGAGTGCCTCTGCGGCGTACGATCCCACCCCTCCAAGCCCTGCGACTACCACAGTGCTTCGGTTCAGCCTGGAAACGCCCTCTTCTCCGATGACTAGGCGGGTTCGATCGAACATGTCCTCCATGTGAACAGTCACCCGTACAACAAAGTAAGCCCCACCATGCCGCTATCACTGACCTATGACTATCCCCGATATCTCCAGGGTGGAACCCTCCTGCCGGTTTAATGCGTCCCCTCAAAGGAGGCATGCACGCTGCCGCCAGAGCCAGGTTCCAACGTCATTAGTGTTGGAATACTATAAGTCAGTTTGACCACGAACACAGCAGGGCCGATGGGCCCGACGATCTTTTCTGGCAAGAACCATTATAACACAGTGCACCTGCTCCTACAAGCGCCCACAATATCCCAGTCTGCAAACGGCACGCAGAGGACTACTGTTCACGGGCGGATTGCAGGAAGGCGCGGATCTCATCGGCAGCGCCCTCCAGCGAAACTTCCCACTGCTTTCCGTCATTCATGTCCTTGACCTGTAAAGTGCCGGCCCTGAGCTCGTCCTCGCCCAGAATCGCCACAATCCGGGCCCTGTATCGGTCAGCGTGCCTCATCTGAGCTCGGAGGCTCCGATCCATGTAATCCATGTCTGCGGATACTCCCAGCCTTCTCAGCGACGCGACCAATCTCGCAGCACCCAGGCGGGCACCTTCGCCGACTGCAGCCACGAAGCATCCCAGCGTCCGCTGGCTCTCTTGTGCGGCCCCGCTTGCCTCGATCGCAAGGAGCAGCCGGTCGATCCCTGCAGCAAAGCCGACGCCCGGCGTCGGGGGCCCTCCGCAGGATTCGATCAGCCCATCGTACCTTCCGCCCCCGCCTATGGCGTCCTGGGCGCCTATGCCGCTCGCCATGAACTCGAAGACTGTGCGGGTGTAGTAATCGAAGCCTCTCACAATCGTGGGGTCCAACTCAAAGGGGACTGACATCGCACGCAGAGAATCCTGGAGCGATGAGAAGTGCTCCGCACACTCGGTGCATAGGAAGCCCCAGATCGGCCCCACCTTGGCCGCGATTGTGCGGCAGGATTCGGTCTTGCAGTCCAATATTCTCATGGGGTTACGGTCATATCGAGACCGGCAGTTGGGGCACAGCTGCTCGAGATCGGAAGACAGCACGTTTCTGATGTGCTCGTTGTAGCGCGGCCTGCATGCAGGGCAGCCGATGGTGTTTACTCGAGCAATGCAGTTGTTCAGTCCCAGATCCCGGTATAGGGTGTAGGCCAGGTCAATAATCTCTGCATCCAGAACCGCGTCCCCGCTGCCGAACGCCTCTATACCGAACTGGGAGAACTGCCGCTGACGGCCTGCCTGAGGCCGCTCATAGCGGAACATCGGCCCGATGTAGTAGAGCTTGACCGGCTGGGGCTCGCTGAACATGTTGTGCTCGATGAACGCCCTCGCGACAGGCGCAGTGCCTTCCGGTCTCAAAGTCATGCTGCGCCCGCGCTTGTCCGGGAAAGTGTACATCTCTTTCTCGACGATATCAGTGACCTCGCCGATTCCGCGGACGAACAGCTCTGTTTGCTCGAATATGGGCGTCCTGATCTCCTCGTAGCCGTAGAGCTCGCACACACGCCTGACGTGATGTTCGACTCTCCGCCACTTCTCTATGTCGCGCGGCAACACGTCCTGTGTGCCTCTGGGCGCCGAGTACCTCATCCCCGCCTCAGTCCTCCATGCCTACCCCGTCGCTCCGAAGTCCTCATCCATCAGTGAGTCTACGGCCGTCCTAGAGTCGCCCGGACTCACTGCTGACTCTCATCACTATTCCCCTGCTCGCCTGCTTCGGAAGACTGCTCGGAGGAATCGCCTTCAATCTGCTCGGACTCCAATGACTTCATATACTCGTCGAGCCACTTCTGGTACTCCTCCTCCTGCCTGGCCATCTCCTCGGCGATCCTGTCTATGATTTCCTGCTCTCTTGCCGCGTCTTCCTCGAGCCCCAGTGCCTCGAACTCACTCTTGAGGATGGTGTGCAAGTAGCCGTCGGTCTCGCCATCGATCTCGCTGGCCTTCCTGAACGCCTCCGCGGCCTGCTCGTTCATGCCCCTATCCTGGTAGGCCATGCCCAAGGCCAGCTGCACTTCAGCGTTTGTGCCTTCGTCAACTTCTGCGGCTTTCTGATAGGAGGCGAGAGCCTCGTCGGCCCGATCCAGCTTCTCAAGCACGCGAGCCAGCGCCATGTGCAGATACGGGTCGATCTCGTACTCGTCGATGGCCTGCTGGTAGTGAGCGGCGGCCGTCTCCCAGTCCTCGGCCTCTGCAGCCCGGATCGCGTTGATAACCGGATCCTTGATCTCGATTTGCGCTGCAGCCTTCAATTCCTCTTTGCGGTTGGCGAGCAGTTGGCTCTTCTTCTGCTCCAGAAGATCGCTTCTGATCTCATCGGCGACCTCTTCGAAGACCAGGGTCTCGTCTTCGGCCTTGCGCGCCTCGAACTCGGCAGCTACCTCCTCATCGCTTACTGCGGCCGCCGATTGCAGCTGCTCGATATATGCCTGGGTCATCAGATTGGCCTTCACGGTCTCTCGGACTTCCGCCTCTGTCATTCCCACGCTCTGCAGATACAGGTAGAAATCGTCCTCTTTGGCGTACATGGCCTTCAGGGATTTGATGGCCTCGTCTATTTCGCCTTTGTCTACCTTGATGCCCGACTTCTCAGCCTCCGCCCGGATCAGCTCATCGTCAATCATAAGCTCGAGAACGTAGGATCTGAGCCAGTATTCCGACTCTCCGGGGCTGAAGAACGGATACTGCTGATATACGTATCTGTACGTCTGAACGAACTCGTAATATCCAATACTCTTACCGTTGACAACAGCCACTTCGGAGGCGCTTGCATAAGGCACTGGCTCATACGGGCGTGACTTAAGTGCATAAACGCCTATTATTCCTGTGGAAAGCACGAACGCTGCTGCCACTGTGTAGACTACGATCTTCGTCAAGCGATCGTTGCTCTTGCCAAAAAGCATCCTGGTGCGACCTCCTTCTACGGTTCGCAGCGAGGGGAAAACGGGCTGCGCCCGAGCATACAACGATATTGTATAGGACTTCTATATCAGTGTCAACGAACGGGTCGCGAGGCGGACCGGATGGCTGGAAGTGGTTAGAGCCAGCTCAAAGCCTGGTTTCCCATCCCTGCCGCTCCTGTCCGATCGAGGTCTCAGGCCCGTGACCCGGACAGACTCGAGTGCTGTCAGGCAGCACGAGGATCCTGGTCGCAAGCGAGTCGCGCAACTCGGCGCAATCGCCTCCCGGCAGATCCGTCCTGCCCACGCTGTCCCTGAAGAGGGTGTCACCAGAAAACAGCACTCCCTCGCCCAACAGACAGATGCTTCCGCGCGTGTGTCCGGGCGTGTGCATCACTTCGAGCGAGACGGTTCCGGCCGTTACTCGGTCGCCATCAGAAAGCATTAGGTCCGCGACGGGCGATATCACTGCCAGGTCGCCCGGCAGGAAGCAGGAAAGATTCGCTTCAGCATCTGCAAGCATGCCGGCATCTGACCGATGTATCGCGAGCATCGGGGAGAACCGCTCCTTGAGATGCGCGTTGCCGCCTATGTGGTCGAAGTGGCCGTGGGTGTTCACGATCAGGCTCAGGCTGTAACCCCTGGCTCCGATAAGCCGGGCGATCCTCTCCGCTTCGGCGCCCGGGTCGACCACTATCGCCCGCCTTGTGGACTCGCACGCGACGACGTAGCAATTGACTCCTAGTTCGCCGACCTCTATCCTCTCGACGATCATACTCTTGTCCTCCCCAGGGCTGCGAACGCAGCTGCGACTCCATCGCTGTCTGCGGCGGCTGATGGAAGTAGGCGCTCCACATCTCCGTTCAGTCAGACCGCGAACGCATGTCGCCGGTCAGCCTGATCCCGTCTGCCGGTCAGAACCGGCGCTCAGAATCGATCAGGATGGTCACCGGGCCGTCATTGCTGAGCCGCACCGACATCATAGCTCCGAAGATCCCTTCGCCCACAGTCACGCCGCTGCTTCTCGCTTTGTCAATGAACTTGAGATACATCGGCTTGGCAACGTCAGGGCCGGCTGAATCCGTGAAGCTCGGTCTGCGTCCCTTCCTGCAGTCACCATAGAGTGTGAATTGAGACACCACGAGCATCTCTCCGCCGACATCGAGGAGCGACAGGTTCATCTTTCCCTCACTGTCCTCGAATATCCTGAGGTTCAAGATTTTGTCGACCATGTAGTCGAGGTCACTGTCAGAATCGTTCCTGCCTACTCCCAGCAGGACGAGCAATCCCCGTCCGATGGACCCGACAACGGCTCCGTCGACCTCCACGCTCGCTTCTGAAACCCGTTGCACCACAGCCCTCATTGCCTCACCATCCCAGCCCGAACGCTACGGGACCGCCCTGCGGACGCCGACCACTCCGTCTATCCGCCTGATCCGCCTCATGATGTCGCTCACGTGCTCGACGTCTCTTGTGTTTACCACGATGTCGATGACAGCGGAGCCTCCCTTGTGAGTCCGAGCATTGACTGCAGAGATGTTCGTCTTCGAGTTAGCGATCGCTATCATGATGTCGGCCAGAAGGGCTGGCTTGTCGACAGCCTCGATTTCGAGTCCCACCGGATATGCTCCGTCCGTCTTGGCAGAGTCCCACTCCACAGGGACCGCCCGGTCCGGCTCCTCGGCCAGAAAGCCCACGTTCGGGCAGTCCCGCCTGTGAATGGACACGCCCCGCCCTCTAGTGATGTACCCCACGATGTCGTCTCCGGGGACCGGACTGCAGCACCGCGACAGCCGCACCGCAAGCTTGGTGACTCCCTTGACGAGAACGCCCTCGGTTCCCCTCACCTTGGGCTCTTCCTGGGGAGCGGGCGCCGGCGCAATGGGAGGAGCCTTTTGCTCCTCCTGGGGCACCAACTTAGTCATGACTTGCTGTGTCGACAGCTTCCCGTAGCCTATCGACGCCAGCAGATCGACCGGCTCGACGAATCCGAACCGCTCGGACACTTCCTTCAGTTTTTCATCCTTCAGGTACTCGTGAATCTCCAGGCCGCGCTTGCGGAGCTCTCGCTCGAGGAGTTCACGGCCTCTCAGGATGCTTTCCTCTTTCTGCTCCTCCTTGACCCACTGGCGTATCTTGTTGCGCGCTTTGGAGGTCTTCACGAACGCGAGCCAGTCGCGGCTCGGACCGCCTATCGTCTTGCTGGTCAGGATCTCCACGATGTCGCCGTTCTTGAGTTTGTGGTCAAGAGGGACGATCCTGCCGTTCACCTTTGCCCCGGTGCACCTGTGCCCCACCTGACTGTGCACCGCGTAAGCGAAATCGACTGGCGTGGACCCCTTGGGGAGGTTCTTCACATCGCCCTTCGGAGTGAACACGAACACCTCGTCGTCGAACAAGTCGATCTTGAGGTTGTCCATGTATTCCTGGGCGTCGTCAGTCTCCCGCTGCCACTCGAGCAGCTGTCTCAGCCAGGCGATCCGGTCATCCGTCGTCGGGGTGCTCTGCCCGGACTCCTTGTACTGCCAGTGAGCGGCGATACCGTACTCGGCGACTCTGTGCATCTCCGTCGTGCGGATCTGCAGTTCAAAGGGCTCGCCGAGAGGCCCGATCACTGTGGTGTGGAGCGACTGGTACATGTTGGACTTGGGCATCGCGATGAAGTCCTTGAACCGGCCTGGGACAGGTTTCCACAGCGTGTGGGCTACTCCCAGGACTTCGTAGCAGTCTTTCACCTCGGGAACAATGACTCTGATCGCAACCAGGTCGTAGACCTCTGCGAACGGCTTGCCCTGGCGCTTCATCTTTTGGTGTATGCTGTAAAAGTGCTTGGGACGCCCTTGAATCTCATGGCGGATGCCGGCCTTGTCGAGTTCCGCAGAGAGCATTTGCTTCAGGTCCTCTATCAGGCCTTCGCGCTCCCGGCGCTTCTTCGCGACCATCTCAACGAGCTTGTAATACTCCTGGGGCTGGAGGTAGCGGAGACAGAGATCCTCGAGCTCCCACTTTATCCTCCATATTCCCAGCCTGTTCGCCAAGGGTGCGTAGATCTCGAGAGTCTCCTCAGCCATCCTCTTCTGGCGGTCGACCGGCAAGTGCCTCAACGTCCGCATGTTGTGCAGACGATCCGCCAGCTTGATGATAATGACCCGAAGGTCTTCCGCCATCGCAAGGAACATCTTGCGCAGGTTCTCGATCTGCTGCTCTCTCCGCGTGCGAAATGCGAGCTTTGTCAGTTTGGTGACGCCGTCGACTAGAACAACGGCCTCGCTGCCGAACTCGGCCGCGAGACTCTCGGCACTGATATCCGTGTCCTCCAGCACGTCGTGCAGGAGGCCCGAGACCACCGTAGTCCCGTCCATCTCCAGGTCGAGGAGGATGTCGGCCACAGCCAGAGGGTGCTGAACGTAGTCCTCGCCTGAGTCGCGGAGTTGGCCTCTGTGCGCGGCGGACGAGAACTCGTACGCTTTCGCTACACGGTTCACGTCCTCAGGCGGCAGGTATCTCTTGGCTTTTCGGAGCAACTCGTTGATGTCCATGGCCATCACCCTCTGACGGCTCTACTCTGCAGCCGTCGCGCCCGCTGGTTCGATGTCCTTCGAGCCTGCTGATGCAATGTCGCACAAGATCATCTGAAGGTGCTGTCTCCCATTCCACTCGTTCATGGAAACCTCGCCCACCACGTCGACTGATTCGACACGCTCAGAGCGAATCTGATCCGCCAGGTCTCCAAACCCGAACGCTATCGCCTCCACTGGAGCCTCCATCGGGCCTAACACCAGCTTCAGGTGCCGCCCCCCTGTCCCGACAGTCCGGTATTCGAGGATCGCGAGGTCCCGCATCAGGAACAGCGGAGGAGGATTGGCTTCGCCGAATGGTTCCAGACTCTTCAACTGCTCGGCAAGCTCCATGTCCAGATCCGAGCAATGCAAGATCCCGTCTATGAAAATGCAGCGCTCAGGCCTGATCACGCCAAGCGCCTCTCGAGCGATGGTCTTGAGCTTATCGGTGAGCTGGGGAATGCGGTCCCACTGCAAGGTAAGTCCAGCTGCCTGCTGATGCCCTCCGAACTCGCACAAAAGCTCCCTGCACTCCTCCAGAGCCCAGTGTATGTCAAATTCCGGAACGCTTCTAGCTGAACCACGGGCGTACTCGCCCTCGCGCGAAAGAACTAGAGCAGGTCTATAGTACATCTCTGCGAGCTTGGACGCAACTAGTCCGACCACTCCTGGGTGCCAGTCCTCCCCAGCAGCGACAATGATGCTGTCGCTCAATCGTTCCGGAGGCGGAAGACTCGACAGTATGTCGTCCAGGATCTCCTGTTGTATCGACCTGCGGTCGCAGTTCATCGAATCGACCTGCTGCGCCTTCCATGCCGCGACTCGTCGGTCTGATGAAAGCAGCAGTTCAAGAGCCAGTTGGGAATCGCCCATGCGCCCCGCAGCATTCAGCCGCGGAGCCAGCCCGAACGTGACCTCTCGAACGCCGATACTCGCCTGGTCAATGCCGGCTATCCTGCACACCTCGGACAGGCCCTGGTTTCTCCCGCGCCTGATCTCTTCGATTCCGCATCGGGCGATCACGCGGTTCTCGTCAACCAGAGGAGCGACGTCAGCAATCGTTCCGAGTGCAGCCAGATCCAGGTAGCCAGGAAGATAAACCAAAGGATCCTGCCTTCTGCTGGCCGCTCTGATCACCGCTTCGACAGTCTTGAGTGCGACGCCTACGCCAGCCAGGTCTCTGAACGGATAGCCTGAGCCGTCCACCTTGGGATTGAGGATCGCCACTGCGTCTGGGAGTTCGTCCGGAGGCTCGTGATGGTCTGTTATGACGAAGTCCATGCCCAGACTGCGGCCGAAAGCGACTTCCTCGCGAGCAGATATTCCGCAATCCGCGGTTATCACCAGGTCACACCCTTGCTCAGCGATCGCGGCGAGAGCATCCTTGTTCAGTCCATACCCCTCTTCCAGCCTGTTGGGTATGTACGCCCTCACGCGGCCGCCGAGTCTGCTCAGGAACTTCACAAGCACGGCAGTTGCAGTGATCCCGTCGACGTCGTAATCGCCGTACACGACGATTCGCTGCTGCTCTCGAACGGCGCGAGCGATCCGCGAGACAGCCTGTTTCATCTCGACGAACAGATATGGATCGTGAAGGTGCTCGATGCTCGGATCGAGAAAGCGCCTTGCGCTGTCCGCGCTGTCGACGCCGCGGTTGACCAGCGCCCTGGCGACTGCTTCATGAAGTCCAAGCGCCCGGCCTATTGCTTCGACCGCCGTCTGGTCAATCTCTGCTATCGTCCACCTCGAAGAACTCTCCACGGCATTGCTCCCGGCGAGCAGCAGACTGCTCAATATGATTGGACCGTTCAAGCGTCGCTCGAACGGTCCATGAGTAACCAACCAAGTCTCACATCTATCGTGCCATCAGGGCCCTCCGCCTGCTCCATTCTTTCCAGTCGACCCATATCGAGCCCGAGATGCAGATAGACGAGTAGGTTCCCGCAACGATTCCGATCAGAAACGCCAGCGTGAGATCTCGGATCGAGGCGGCGCCAAAGATATGCAGAGACAACGCAGTGAACAATGTCGTCAAGCTCGTGTAGACGCACCTCAACAAGGTCTGGTTGATGCTGGTGTTGGCTAACTCCTGGTTCCCTTCACCCTTGAGCCGCGCCAGGTTTTCGCGGACGCGATCGAATATGATGATCGTAGCGTTGATCGAATAGCCCACTACGGTCAGAATCGCCGCAATGAAGGGGCTGTTAATCTCGACCTGGAAGATCGAGAATACTGACAGCACGACCAGCACGTCGTGAATGAGAGCCAGCACTCCCGCGACTGCGAACCTCGGTTCGAAGCGAAGCGAAACGTATACGAGGATTCCGAACGACGCAAGTATCAGAGCGTAGACGGTCTTCTTGACGAGTTCCTGGCCGACGATCGGATCGACCTGGTCTGTGCTCAGCTCTGTAACCGGACCTAACCTCTCGCTCAAGAGGTCCATCATGCTGTTCTGAACGGCGCCGGAGATCGGGTTCACGCGGACCATTGCGATCCTCCGGGTGCTGTCGAGGCGCACCGAGAACTTGGAGATCCCGAGCTCTTCCGCCTCAGGAGATCCGAGGACTTCCTCGATCTCGGAGATCTCGACTGTCCGTCCGAACTCCATCTGTATGAGAGTGCCGCTCGTGAAGTCGATCCCGAGATTCAGGCCCCGGAAAGCCAGCGAGATGAGGCCGATCAGGATGAAGACTCCGGAGATCAGATAAAATGCCTTCCGCCTTCCGATGATGTTATACACGCTGCTCAGCCTCCCCGCCGAAGAATCTGGCATAGCGTTCCGGATCCCTTTCGACTATAGCGTTCAGCAGGATCCTCGTAACCGTTATGGCTGTAAACATGCTGGCGAGGATACCGATGCTCAGCGTGAGAGCGAATCCCTGCACGCGGCCAGTTCCGAACCAGAACAGGATCGCGGCGACTATCAGAGTTGTCACGTTCGAGTCGAGGATTGCGGTGAACGCCCGTCTGAACCCGGAGTCTATTGCCGCACGCACCCGCTTCCCGCTCTTTCGCTCTTCCTTGATCCGTTCAAAGATTATGACGTTGGCATCGACGGCCATACCCACAGAGAGCACGAATCCAGCTATGCTGGGAAGCGACAGAACCGCCCCGATGCTCATGAACGCCGCATAGACGATCAACATGTAGATAACCAGGGCAAAATCGGCCACGAGTCCCGGCAGTTTGTACACCAGCACCATGAATATGAAGACGAGAGACACGCCGACTATGCCCGCAAGGACGCTCATGCGCACTATTCGTTCTCCAAGGACCGGGCTCACGCTTCTCGACTCTCTCTCAGCTATGGGCGCAGGCAGCGTGCCGCCTCTTAGAATCGCAGCCTTGTTCTTCGCCCACTCGATCGTGACGTTGGGTCCCGATACTACAACCCGTTCTCCGAGCTGCTCCCGGATGACGCCGTTGAAGATCTCCATCTCGTCCAGATACGCAGTCAAGACCTGTCCGATGTTGTTCTTGCTCACATCGCGCATGATCCTGCCGCCTTCAGCACTGAACGTAAGGTTGAGGACAGGCTCTCTCCCGAAGTCGCCTCCGAAGCCTGCCGCCGCTGTCCTCAGCTTGTCGCTCCCGCTCATCACGACGCGGTCTCCGATCTTGAACACGAGGACACCCTGGCTCCCCATGACCTCTCGGGCAGCATCAATGTCTGTTATGCCAGGGAGCTCTATGACGATTCTGCGACCGTCACCGCCCATGAGCCTCTGCACGACCGGCTCAGCGACGCCAAACTCGTCCACGCGGCGCCTGACCGCCTCGACCACGTCATCGATCATCTCGTCGGTCAGTTCCTCACCGCCCGGCGGAGGGAGCACCTCCAGGACGATGTTGATGCCTCCCTGGAGATCGAGGCCCAGGTTGATGGGCGTTCCGAATCGTCTGTCATTCCGGATGCCCAGGTATACACTGGCGCCGACAGCCACCAGGACGACTGCTGCCACCAGAATCAGGCCCAACACATTACGACGGCTCATCCAAACAATTCCCCTTTCGTCCGACAGCACACAGATACCATTATAGATTGGGCGTTTATGCTTGTCAATTCGTGGTCAGAGCCTCCGCCCGACATATCGTGCTGGTATCTTCGCAGTTGGACTGACGAACTCAGAGCCGTCAGTCGATCACCTTAGAGATGGAACTGCGCGTCATCTTGAGCTGGACCTTGTCAGCGACCTTGAGAATGAGGGTATCGTCACGGAGCTCAACTATCTCTCCATAGATCCCGCCCGTAGTCACAACCTTGTCGCCTTTCTCCAGAGCGCTCAGCATCATGTTGCGCTCTTTCTGTTGTTGCTGCTGAGGCCTCATGATGAAGAAGTAGAACACAGCAAGCATAACCAGAAAAGGCGACATGCTGACTATGAGTGCAGCCAGCCCTCCGGCTGCCTCGGTCTCAGCGCCGTTTTGTGCAGTCAGCCAACTTGCAAAGAACGAACTCATCCACGCATACCTCCCGCAAATCGTACCAGAACTAGTATTCCATGCTGTCTGAGGAATCCCTCTTATCGCCGCCGCTCGAATCCCTGCCGCAACATGATCTCTCGCATATACTCTGCATACCTGCCTTGCAATATAGCCTCCCTCGCGCCTCTTACGATTCCTATGAGGAAGTGCAGGTTGTGGTAAGTGGTCAGTCTGTACCCCAGGATTTCCTTTGCCTTGAGAAGATGCCTTATGTAGGCCCGGCTGTAGGTGCGGCACACCAGACAGTTGCACTCCGGATCCAGCGGTCCGAAGTCATTCGCATACGCTGCATCTCTGACGATCAGTCTCCCTGAGGCGGTCATCACTGATCCGTGTCTGGCGATTCTCGTCGCCAGCACGCAGTCGAACATATCGATGCCCCGCGCAATCCCCTCCAGAACCGCGTCGACCGATCCAACCCCCATGAGGTATCGAGGCTTGTCGACTGGCAGAAGGGGCACTGTATGGTCGAGGATCTCGTACATTAGCTCCTTCGGCTCTCCGACGCTGAGCCCTCCGATTGCGTATCCCGGGAAACCGAGGTCGCGCAGCTCGGCGGCGCTTCTCTCGCGCAACTCTGGATACATGCCTCCGTGGACTATCCCGAACAGAGCCTGATCTTCTCTCGCATGAGCCGCCTTGCACCGCCTGGCCCACCTGGTCGTCCGCGCGACTGACTCCTCAACGTATGAGCGCTCCGCGGGATACGCCACGCACTCGTCGAAGCACATGATGATATCCGCACCCAGCGCGTTCTCAACCTCCATGACCCGTTCAGGACTCAGAGTGTGATACGAGCCATCCAAGTGCGACTGGAACCTGACCCCGTCTTCCGTGATCTCTCGGATATCGGCCAAGCTGAACACCTGGAAGCCGCCGCTGTCAGTCAGGATCGGCCTGTGCCAGGCCATGAAGGAGTGAAGCCCGCCCGCTTCAGCTATCAGCTCGTGGCCCGGCCTGAGATAGAGATGGTAGGTGTTGGACAGGATGATCTGCGCGCCTACTTCCTCCAGCTCGGCAGGAGACATCGTCTTCACGGTCGCCTGAGTGCCCACAGGCATGAAGACCGGGGTCTCAACCAGTCCGTGGGGTGTGTGCACGACTCCTGCCCTCGGACCCGATCCGTCGGGGTCCGACTTCAGCTCAAACGAAAACCGCACATCGATGCCTCCTCACAGAATCAGCATTGCGTCTCCGAAGCTGAAAAACCTGTAGTTGTCCTCTATCGCATGTCGGTACGCCCTGAGGATGAGCTCACAGTCAGCGAAGGCGCTGACCAGCATCAGCAAAGTGGACTTCGGGAGATGGAAGTTGGTCAGCAGCTTGTCTACCACTCTGAACCTGTAGCCCGGGTAGATGAATATGTCCGTCTCCGCCTGGACCGGAAGGACTCTGCCGACCCGGTCGTCCCAGGCTGATTCGAGAGACCTGACCGACGTGGTTCCAACCGCGACGACCGAGTGCCCCGTCTCCTTCGCCTCGTTGACTGCTGCAGCAGCATCCGCCGGTATTTCATACACTTCGGAGTGCATCCGGTGCTCCTCTACGTTTTCCGTCGAAACCGGCCGAAAGGTCCCGAGTCCTACGTGGAGCGTAATCTCGACCACCCTTATCCCCTTGTTGACGAGTGTCTCAAGCAGCGAGTGCGTGAAGTGCAGGCCGGCCGTGGGTGCGGCCACTGATCCGCGGTGCTTGGCATACACGGTTTGGTACTGGTCGGGCGAGTCGAGCTCACGGGTGATATATGGAGGCAGCGGAACTTGGCCGATCTCGTCTATCAGATCGTCCAGCGGGCGGGGAGCCTCGAATCTGACTATCCGTCCCCCGGCCTCTGTGACGCTTTCGACACGCCCGACCAGTCCGCCCTCGTAGTCGATGATGTCGCCAGGACGGACCCGCCTGCCAGGCCGGACCAAGCAATCCCACCTGTCCCCGTCGATGCAGCGAAGCAGCAGGGTCTCGATTCTTGCCTTCGTCTTCCTCCTGCGCCCGAACAGCCTGGCGCGAATGACCCGGGTGTTGTTCAGAACCAGCACGTCGCCCTCGCTGAGGTAATCTCCGATGTCGCTGAACACCCGATCCTCGAGCCGCCCATCCGCCCTGTGGACCACCAAGAGCCGAGAAGTGTCTCTCGGCTCCGCGGGGAACTGGGCTATGAGGCGCTCCGGCAGCTCGTAGTCGAAATCACTCACTCTCATAGAACCCGAATCTCCTCAGAGCCTGCTCATCCTTGCGCCAGCTCTCTTTGTGCTTGACCCACAGCTCGAGATAGATCCTGGTGTTCAGAAGCCGCTCGAGCTCCAGGCGGGCACGCCTGCCGACTTCCTTGAGGAGGCTGCCCTGCGCTCCGATGAGTATGCCCTTCTGGCTCTGCCGCTCCACATAGACAACGGCCGAGATGTCCAGAATCGGCTTGCCCTCGCGCTCCTTCATCGACTCGATCTCAACAACGACGCTGTGAGGAACCTCTTGTTCGGTCAGTTCCAGGATCTTCTCCCGTATTATCTCTCCGACGATGAACTTCTCCGGGTGGTCCGTTACAGTTCCTGGAGGATAGTAAGGCGGGCCGGGCGGCAGCAGCGACAGAAGCATCTTCAGGAGAGCGTCCAATCCCTCACCGGTTTTCGCGGAGATCGCAAGAGGGCCCAGGAACGGTCCGAGAACTGAGGCTTCAGACCACCGTTCGTCGCGGTGCTCGGGCGGCACGAGATCGATTTTGTTGAGGCACACGATCACCGGCACCTCGACGTGCGAGAGCTCGGCGGCCACGTACCTGTCGCCTGCCCCGATGTCTGCCGACGCATCCAGAAGGAACAGCACGACATCCATATCGGCCAGCGCGCTTCTCGCCCGCGATACCATTATCTCGCCCAGGCGGTGCCGCGGTTTGTGGATGCCGGGAGTATCGACCAGGACCATCTGATAGCCGTCGCCGTTCACCACTCCTCTGATCACGTTGCGGGTAGTCTGAGGCTTCTCTGACACTATGGAAACCTTGGAGCCGACCAGTGTGTTCAGCAGCGTTGACTTCCCTGTGTTCGGGCGGCCGACAATCGACACAAACCCGGAGAGATGGCCGGAATCGACTCCCCGCGTATCATCGCTCACCTGCATCACTCATCCCTGTCATGGCTCATATGATCCGCTCCGAAGCTGAGCGGCAGCAAGTCTTTCGCCCGCCGTTCCACAACGGAGTCTTGGCCGACCATGAGCACACGCATCTCGGGAGCGAACTCCATCATCACCTGCCTGCACACCCCACAGGGCGCACAGGGCAGCGGCGAATCGGATGTCACGGCCATAGCGGCGAACGCCTTCCGCCCCTCCGAGATCGCCTTGTATATGGCGACCCTCTCGGCGCAGACCGTTGCTGGATACGATGAGTTCTCTATGTTGAACCCAGCATATATCGAACCGTCCTCTGCGAGGAGCGCAGCGCCTACTCTGAAGCGGCTGTATGGAGCATAGGCATTTCTCTGGGCGGCCCTTGCGTGCTCAATGAGCTTCTTCTTGAGCTCGTCATCGACTATGACTCCCGCCGTGAGCTCGTCATTCACCATGCAACCCTCCCAAGCGCGTCAATCACTCGAACCCGACTGCAGCCAGACTCACGCTCTCTGCGCGCCGGACCTCCAAGCGCTTGCCCAGAAGTGCGAACCTATCCGCAATCTCCTGAACCGCCTGCTCGAGGAGTTCAGGGTTTCCTACCGCCTTTACCACAACAGGGTTGACTACGATCGGACGCTGGTTGACCAGGACCACAGGGCCGGCGCACCTAACGGACGAGCGAACGGTGATCCGCTGCCCTCCGATCTCGACACCAGCCGCTCCTGCAGCCATCAGCGCGTCTGTCAAATCTCTCACGTCCTGGTCGTGAACGATCTCGTGATAGGAGTAGCCCTCGGGTGCGTCGTATGCAAAGATCAGGACTCCGGGCCCTGTAAGCTCCTCGAATCCGGATGCGCGGCGCAAGGACAATATGGACTCTGCGATCCTCTGATTGTCCTCTTCGAGAGAGGCGATCTGCTCCCTGATGGTTGCAGGCGTGATCGGAAACGCCTCTCGGGCGTTGACTCTGATGTCTACTACACCCACAAGGTCATGCTCAGCGACTATGTGGGATATGCTGGTGATGTCGTCATTGTTCAGCAGGCCTGCGCTGTCATCGACAAAGAGCTCCGAACGCATGCCCGATCCGCCGGCAGATACGGAGACCAGAGCCCTGCCGTCGAAGCGCTCCCTCCTTGCCGCGGCCTCCACGACTGAGGCAATGGCCTCTCTTGCCCGCGTTGACCTCAGAGAGTATGACTCCTCTCTGAATCTGCCACCGGCCTCCCACAGCGTCTCGGCCACCGCAACAAACGAAACCGAACTAGCCAGGCTGTCCCTCGCCTGACCGATGATCTGCGACAGCAGCACCGCATCTTCTTCCTCGCCATCCTCGATCTGGCTCAAATACAGGTCGAGCACCTTGTCACCGACGGTTTTCGCCCTCGCCAGCTCCCCCGGATACCAGGGAAGCCGAATCACTCCAGCGGAGTATCCGAGAATGACGCAGTCGGCGATCAGTAGTAGTATAGCGATCGCGCACAGGCCCCATGCTGCGCGATCGATCGGCCTGGTGCGGCGCGTTGACAGCATCGCCGCGCTACACCTCCCTGTAGGCGCGCAATATCAAGGACTCCTCCTGCGTCACCTCTACTGTGATTCCCCAGTGGCCAAGGCTGTTCTTGATCAGCTCGAGGCTGCTCTGAAGGATCTCAGGGTTGCCGACGGCCTTGATCTCGACGGGATTGAGCGGTATGCTCCTTCCGTTCACCAGGATCTGAGACCCGGAGGCGCGAATGTAAGACGAAACGATCAGGCGTTCGCCGCCGACCTCGATGCCTATCGCTCCGGCGACTTTGAGCTCGTTCACGATATCGCGTATATCGCGCTCCTGGATCTGTCCGGCTCCCAGTCCATTGTCGGCCGGGCCGAACACGCGGACCCTCACCCCGGCTCCGGTGAGCTGGCTCAGCCCTGCAGCGCGGCGCGTCTCCTCGAGCGCCGCCCTAAGCGAGTTGTTCTGAGTTCTGAGGATGTTCAGCCTGTCCTCGAGACTCCTCGACGCGAGGATCGTGCACTTTCCATCCATTATCTGTATCTCGACTATCGAAGTCAGACTCAGCGCGTCCGGATCGCGGTTGAGCTTCGCCAGAGTCTCTGCGCTCAGAACGCTCAACGGATCGTCCACGGTGACTTCGCGTCCCGACGCGTTCTGCACAGTGACCGTTGCAGTGCCTGAGAAGGTCTGGACGCCTTCATCCTCAGTGATGATCTGATAGACGCGGTTGCGCCTCTTGTTCTCCTGCTCGCGTTCGACGACATCCTTCACGTTGCCGAAGTACTGAGTGACGACGCGCACCAGTTCATTGCTGGAGGATGCCTCTTCGACCTCAAAGCGGAGCCTGGCCAGGACGTCCCTCACAGCTGCGTTGCTCGAGAGCCCTGCAGCCTCCGCAACTCCTTCGTAGTAGTCCACAATGGCCCTAGCTCCGCCTCTCACGATCTCCATCTCGGTGATCTCCGAGGGGAACTTGATCATATCGAGGACTCTGAGCAGCATGAACGCATTGACCGATATTGCGATGAATGCCAGGACCAGTAGAAACCATTGAAAAGCGTGCTTCGGTTGCCTGGAGTCCACTGCAATCGCCCCTCGATCAGCAAGTCACTTAGCTGCGCTGCCGCGTCTATCGCAGCAGCCGCAGAATACGAGGCACGAATAAGAACAGCCCGACGAGAACCGAGCCCGTAGCGCAAACCAGCACCGCGCCGGCTGCGACGTTCTTGGCGATCCGGGCGAGCTCGTTTTGATTCGGAGTGACCATGTCGACTACGGTTTCGATTGAGGTGTTCATCAGTTCGGCAGTCAAGACTGCGGAAATGGTCAGGACAAGTACAGCCATCTCAAGCATCTCGAAGCCGATCAGCGCACCTGCTGCGAGCGTGAGCACTCCGAGACACAGGTGTATCCTCATGTTCTTTTGAGTCAGGAGAGCGTGCCGGATGCCTGCTGCGGCAAACCTGAAACTCTCCAGCAGACCTCTTGCCCTCATGTTCACCACACCCCAGTATCGCCGGGACCGGAGTTCACCTACTCGGCACTAAGGCTCTCTGCTGATCCCCAGGTCTGACAACACCGCTTCCTCGGCCGACCTCATGGCCGTGCGATCCGCTTCGCCTTCATGGTCGTAGCCAAGCAGGTGGAGCACTCCGTGGACAGTTAGGTACGCCAATTCCCGCCTGAACGGGTGGCCGAACCGCTCTGCCTGATCAACGGCTCTATCCACTGAGATCACGATGTCTCCAAGAGGCAGAGCATCGCCGAACTCTCTCAGCCTCTCGATCTCTTCGACTCCAAGGTCGCTCCAGAACGACAGCACGTCCGTCTCTGCATCGATCCCGCGGTACTGCAGGTTGAGTGCCCTGATCTCCTCATCGCTGACAAGCGCGACGCAGACTTCGACCGAGTCATCGGCGCGCAGCGAGCCGGCCATCGAGCCGCCTGCCTTCCTGATCGTCCTCGATCTCAGACACCTGTTCACGCACTTGCGGATATCCGCCAGCTCTTCACGCGTTACTCTCACCGGACTTCTCTCGTGATCGAGGCGAACGGCGACTCTCATCACGCTTTTGCATCTCCCTTATCACAGCCTCCGGGTATTCGACTCTCGCATGGAATATGCCCGTCAAAACCCGGACGAATGCACCCGCGACCACGTCGAGATCCCTGAACGTGATCCTGCACTCATCGAACTGCCCGTCGTTCAGGCGATCCTTGACAATACGCTTGACTAGATTCTCTATTCGGTCAGGAGTCGGCTTGCTCAGGGAACGAACGGCTGCCTCCACAGAGTCGCCGAGCATGACAAGAGCCGCCTCTTGAGATCTCGGTCTGGGCCCTGCATACCTGAAGTCTCTCTCGTCCACTTCAGCGCTCTCGTCTGACTTCTCGGCGTTCTCCTGGGCCCTTCGGTGAAAATACGACACTACCGATGTGCCGTGGTGCTGCTCGATGATGTCTATTATCTCCCTGGGCAGCTTGGCCTCGCGGGCCATGTCGACTCCATCTTTCACGTGAGATGTGATTATGAGAGTGCTCAGGCTGGGAGACAGCTTGTCGTGGGGATTGTCTTGAGTCAGCTGGTTTTCGATGAAGAAGTACGGCCTCTTGAGCTTGCCGATGTCATGGTACATAGACCCGACTCGGACGAGCAGGGCGTCAGCGCCGATTTCGTTGGCGGCAGCCTCTGCGAGATTCCCTACAATTATGCTGTGATGGTATGTGCCCGGAGCCTCTACCAGCATCCGCTTGAGAAGCGGCTGATTCGGATTAGCCAGTTCCAGGAATCTGATGGACGAAGTGACTCCGAACAGGTTCTCGAAGAACGGGAGCGTCCCTATGGTGAGGACCGCGCTCATCATGCCGGTGATCGCCGTCTGGATCAGGGCGTAGTCGAGCCTGAAGTCCGCGACGATCATGTGCACTGAAGACACCGCGAGCATCTGAGCCGCGGCCACGATAAAGCCCGACCGCATGAGTCCGGACCTGTCGCTGTGTCGCGTGATGCTCAGCGCGCCGGCTAAGCCTCCTACCAGTCCGACCAAGAAGAACCTGTAGCTCCCTCCGAATACCAGCCCGGCTATGGAGCTCAGGACCACCGCAGTAAGAACCGCGATCCTGGTATCAATGAGGACGCTGATCAACATCGTCGCAAACGCTATCGGAACCATGAACCCGGAGCCGCCAGTGTCGGCGGAAGGGAATACTGCTGCGATCAGCTGTATTATCGCAACCTCAAATACCATGATGAGGGCGTACAGTGTCACTTCTGACATGTTGTGAGTCAGATGGAAGTGGTACTTCGCTGCGCAGATGATCAGGAAAGATGCGGCGAGACCCGTGAACATGACGATTCCGAGCAGAGACAGCCAGCTCGTCTTTCTTCCCAGCAACCCGAGCTCCTGGAGTATTCGGAGGTCTTCAAGGTCGACGCGTTCGCCGTCTCTGACAATGATCTCGTCCTTTTTCACCCAGGCGGGCTCTGCGCGCCTTCGCGCCTCTTCTCTGATGCTCTCGAGCTTCTTGTTGTCCGGAGCCAGGTTCTCGTTCACGAGAACGCGTGCTATCTCGACCACTGCCCCTGTCAAGTCCTGGCTCAACCCCAGGCTCCGAACGCGCTTCTCAGCCTCATTCCGGCCGGTCATGACCTCGGAAGCTGGGATCTTCGTGTTGCCGACTATGTCTTTGAGAATCCCAGCCACGTGTTCCTGCACGACGCGCAGAGTCGACGTCTCTGTCTGAAGGAGCGTCCTCAGCGAGCCGATTCCGAGTTCGATGCCTCGCTCATCCCACAGCCGTTCGGCAAGGCTGCCAGCCTCCGCTTCCACATCCTCGGTCTTGGGAGGCGGGTCCTTTCTGCGCAGCTCGCTCGCAGTCTGAACCGGGAGCTTGTCCACAACCGGTTCAGCCGGTTCGGGAGCGTCTGAGTCCTGAGCAAGGACCGGTTCTGCCTGCGGCACGGCCACGGTTTCATAGAACAGGCGCAGGCGCGCGTCGACCACAGAGTCTATGATATACTGCAGGTCGCTGACCGCATTCGAAGAGGCGTACGGGTCTATCATGTAGTACTCGAGGTTTTCGCGGGCCCGCTCGACCGCAGCCTGCTCAGCGGCGATCTGTCTGCGCTCCGTCTCTAAAGGGTTGAGGACCGACCGCGGTGCGCGGATGTCCGACGTTGCGATGTCTCCCTCTGCGAGCTCATACCCTCTGGGTATGAGGCCGAGAGACAGAATGCCGACGATCGCAGCCACTGAGACCGCCACTACCAAGCTGAGTCTCACCGGCTGCCTGGCCAGCAACGCTGCGATAGACCTTATTCCCTCGCGAAGCGACAACATGAAGCGCGGCAACTCGCTCATCTCCTTCGAGGCTGCTTGCGGGCAGTCTCCTGCTTCTGCCGGCTCCCCTCGTAGCGCTCGTATGCTTCAACAATCCGCTGAACCAGCTCGTGCCTGACTACGTCCTTGTTCGTGAGGTAGACGAACTCAATCCCTTCTGTGTCCTTAAGGATATCCTGTACGATGTGGAGTCCTGAGAACTTCCTGCCGGGCAGATCGACTTGAGTCAGGTCGCCGGTCACGACAGCTTTTGACCCGAATCCAAACCTGGTCAGGAACATCTTCATCTGCTCAGACGTCGTGTTCTGAGCCTCGTCGAGTATGATGAAAGCGTCGTCGAGGGTTCTGCCCCTCATGTAGGCGAGGGGAGCGATCTCGATCACGTTGTTCTCCCTGTGCTTTTCGAACAACTCCGGCCCCAGGATGTCGAACAGGGCATCGTACAGAGGCCTGAGATATGGGTCCACCTTGTTCTGAAGGTCGCCGGGCAAGAACCCGAGATGCTCTCCTGCCTCCACAGCCGGCCGCACCAGTATAATTCTGTTCACAGCCTTGCTCTTGAGCGCGGCCACCGCCAGGGCGACAGCCAGATAAGTCTTACCTGTGCCAGCAGGCCCTATTCCGAAGACTATGTCATTCTTGCGGATCGCATCGACGTACTTCTTCTGACCGAGCGTCTTCGGCCGGATTTGTTGCCCTCTGGCGGTCGTTTGAATGACGTCCTGCGACAGCTGGTAAAGCGTCACCGAATCAGAGGCCTGTGCCAGCTCAATTGCATATTGCACATCCTTGCTCGACAGATAACCACCCAGCTTCGATGTGTCGGTCAGATCGTCAAGCACCCGGACTGCCTTTTGAACGGCGTCCGGCGGGCCAACCACTGAAAGCTCGTTTCCCCTTCCCAGAACAACTACGCCGAATGACCTCTCAATCCGTCGAAGATTCCCGTCTTTCTGTCCACTCACCAGAGCGGCCAATTGATTGCTCTCTACAGTATACGCCTGCTGCACCTTCTGCTGCGACAAGTCTGCAAACTCCTCCTCCCTGTCACATAAGGGCTTGCAGGATAAGTATACAGGCAATGGCCGTTGTGTCAAGATCAGCAGGTCCAGCGGCTGAAGGCTCACGGCGCTGCACGAGTGGGCTGTTCGACTCCGATCTCCTCGATCGTCTCGACTATGTATTCTACCTGCACCCTAGCGTGCTCGCCTTCTCCGGACTCGGACACCTTTGCCATCTCTTCCACTACTTCGACCGCTTCCGGGACGGCGGCAAGCGCTCTGGCCCGGGCAAGCCTCAGCGCCTCGGACCTGGCCTGCTCGGCCGTTCTCACGATCGGATAGGCGACGACCTCGTGACACGTCTTGACTGTCATGCTCAACCCTATCCGGCTTCCCGGCCATAGAGGCACGACTTCATCGCGCTCTTCGCATTCATACTGTTCGAAGCCCCCGCCCAGCCTTCCTAAGGGTATCCTCCAGGCCAGGAGATGCAGGTATCGAACGGTCTTCTGGCGCCCTGTCCTGACAATCTCCTGGTCCTTCAGGCTGACCTGGGCGGATTCCTGATACCAGACCCTCGCCTCGACGACGGCCCTCGCACTGACGAACCCTGCCTTCGCTGCCGAGCCGCTGCCGCTGAAGTCCTCATCCACGCCGTCGACGCCGCGGACTGCCTCGACCAGCACCTGCCCTGCCTCGACCGTGTCGCCTTCGCGGACAAGCGGCCTCCCTGCGAGCGGTATGAACTTGACGATCAGGCCTGACTTGCCGGCCACTACATCAAAGGCCTTCGGGGCGTTCTCGTCCGGCGCCAGCTTCTCGGCGATCTCGATGCTCAGCAGGGTTCCCCGCAGCCTGACTGAAACCCACGAGATCCTGGGGAACTCGATCGCCAGGTCGCGTTCGAGCTCCTCTAAGTCCAGCTCCGACCTTCGCATGCCTGTTCTGATCCCCTGGCTTGCGACGTACTGCCTGATCGAGTCCTCAGACAGTGTGCTGAGGCCCGCTATCCTTACGAACCATACGAACGACGACATGTAATAGATGAGAGCGATAGACGCGACGAGGCCGACGAGGAGCATTCTTCTGCGGCGGATTCTGTGAATGAGAAGGGGGAACCCGTGTTTGCCAATCACTTCGATCTTGTACTGCGTCGGTGAGACAAGCCCCCGCAGGCGGCGGCAGTCAACTGCGGACGTCCTTGCCGTGAGAAGGTAGCGTCCATGCCGTTTGACAGACTTCAGCACGACTCCGGCTCTGCCGGCCGCATTGAGCAGCTTCTCCAGATCGGTCCCGCGGACCTTCAGGACGACGCTTCCCGACAGGTAGGCCCGAATCCGATCGAGGATCACGCAGTGTCCCTCCCTTCGGATCCGTAGCGAATCCCATCGACTGCACCTCTGATCGAGACCCGGCTGGCCGATAGCTCCCCCAGGACGAGCGACGATCCCGTGACTGTCAGCGTCCCGCACGCAGTCCGCAGGCGCACCACTGTGGGATGGAACTCGATTATCCCCCGGTGGTTCTCGATCAGGAGCTCCAGCCTGCCCATCACAGTTATCTTCGGCAGGTCCATTACGACCTCTCGAGGTATGTCGAACGTCTCGGCCAGACCCCTCGTCCAGCCTCCAGCGCGCCTTGCGGACATCAAAAGCCCCCTCCTCCTGTACTAACCTATGCCTGTTCGCATAGCTTGATTACCAGACAAGAAGGGGGCTTCGTCGATGACCTCTCGTGCTGTTGCCTACATCTTGAGCCCTTTGGGTTCTCCGAGGACCTCGACTGCCACAATCATAGCTCTGAGCTGCTCTCGATCCCGGGGCAGGAACCGAGCCGGGAAGGCGGGCGCTCCCGTCAGGCTTTCAGGCCGTCCGTCGCGCTCGCCCGCAGATCGGGAGCCTTTGACCGCTTTCGTCTGCCGGGGTCTCACTGCGACCGCCGAATCCGAGTAATCGTCCAGCTCAATCGAGCCTGAGAAATCGTCCGTTAGCGTGGAACTGAGACGCTTCTCAACGACAGTCCAGCCAGGATCACCTTCGCCTTCTGCAGGGCCGACCTGCTCCTCAACAGCAATCCAGTCAGAATGGCCCTCGCCGGCAGTGGGACTGAGCTGCTCTTCAGGCTTGCGAACGTCGGCCTCTGCCAGACGCCTAACCTGCTCGTCGGGAGCATACACGGGTCTCCGCCTGCGAGAAGTCGTCTGAGACTGCTTCATCACAGAGGATACAATGCCCGAGATTATGCTCACCACGATGTAGAGCACGAACATGACGCCTATCGCGCTCGGCACTGACATCCACCTCTAGTCATCAGGATTTGCCAGGCGGCACATCGCGCGCGGCCTTGTCAATCCCGGATATCGCTGAACGCATATCTGTGTCTGCCTGGATATTTTGCATTCTGTAGTAGTCCAGGACGCCTATTCTGCCCGAACGAAGAGCCTCTGCGAGCGCCCTCGGAACTTCCGCTTCGGCTTCGACCACTCGTGCTCTCATTTCCTCGACTTTGGCCTTCATTTCCTGCTCAAGAGCCTGTGCAGCAAATCTCCGCTCTGCAGCCTTGGCCTGAGCGATGTTCTTGTCAGCCTCAGCCTGGTCCATCTGCAGCTGGGCACCGATGTTGCGTCCGACATCGACGTCGGCGATATCAATAGACAGGATCTCGAACGCGGTTCCGGCGTCCAGACCTCTGCTAAGCACGGTGCTTGATATGCGGTCCGGGTTCTCGAGGACTTCAGCGTGTGACTCGGCGGATCCAACTGTGGTGACTATGCCCTCACCCACTCTGGCGATAACCGTCGCTTCACCTGCGCCTCCGACCAGCCTGTCAATATTGGCCCTCACTGTGACCCGCGCCTTTGCCTTGACCTCGATGCCGTTCTTTGCCACTGCCGCGACGATCGGAGTCTCTATCACCTTGGGGTTCACACTCATCTGAACCGCTTCCAAGACGTTTCGTCCTGCCAAGTCAATCGCAGCCGCGCGCTCAAAGGTGAGTTTGATGTCCGCCCTATGAGCGGCGATGAGGGCGTCGACCACTCGGTCCACGTTGCCTCCAGCCAGGTAGTGAGCTTCGAGCTTGTCTACGCTGACAGGCAGGCCGGCCTTCACAGCCTTGATCATCGGCAGAACGATGCCGTGAGGAGGCACCCTCCGCAGTTTCATGAACACCAGGTCAAAGATGCCGATCTTGACCCCGGACGCTAGAGCTGAGATCCACAGCGGTATTGGAACGAAGTTGAGGAACACGAAGATGCCTATGATTACAGCTACGATCACAACCGCGATAACCACCACTGGAGCCATCGGATACCAACCTCCCGCGTTCTCAAGTTTGGTCTCTCTGACGGACAACCACTCTGTTGCCCGATATGTCGACGACCTCGACGAGCACGCCCGCAGGCAGGAACACGCCTTCAGAGACGGCGTCTATCCGCCTGTCATCGATGCGCACGACACCGGCAGGCCTCAGCATCGTCACTGTCTCGCCTATTGCCCCTATCAGATCCTCTTTGCTGGGCCCGGACACGTACCCGTCCTCTGTAGTAGCCCTGGTCTTCAGCACAAACCGTCCCCACGCCTCAAACCTGCTCAAGTACCGGGCAAGCAGGACCAGCCCAATGATCGAGATTACGATCGAGGCAAGTATGACAACCAGTGCCTCATACCAACTCGCAAAAGCAGTCCCGATTGCGACAAAGACCATTACAATTCCAGACAGCCCGGCAATTCCAAAACCGGGAATCGCAAAGACCTCTATCAGCAGCAGAAGGAACCCTGCGACGAACAGAACCACGCTTTCCCAGCCTGCGAGCCCTGCTATGAGCCGGCCTCCGAAAAACAGTGCGAGAGCGATGACACCTATCGTGCCGGGCACCCCGAATCCGGGAGTCATAATCTCGACGATGATGCCTACCAGCCCTATCACGAGCAGTATCACAGCCAGGACTGGAGAGCCGCTCAGAAAGCCGGCGATCTCTTCTGCGACAGACGGCTCCACAACCGTAGTGCTGACCGGCACGTACCCGAGCTGCGCAAGGGCGTCTTCGACGCTGGTGGCCGTCACATCGGCAAGGCCGAGCTTCACGGCTTGATCGCCCCCGACGTTGAGGAGATCACCCTTGGCCACTACTCCGGGGACTTCGACGTTCTTGTCGACCATGGCTGCGGCAAGCACGGGGTCTCTGCCTCTCAGTCTGGCAGTCGACTCGAACTCCGCTCTCAGAGCCGAAACCGTCTTGGCGTCAGCAGGTTCCTGACCGAATCCGAATCCGGACAAGATGCGCGGCTCCGCAGAGCCAAACGTCCCGCCTTGAGACACTGCCACCAGTTCGGCAGACAGAGCGATCAAAGCTCCCGCAGAGTGAGCTCGGTCTCTGACGAACGCCAATGTGGTTGTATTCGTGCCGACTATCGCATCTCTGATCTCGATCGCGGAGTCAAGCAGTCCTCCGTAGGTCTGGATGTCGATCGCCACGACATCGGCACGCAGCTCACCGGCCGTCGCCAAGGCCCTCCGCACAAACGCGGCCTTTCCGGGATCGATATCTCCCTGGAGGCTGATCACTACTAGGCGCACAGGCACGACCCCTTGGTCAGACTGCGCTGCGGCCGCGATCCTCGGCTCGAGCAGGTTGCATACCAGCGCAAGCCCGATCAGCATCAGCAGCACTATAGGACGGCGGGTTGTCATACTGCTCACCTCCTTGGCCCGCAGCCGAAGATGACTCAATCCTACTATCCTACTATATCCATTCTGGCAAGCCGGAGTGTTTTCCTCTGTCCTGTTTTGCCCACGATGGCTGAGCCGGCTGCGTCCGGTTCTGCCCATGCGCTGCAAAGAACAAACCCGGAGACGGTCTCAAGGCCGCTCCGGGTCGATCTGGCAAAACGTAGAACACGAATGACTATCTGTTGCGCCTTGCCGCGCGCTTGCGAGCGTTTTCTGACTTCTTCTTTCTGCGAACACTCGGCTTGTCATAGCGCTCGTGCTTGCGGGCCTCGGACAGTACCCCTGAGACTCTACACTGCTTCTTGAACCGCCTGAGAGCGCTGTCAAGGGATTCATTCTTGCCGACCTTGACCTCTGCCATGCTATTCCCCTCCCCTCCGCCCCGAGAAGGCGAAACAAGCCTGGATCCTCTAGGAGAAGGACGGTTCAGGCCGGTCCGCCCAATTGCCTCCGATGTTGGGTGGATAGACAACGTGACTTGATGCAATTAGTTCAGTCACCGATAGACCGAACACTGCCTATTCTAACGCAACAGAGCAGCCGATGCAAACGCCAAATTCGGCCGTGCCGTTAACCGCGGCAGAACAGGCGGATGCGGACACCAGCATCAGCCTGGAGGCCAACCCAGCTTCCTGCCTCCGAGGAGGTGCAGGTGCAGGTGCCCCACGGACTGGCCGCCGTCTTCGCCGCTGTTCAAGACGAGCCGGAACCCCCGGTCCGCCATTCCGCACTCCTGTGCGATCCTCGCTGCGACGACAACGAGCCTGCCGCATACAGCTGCGTCGTCTCCTGTCAGCGCAGCCGCAGAAGGTATGTGCCTCTTCGGGATGATCAACACGTGCGTAGGCGCCTGAGGGTTTATATCTCTGAACGCGTAGACTTCCTCGTCTTCGAACACGCGATCCGAAGGGATCTTCCCAGAGACGATCTTGCAGAAGAGACAATCATCCATCTGCGGTCAACTCACCTTTCCGGTCTGCCCTTGTGGTACATATCTAGACCTTCTCGCCCGGATCTGCTTTTCCTTCATAAACCCCGCATACACCCTCTGGGCCTGCGGAGGTGATCCAGACCGTAACCAATTCGTTCGGCGCGCTGATCTGTTCGGGGTCAGGGTAACTGACCGAAACGTAGGTATCGGTGTGCCCAAACGCCGTATTGTCTGCAGGATCACGTCCTTCGACGAGCACCTCGAACTTCCTCCCTATCATCCCTTCGTGGAAGAGGTTCGAAAGCTGATGACCTAGGGCGCTCATCCTGTCGACGCGCTCCTCGATGACGCTGCGGCGGATCTGGCCCGGCGCAGACGCAGCCGGAGTCCCGCTGCGCCTCGAATACCCAAAGACGTGGAGTCTCGAGAACCTGCACTTCCTTACGAAATCCATGCTCTGTTCGAACTCCGCCTCTGACTCCCCCGGGAATCCGACCATCACATCGGCGCTGATCGCGCATTCCG
>Ga0134096_1000200_pt1 | contig 76363 bp, 72 predicted proteins | sample 7_2taG_FD_94448 | JGI IMG/M metagenome (GOLD analysis project Ga0134096, IMG submission 94448) | Switchgrass degrading microbial communities from high solid loading bioreactors in New Hampshire, USA - 7_21_20_110_A3 metaG | ecosystem: Engineered > Bioreactor > Semi-continuous > Anaerobic >... | reverse complement strand
GCTAAAGCTTAGCTGAAAAACTTTGAGGCTCGCACCTAAAGTTAGGTGCTAGCTTTTGCTTGCTTTTTATCTGAGGCTTTCTCGCTGCTGCCTATGAACTTGTCAAGGTGCTGAATGGATCGCTTATTACCTTCGATGCCTCGCAAACGTTGCATCAAGAAGGTAAGCTTAATATTAGCCTCAAGGTTATCTTTTGTCAACACCAACATATAGTGTTTATTACCATTTTTTTACTCATCTATAAGATAGAGATACCTTACATTAAAAGGTACTATTTGTGAATACGGAAGCCATGCGCATTATATTTGCCCAGGACCTAGACGTCTTCAGGGCTTTCTACGTCCAATTCCAAAATTTCTTCACCGTCCAATGGGGCCTCTTCCGTCTCTTTAGCCTGGTCTTCTGCAATTTCGTCTTCCGCGCCTCTCGGTGGCAACAGGTTTACTAACCCAGCATTTTCAGCAACGATTGACTTTACCTCACGAGATATCTCTTCCATGAGCTCCGGCTGTTCCTCCAGCAATTGGGCCACCTTATCCTTGCCCTGTCCCAAGGTCTCACCCTTATACGCAAGCCATGAGCCTTTTTTCTTGACAACGTCCATGTCTATTGCCATATCCAAAACTGCCATGGCCTTAGGTATTCCTTTGCCATATATCAGGGACGCATGGGCAACCCTAAAGGGAGGAGCTTGTTTGTTCTTGACCACCTTAATCCACAGCTCATGGCCTATTATGCTTTCTCCTCTTGTGATCGATTTTCCCCTTCTGACCTCTATGCGAACGGAGCTGTAAAATTTAAGCGCCCTTCCGCCCGTAGTAGTCTCCTGGGCTCCGCCGTATCCCGACATACCTATCTGCGCCCTCAATTGGTTTATGAAAACCACAACACATCTACTCTTAGAAATGGAACCGGCAAGTCGCCTAAGGGCATATGACATCAGACGAGCTTGCAAGCCCACTTGGGTCTCTCCAATCTTGCCGTCTATCTCCGCCTGCGGAGTCAGCGCTGCCACGGAATCCACGATAATGATATCCACCGCACCGCTTCTGACCAGGGAATCTAAAATATACAAGGCCTGTTCGCCACTATCGGGCTGAGATATGAACAAGCTTTTAGCATCGACGCCAACGGAGATAGCAAGGGATGGGTCTAAAGCATGTTCTGCATCGATGAAGGCAGCAACTCCACCAAGTTTTTGTGCCTCTGCCACGGGGTGGAGGGCCAATGTGGTCTTACCAGATCCTTCCGGCCCAAAGATCTCAACGATTCGTCCGCGAGGCAGTCCTCCTGTTCCCAAAGCGATATCGAGTGGCAATATGCCAGTCGGAATGACGTCCACAGACGAAACATTGTCATCGCCTAGTCGCATTATGGCTCCTTCTCCAAATTTGCTCTTAATATCGGAAATAGCCTGTTGAAGTATGTCTTCTCTGGTCTTTGAACCTTCCTTTTTAGCCATATCCTATAAGGCACCTCCCAAATAATACCTAGCTAAAGGGGTATAAATAGCCCCCTTAGGCGTTAGATCGCTTCTCATAAAAGTTAATGTTTTAACATGCCACGGAAGACCGGGAAATTCCATAGAAGAAACAAAGTCTAGAAAGGAGGCAGTCACATCGGATGGTCGCTTTACTCTAGCTAAAGTTAAATGCGGAGAAAACGGTTTGTCGTCCTTGTGAATTTCCCCGAAAGTGGAACATGTCTCCTCTACTAACGATTGAACCCTTAAAAGGGAGGATACGTCGCCCGATACGCCTAACCATAAAACTCTGGGACGTTTCAGGCTCGGAAAACCTCCTACGCCCGACAGCTCAAGAAGAAACGGTACAAGTTGACAATGTTTTATTCGATCTTGCAATTGCTGAGATAGAAGTTCCACTGTCGACATCGACAAATTTCCGCAAAATTTGAGAGTTAGATGAAGCGCCTCCCTGCTCACCCAGCTTATGTTAGGTGCAAAGGTTTTGAGCTTTTCAACTAATGCGCCAATCCTACCTTTCAATAAATCATCTAATTCAATGCATATAAAACATCTAATTTGGCCCTTTTTTGCTTCCGCTTTATTCGTCAATGTCCTTTAATTCCCTCCAAACAGCTTCTAAGGCTATGTTATTACTCCAAATACGTATGGTCTCTCTGTCACCTTGAAGATGTCTTGTCCAAGATCTACACTTGTCGAAGCACGTCACTGCAAAGCATACGGTACCTACGGGCTTATGCTTGCTACCCCCTGAAGGACCAGCTATGCCCGTAACAGACGCCGAACAATTTGCCCTAAAGATATTGGCCGCCCCACGGGCCATCGCAACAGCACACTCCTCACTTACGGCTCCAAATTTGTCTATAACTTCTCTGGGGATACCTAAAACAGTCTCCTTGGCCTCATTGCTATAGCACACGGCGCTACCTGCAAATACCGATGAAGCTCCCGGAATTCTCGTAACGGATTCCCCAACCATACCTCCAGTGCAGGATTCCGCAAAGGCCAAGCTGATATTCAGCTTAGACGCGAGCTTAACCACAGCTTCTTCCAGGGAGGAGACATTTTCTGGCAAGACATCATCCTTCATATATTCCATCAATTTATTCTGCAACATTGCAACTAAACGCTTAGGTCCTCTAATTGCCACTGTAACGATGTTTGGTTCGGGCAAAAACATAACATTATCAGCGCTTTCTCTAACAATGTGGGCTATATGATCCTTTAACTTCACCTCAGGCCACCCAACCACTTTGCACAGACCTACACATACCTCGACATCTCTTTTAAGGGAATCCAACACAACGCGTGCCATTGCTCTGAACTCCTGAGGCACTCCAGGAAGGACGAAGAGCTTTGTGTTATTGGATTCCACTAAAAACCCGAGGGCAGTACCTAAAGGATTGAAGATTGGTTGCGCCCCACTTGGTATATAAGCTTGCTTTTCGCCCGCCCGTTCAAGGGACTCTCTTAGCTCAGCTGGATATCTGGAGACGATTAGTTCGTAGATCTCGTTTTCAGCTACTAGCGGTAAACCCAAAAACTTAGCAACGGCCTCTCTTGTACGGTCATCGTGGGTAGGGCCTAATCCTCCCGAAATCACTATTAATGTTGTCTTTCCAATCCATTTGCCAAGCAAATCCGATAAAATATCTTCTCGATCGGGTATCACTTCCATGGCAACGACATCGTAACCGCGAAGCACCAGTTCAGCAGATAGCCAGGAGATGTTGGATTCTTTCTTAAGCCCGGTGATCAGCTCGTCGCCTACCGCTATTAACACTACATTATTTCCTTTAAACATCACATTACCTCTTTTTATATTTATTTCTCACCTTGCAAATAGAGTCACAAAACCCCCTTTGAAGTAAAGCCAATCCACCGCGAATAAAATGAAATTTGCCATTATGCCTCCTACAACATCGTCTGCCATTATGCCCCATCCTCCGGGGGCTTTCTCGCTCCATGAGATTGGGAAGGGCTTAAATATATCCAGTACTCTAAACAAAAATAAACCTGCGATTATAAAGCTGGGAGGATGCCCGTATAGAGCTATCCAAGTTCCCACTACTTCATCGATGACAACTTCCTTGGGATCTTTCTCCTTTCTATTCTTGGAGTATCCATCCGACACGTAAATTCCAACCAGCATGACGAGGGCTATAGCCCACAAAGGCATACGAACGAAAAACAAAGGGATCGAGGCCACACAGGAAGCCAACGTACCCGGCATGGATGAGATTCGGCCAATTCCCCACAGTGTCGCCATCTCTGTAAATGCATTACCCTTCATCAAAAACGACCTCAGCTTCCATATCATGTTCAGATACTGATACAACTTTAACCTTCGCGAAGGACCCGGGAACAAGGTTACTTGCGTTTTTTATCACAATTACTCCGTCAACTTCGGGCGCCTCCCTGTAGGATCTCCCCAAGGCATAGCCATCATAACCTTGATTTTCCTCCACCAGGACTTTGAGAGTCTTATTCAGAAAGCGCTCCTGGCGTCGAAGAGACACAAAGGCTTGCAACTCCATCAACGCATCATATCTTTCTTGCTTGACTCTTTCGGGAACTTGACCCTTTAAGTTTGCTGCTTCGGTCCCATCCTCAGGAGAGTATAGGAATGCGCCAACCCTATCGATCTCCATATCTTCAAGAAAGCGCAAGACCTTTTCAAACTTGCCTTCGTCCTCTCCCGGAAAACCAACTATTATAGTGGTCCTCAAGGTAAAATCGGGGTCGATCTTTCTGGCGTAGGAAAATATTTTCCTCAAATCCTTCTCGGTAACCTTGCGATTCATGGAATAAAGAATTTCATCATCGACGTGTTGGATTGGGATATCGAGGTATCTTAAAACCTTTCTGCACGAAGCTATAAAATCGAGCATCTTCTCATCGACATGAGCGGGATGAAGATACAGAAGCCTAATCCACATATCAGGCGGGAGGTCTTCCTCTAAGGCATTCAGCAATTCGGTCAAATGGGATTGACCATCAATTTCCATGCCATAAGCAGCAAGATCTTGGCCGACCAGACAAAGTTCCTTGGCACCTTGAGAGGCTAAAAACTGAGCCTCTTCTACAATCTCTTTAATCGGTCTACTCCTCAAAGGACCGCGAATCTCGGGTATGGTACAGTAGCTACAACGATTGTTACACCCTTCTGTGATCTTGATATAACGGCTCCACCTGACGGTTTCAGAGATAAAACCACGTACACAAGATGTGCTTGGTTTATCCTTTCCAAAGTAAGCCAACACCTTATCCCACTCTTCGGCCTTCGCCCAAATATCCACAGTGGGGAATTCCTTCCTCAGTTCATCCCCATAGCGATTTAAAAGGCATCCCAAGACCCCGATCTTTTTCGCTTTTCCTGAAGCCTTTAACTCCTCAAGTCCCAAAAGGGCATCTATGCTTTCCTTGACTGCCGGCTCTATGAAGGCACAGGTATTTACTAAAACTATGTCAGCAACATCCAAAGAATCGACGATCTCGAACCCTTGAGAAGTCATCATGCCGGCAAGCTTCTCGCTATCGACCTGATTTTTAGCGCATCCTAAGCTTAGAATAAACACCCTATCTCCCATTAATCGACTTTCACGACCTTCCCATCGACATGATAAATAAACACATTAGTAACAGAGCCTTTGACTTTATCCGTCATTTCGGGCGTCTTGCCCATCCATTTTATATCCACCGCAGGGAAATTTCCAAAGCGAACTTTCAGAGGCTCATCTTTAGTATCAAAGGTTTTAGTCTCATCGCGCTTGATAGTCCCTTCGTATATTTTCTTGTCCCCCTTAAACACTCGAACCCAACAGTTTCCTCTTGTGGCTTTAATTTCCAAGACCTTCGCAGTTTCTTCGACAGGTTTCTTTGCTCCTTCGTCTTTCGACAGAGACTGCGACGGCAAAGGCAAGCCCTTTGATTCTCCTGCCAAAGGCAGCCCTCCTTGAACTAAATCTCGAGGTACTTCGGTAGCCAATTTCGTGGAATCTTGTGTCGAGGCGACCTGATTTTGGTGCTTCATTGCGTCAAGCACATGCTCCTTGCGAGCATATAGAAGTCCTATGCTCGTTATCAAAAGAACTATAAGGATCGCGTAAACCCACCACTTTGAGGCAGCTCTGAACCCTTTAGGAGGCGGTGTATAGGTGCCCAATACTTGCGAGATCTCCACATTCTCGTCTAAAGCAATGAGCGCATCGTACTGCGGCCAAAGCTCCCTTAGGCCAATGTAGTTGAGATATTCTTTAATAAAATATCTGGCGAAAGTCTTCCCGGGAAGCTTTTCTATAGCACCGCTTTCAATGGCCAAAATATGACCGCGAGGAATCTTAGTATCTCTGACAATGCCCTCTAAAGATAAGCCTTTGCTTTCTCTGGTGCGACGTAAGATCTCGCCCAGCTCGACGAGGTCTTTGCCTTGAAGGTCATTCCCCTCCATAGTTTATCGGAACACCTCCGTTATACTTTCTCGCATATCTCTTAAGGCCTGAGCGGGGTCGTTGTGACCAAACACTGCGCTACCTGCAACGATAACATCGCATCCATGATTTACTGCAGTCGCCACATTATCGATTCCGAGACCTCCATCCATCTCGATTAAAAAATCAAGGTCATTGACCGCTCTTTCCCTATAAAGCCATTCTACCTTTGCAAGAACTTGAGGGATGAATTTTTGTCCGCCAAATCCGGGGTTTACGGACATGACCAAGACCATATCGACAAAGGGAAGTAGGGGATCAACCCACTCTATTGGGGTGCCAGGATTTACGGCAAGTCCGCATTTAGCCCCTCCATTCCGAATGTGCTGCAATACCCTGTGAACGTGGGGAGTGGACTCGATCTGTATGGTTAAATAATCAACCCCCAAAGGAAGGAACAGATCAACGAAATCCTCCGGAGGCTCAACCATCAAATGCACGTCAACGGGCGATGTTATCTCTTTTTTGGCCTTAAGAGCGGACACTAGCGATGGACCATAAGAGAGATTAGGGACAAAATGCCCATCCATGATGTCGACGTGTAACCAATCATATTCGCCCCTTATCCTCTCAATATCAAAAGCTATATTTAAAGGATCAGCAGACAAAAGAGATGGTGCCAGGATCACCTTTCTCAAAAGTACCTCTCCTCCCAGACAAATTCTCCTCCCAAATAGACCGTAACTACCAATTGATCCGTATAGGGTATATTAAGCGTTATATATTCGCCGCCCTTTACATCTTTACTTAAAACTGTCCGCTCACCCTGCTTATCAATGGCCTTAATCTCCAGCTTCAAAGGTCGCGACAGCGGTGGTACCGGATAGCGGACCTTAGCCTGTTTGCTCTCCTTTTGCTCGACTGTATCCTTATTCTGGGTCGGCTGAGGTGATGGCTGGACCGGTTTTGCGGGCTTGGCCGGCTCCTTTTGCGCTGTATTGTTTTCCTGCTTTGGCTGCACGGATTCCTGCACCACAACAGGCTTGGAAGGTACAGGCACCTTCTCCTGCTGTACAGCTGCTACCTGCCTTTGAGGCGCTCTGCCGCTTGATACCACCAGAGTAACTTGGCTTCCCCTGGTAACTTGAGACCCTCCCTTAGGCTTAGTTGCCATGACAATGCCTTGCTCAGTGGAGGTGGTATCAACATACTCTACATTCTTCGCAAATAGTCCCGCCTCACTTAACACCTTTTTTGCCTCATTTACGTTCATCCCTGCGACGTCGGGCAAGGGGAATACGTCGCGTTTGCCCACGTTTGGCCCAAGGCTCACCAAGACATTGACCCTTGTTTTCGCGGGCACTAAAGAAGGTGCCGCGGGGCTCTGTGCTATCACTACTCCGGGCGGGACGTCCTTGTCGTAAATGCGAATAACATCTCCCGCAACAAAACCGGCTTCTTCAATTTTTTTCAGAGCGCTTTCATATTGCATTCCCCTGACATCCGGAAGCGCAAACCGCTCGCCGCTGCTGCTTACCTTCAATATAGCTATCCTGCCCCGTTTGATTTTCTCCCCAGCCCTGGGTAACTGTTCCAACACTATTCCAGGTTCCCGATAGGAATCGACCTCTTCTACCTTTGGCAGCAACCCAAGTTGCTGCAAGCGCTCCATAGCCACGATGGCACTCTCCCCCGTAAGATCCGGCATCGTTACTGAACTGCCACCGAAGAAGACAAAATACAAGATCGTCAAGCCACTGCATATTAAAACCAATAGGACCGCCAATAGCGAGAGGCTAATCCAGCGCCTCATCCTTTTCCCTCCTCAGCGTTTCATCAAAATACATAAAAAGAAACCATCCGCCCAAGGACTGCTTGGCCATATATAGTAACCGAACGGTCGTCCCCTTTGCAACGGGAATCCCTTGCTATCTATCTCGATTTCGATGACCTCGGGGGCGGAACACAAGACCTCCCCCACTACCATCTCGTTTTCCTCTCTAAACATACTGCAGGTACTGTAAACCACGATCCCGCCAGGGGCAACCAGGTCAATGGCGCGTTTTAGCAATTCCTTTTGAAGACGAGAATATCCGACCAACTTGCCAGCCGAAAGCTTCCACTTCGCCTCGGGATGCCTGTTCCAGGTTCCGCTTCCAGAACATGGGGCATCCAGCAATACAAGTTCTGGAGTTGCGTCCGGGACCAGAGACAAAGAATCTCCCACTTTCCATATGGAACGTTCGAGCAAGCCTAGTCTTTTTAACTCTCTTTGCCCGGCATTGACTTTATTCTTAGATATATCCCATGCTTCTACAATGGTATCTTGCGTACTTTCAAGCATATGACCCGCCTTTATGCCGCGACCAGCACACATGTCTAAGATCAGTTTTTTGCCGGCGCTCAACAAAACTGCCTGCTCAGATATGAAGACGGATGATTCCGTTTGCGGCGTCCATAGCCCTTCATCATATCCAACAATGGATGGGGGAAGCCCGAAAGACGCGCTCCTTAGCACATAGGAAAAATAAGGCGATATCCAGCTTTTTATCCCCATGCTCAAGAGACGTGAACTCATCTCCTCAACCGATACCTTGGGCGACAATCTAAAGGACAGATAGGGCCTAACTACCTGCGCCACAAACAACTTTTTAGCAAGCTCTTGACCCCAGCTTTCCGTCCACCGGCGTGCCACCCATTGAGGCAAACCCCAAAGCAACGCTTGATCAAGCAAGTTTTGGCTGCTCTTTAGCTCCTCAATCCTGCGCCTGCCCTCAACTATCACCCGCCTAAGCACGGCATTGACTAGTCCCACATCATAAGGTCTTTTTTTCTTCACAGCCTCTACAAAGGCGTTCACCAATGCCTGTGGGAAAAAATGCTTAATTTCGAGCAAGCCGGCACATCCCAATATTAAGGCATCTCCTGTTAGTGGAAATAGCGACTCAAACGGCCTATGCAGAAAAGATTTAATTATATCCACCCATAGGTTATAGCGACGCATAGCGCTGTACACTAACGTAGATGCCAACCTTCGTTCTCCTTCCGATAAATCCGTGCTGTAATTTCTTAAAGCTTGCGAGAGAAACACACCACGTCGCGATTCCTCCCATACTGCAAGAGCTGCCTCAACGCCTTTCACGGATCTATCACCTCAACGTTTACACCTTCCTCTGGCTGTCTGGTCAATATGAACAGCTCTGAGGGCATCATGAATTTTATTCCAAAGAAACTGACGGGATTTGACCTCACTTCTATCCCCTCTATCGTCATGCCCTTCACGTCTTGACTTGTTGTGATATAATATTGTGCAATTTTACTGAAAGAAACTCCAAAGAGGTGAGCGCACAATATGGCTAGCAATATGTAGACTAAACTCAGATGTTTAGTTGCTATCAGCAAACCAACAAACACTATGGCAGCCAATGTATTGGTGACAACTATTGTCGTGCCGCATCTGGGGTGAACGGCCAATTTCCTTTCTCCCTGACTCATTCTTCGCAATCCTTCGCGAGCGGCCGCCAACACCAAATAGGGGTCCATTATCCCTTTCAAGGTAAAGCCGTTATCGTAAGCCATTCCAGCTATATTAGTCGGTCCGTAACGCTCTTCTATAACGTTAACTGTAGCATGTTCCAAAGCATGGTTACGCCTTACCCTCTTGTTGAACAATATGCGTACAAGCTGCCCCGGACCTAAAATCAACCACACGAACGATTGAGCGGCAAATCCAAGGGGAACGAAGACCAACAAAAATATCAGCAAAAAGAGTAGAACAAACCCCAAAGCCCAAGGAGCAAACAATAATAAAAGCAGAAACAATATAATGACAGGCATATTTAATCCTCCGCAGATAATATAAGGGGTGACAATCACCCCTTATATTATCACAAACATCATTAAAAATAGCTTCGACATATGGGCGCGTAAACCGTCATCTTCTGTCTGCCATATTTCTAAAGGCAAGTAGGCGCAGAAGTTGAGCAAGCGCCATAACTGTCGCGGCAACATAAGTCAGCGCTGCAGCGTTAAGTACCGCTCTAGCTCCTCCAACTTCATCTTGAGCCAGCAACCCGGTATCCGTCAGATAGCGCAGCGCCCTTGCACTGGCGTCAAACTCCACAGGTAAAGTTACTAAATGAAACACTATTACGGCGGCGAAAAATAAAATGCCAACGTCCATCAAAACCGGTGCCCTAAAAATCAACCCTATGAAAAACAGAGGAAAGGCTAAACTTGTGCCTAAATTGGCTACCGGGACAATGGCATTGCGAACCTTTAAGGGTTTATAGTCATAGGCATCCTGTATGGCGTGACCAACTTCATGTGCCGCAACGCCTATTGCTGCTATACTAGGACTTGCATATACGCTTTCGGACAATCGCAAAACCTTGGACCTGGGATCATAGTGATCCGTAAGTGATCCGTGTATCCTCTCTATCGGTACATTAGACAACCCAAAGCGATCTAATAAAACACGAGCGGCCTCATATGCTCTGACTCCCCTTCTCGAATAAACCCTCGAAAATTGACCGAACGTCCCCTGTACCTTTATCTGGGCCCATATGGCCAAAAGCAGGGCAGGAATCAGGATTATGAACGTTGGATCAAAAAACAACGGGAAATACATCATTTTCACCTCCTACACACTTTTGCAAGCCCTTTCATTTCATCAAAAGGCTCATTGTCTATAAAATTTAGCCATTATTTTTACAACATACTCCTGTTCTTCTGGCGTCAATTCAGGATACATGGGCAAAGCTAAACTATCTTGACTCAACCTCTCGGCTTCAGGAAAATCGCCCTTTTTGTAGCCAAGAGATTCAAACACCGGCTGTAAATGCAACGGCAAAGGATAGTAAACTCTAGTGCCAACTCCGTTCTCGTCAAGGTATTTCGACAACTCATCTCTTTTTGCACAGCGGACAACGTATTGGTGATATACGTGATAGTTGTCCTCATCTTCATTGGGGGCCTTGACGAACTCCGAAATTTTATAAACATTGAATAAAAGACGATAGCGTTCTGCGATTATCCTGCGTTTTCTATTCCAATCGTCTACATGTCGCAGCCTACATCGCAGTATAGTAGCCTGTATAGCATCCAAACGGCTATTCATGCCTAGCTCCTCATGAATATATTCGCCCGAACAGCCGTGCGCTCTGAGTCTTTTGATTCGCTCTCCCAACGGACCTATGTTTGTGGTCACAAGGCCTCCGTCTCCATATCCCCCCAAATTTTTAGTAGGATAAAACGAGAAGCAACCAAGAGTGCCTATGGTGCCGCAACGTCTTATCTTGCCATCGATCCTGCGCCAAGCACCAAAGGACTGGGCGCAATCCTCTATCAAATGAATGCCTTTATCCTTTAATAAAGGTTCCAGCTTCTCCACCGGCGTCATCAGCCCAAACAAATGGACGACGATCACTGCCCTTGTATGGGGGGTAATATATTCACCAACCTTATCCACATCGATATTATAGGTCAAAGGGTCGATATCGACGAATACAGGCTTAGCTCTTAGCTTCGCTATTGCGCTGGCAGTGGCGAAAAAGGTGTACGGCGTAGTTATAACTTCATCCCCATCTTTTATATCCAAAGACATTAAAGAAAGAAAAAGGGCATCCGTCCCAGAGCCGCAACTAACGGCATGCTCCACTTCCAAATAAGAAGCGACCTCGCTTTCGAACTTTTCGACTTCCTCTCCCAATATGAACCTCTGTGATTCCAATACCCTATCTAAGGCCTCTTTTATCTCATCTTTCATTGACTCGTAATTCCTCTTCAAATCGAAAGCCGGAACGTATTTCATAAAGACATTATCTCCTTCCACTTTTTAACTAAATTAGAGTCAGTCGCTCTTCTTATCATGCAACAACAAAGAATTAAGCGTGTTTACGATATGTTCCTCCATTGCCTTTTCAGCGCGGTTGACATCCCGTTCCTTGATTGCGTTTAATATCTCTTTATGCTCCGCTAAGCTCGTTCGTATTATTTCTTCCACAGGGGGCTCTGTGAACACCGTATAAATGCTGATGCGCGCTATACAATTCTTTATAAAATCCTGCAGGACGCTGTTGCCGCTCAATTCAGCTATAATGCGGTGGAATTCCTCGTTCACTCCCAAGTATTCTTCAAAATCACCACTTCGAAGGGCCTGTTCTTCCTGCTTAATTGCCTCCTCCATCTCGGCTAAATAAGCGGAATTGATGTTTTGGACAGCCAGTCTAACAGCCATAGTTTCCAAAGCATTGCGCACCATGAACGTATCTTCAAGGTCCTTCTGAGTCGGCGATACAACTTTGGCTCCTACGTTTGGGATGATCTCGAGTAACCCTTGACTTGCCAATCGACGCAAAGCCTCCCTAACCGGTGTCCTGCTCACGCCTAAGTTAACCGCGATATTAACCTCTGCCAAGTGTTCGCCAGGCTTGATCTGCCTCATCAATATCCTGTGAAGCAACTCATCGTAAACATAATCCGCTGATGTGGTGTAAAGTTTTTCTTCTCTTAACATGCGTATTCCTCCTACCAAGCTAAATTACGACCATTACGAAGAAATATACTTCCGGCCCTCCGCGACCGTTTCATGTATAATACAATACAAATCTCCGATCGCATGTATTGTATCAGAGAATCTAAATGTACACAACTACGTAAATCTACTGGGGAGGAGAAATGGTGCAAACACTGGTATTGATCTTATCGATATTGACGGTGGTATTCTTTGGCTACGCCATTGCAGGAATTGGCAGCTTTTTCTACGGCGTTGGAAGGTTGGACTTAATTTTGTTGGGTTTAATTGGAGGCATAAGCTCCGGTGCATGTGCTTTGATTTTATGGCTGAAATTCACGCTCCCACGATCTGCAAAGACGGACAAGGACTAATGGTATGTCGCTTGGCTTCAATGCACTGACGGATAGCCTAACTGCCTCAACATCTTCGCCGTTTACGGCGAAAGAATAACCCGGCACTATCGAAATTCCCTCGGTCTCAGCCTTTAAGACTGCCCTGCTTCCCTTGATGCCGGGCAAGCGAACCCACAAATATATTCCCCCCAAGGGCATTTCAAAAGCAACTTTAGGGATACTTCTGCCCAGTTCTTGGCAAAGTAGTCGCATGCGTAAAGAAATTTGGTTTCGTACAAAATCTAGCGCTTCATATAGACCTCCTTCATTTAGGAATACGAGCGCAAAACATTGAACCAAGGAGGATACCGAGCCGTAAAAGATCCTTTTCGCCTCAAGACACCTGTCCATGAGCCATTTGGGCAACAGCAGGTAACTAATCCTGAATCCGGGAAAAAGTGCTTGGCTAAACGAACCCAAATAGGCCACGTTTCTCGCATCCTCCATGGCCTTAAGTGCCGGTACGCTTTCCTTGCCGTACCTTAGTTCTCCGTAGGTGTCATCTTCAATGACAACCAGAGATTTTCTTCGGGCCTGCTTGAGGATAGAGCTTCTTTGTTCGAGGGAAAGAGTGCGTCCCGTAGGGTTGTGAAAACTTGGGATCAAATAAACAGCGTCACCATTAGAGGCGCTTTTCAACGAGGAAACGGGGTCATCCAGGCACATTGGACATATCTCTAAGTTATTTTTCGACGCTAACTTTAAAACCAACGGGTAGGTTAACTCCTCCACGTAAATTTTTCTCGCACCATTTTCTTTAATGGCAGTCATGAGAAGAGAAAGAGCCTCAAGCCCTCCGGCTGTAACCAATACCTCGTCCGAACAAGCCGGAATTCCCCTTAAAGCTGCATGTTTAACCAACGCTTCTCTAAGCTCGGGTAACCCTGCCAGGGGTGCCGGCAACAATAAATTTTTGCTCGCCATCGAGGATAACTCTCTCAGAGGCTTACACAAAAACTGCATGGGCAATAAGCTTTCGTCCGGGAGGCCGGAAGACAAATCCCATATCGCCTTTTTGGTTGGGAAATTATTTTTGTCAAATGGTTTGCTATTTTTGCGACAAACATAACATCCACTTTTCCCTACTGTCATAATATAGCCTTCCCTTTCCAAAAGGGCCATGGCTTCATTGACGGTCGTCCTGCTCACTCCTAAATCAGTTGCCAGTTGTCTGGTACCCGGCAGCTTGTACCCTTCAGGCAAGCTTCCGCTTATTATCATGCGCTGTAAATGCAAGGCGATCTGGCGATAAAGCGGGATCCCAGAACTTCGATCCAACGGAATCTCCAACATGACAAAAACCAACCCCCAAGTGTATCCAGTCCTTCGTTGTATATTATCAAACATGCTGTAATGATAAAATAACGGATGCATCAAAAATAATTTATATCATGGGAGAGCGTGATGTAGCATGTTAAGATCTACATATAATTATGATGCTCTGATCTTCGATATGGATGGAGTGCTCATTGATACAACCTTTTCTTATCCTATGGTGATAAGGGTAGCTATTCAATGGTGTTGGCGCCGTCTGCTTGGCAGAAATATCGACTGTACGGCCTTTTCTTACGATCATTTTTATATTAGCAAAACACATCCGGCTCTCAATGATGATTACGACATAGCATGGGCGCTTTTAACGATAGCTGCTTCAAAGAACTCCAAATCTCTAAAAAAATCATTCCCAGCGACAGAACAATGGAAAGAAATACTTGGAGGCATTCAGGGCGATGACATAGCTTCGTGGATATATGCAAATTTTAAGCGATCTGTTCCTAGGGACATTGTGAGGCAATTATGCGAAGAAATTTATTTTGGCAGAGATGAATACATTGCAATAAAAAGTAAATCACCAATATACTATAATGGTAAAGGGCTTTGGCGACGAGAAAAACCTCTGATAGGCAAACATTGGAGGGAACTTCATCTGCCCGTCTGCATCTTCACGGGAAGGCCGTGGATGGAATGTCTACTTGGGTTACGGTTGCTTGGATGGGAAGATATGCCCAGGGAAAGGATATTTACCCTGGACGATGGGATGCCAAAGCCTTCACCTGAAGGCTTGATTGTACTGTCTACCAAGGTAAACGCAAGCAATCCGATTATCTTCGGAGATACAAAGAGCGACCTGGAGGCCGCAAGGAGGTTTGGCAAGGGTAAATTCGTTCATATAGGCATAAACAAACTTCCCGATGAATCAACCACAAGCTTCAGGGATGTAAAGTCAGCTCTACGCGAGCTTGGGCTTACCCGTTAAATCGACATCATCAAAGTAGGCTTTCAATCTCTGCCACTCAGGCGTAGCCTCGATCTCTTCCGGCGTTACCACGGCAGTACCCATCTTTTGAACGACAAGCCCCGCGGTCAAAGTCGCAAACTCACAAGCGACACGCCACGGCAGTCCAAGACCGCGGGCAACTGCCACAGAGGCAACTACTGTGTCGCCTGCTCCGGAAACATCGTAGACTTCTCTTGCGCGAGCAGGAAAATAAATCGTTTCGCCTTGACTTGCAAGCACCATGCCTTCATCACCAAGCGTAACGATTACAGCTTCCATGGCAAGGGTTTCTCGTAATGTTCGAGCACCATCTCCCGGGGTAAACCTTTCATCAAACTTGCGACCCAACAATAACTCAGCCTCAGCCTTATTAGGCGTCATCGCGGTGGCACCTGCATAACGCTCTTTATGTTGGGGTTTTGGGTCAACTATGACAGGAATCCCCCTTTCGGCAGCCCACTTGATACATGTTTTGGCGATACATTCGCTAATTATGCCCTTTGCGTAGTCGGAAAGGACTAACACATCCGCATCCAGCGAAGGCAAAACGCTCAACAACTTCGATGAGATATCGCAATAACGATCATCGACGTAGCTATCCCAATCTACTCTCACAATCTGCTGAGAACGCGCAAGGATGCGCGTTTTTCGTATTGTGGGTACGTCCAAGGCTAATGGCATACATACGGTAACATTCGATCGGTCAAGGAGGGATTCAAGCATGCGCCAATAGACATCTCCTCCCTTGGGTGTTATGAGTAAGGCGTCATGCCCAAGGGCAGCAACGTTAGCCGCGACATTGGCCGCTCCTCCAGGCCTATATTCTTCCTCAACGACCTCCACGATGGGCACGGGTGCTTCCGGAGAGAGCCTGCTGGCACGGCCTATTATGTAATGATCTATCATCACATCTCCAATTATTGCAACCTTACACCTTTTAACTTTCGTCAACTATACCACTAACCTTCCCGCAAAACTGACCTCTTGGCCTTGCCAAGTGCGGTTTTAGGCAAATCGTCCACGAATTCGATTACCTTCGGTATTTTATACGAAGCCAACATCCTCCTGCAATGAGACCAGATATCTCTTTTTGATGGAAGCCTATCTAAATATGGCACTACAAATGCCTTGACCAGCTGTCCGCTCATGCTTTGGTTTATCCCTACGACTGCCGCTTCCTTAACCGAGGGATGTTTTAGAAGAACTTCTTCGACTTCCTCGGGGAATACCTTAAAGCCACCGACCATGATGACATCGCTCTCTCGAGAATGCAACTTTATATAACCGTCAGAATCGATGGAAACTATATCTCCCGTGTTAAACCAGCCATCCCTAAACGACAGGCTAGTCAAAAGCTCATCACAAAAATAGGTGCTAGCAACAGATATGCCGCGAATCCAAAGAACGCCTTCGTGATCTGGCGGCAATTCGTTGCCATCGGGATCGCATACTTTCGTTTCGACTATGGGCAAGGCCGGGCCTACCGTACCAAGCTTCCTGGTAGCATAAGATCGATTAACGGCCACTACAGGAGATGCCTCGGTTAAGCCATACCCTTCCAAAACTCCTACCCCCAAATACCTCTCGAGGGCTCCATCCAAATTAACTGGGAACTTATCACCGCCAGAAATCGCAACCTTGATGCGCCTTGGGATACTGGCACCCTGAGATATCGCAGATACGATGAACTGGTACATCATGGGCACTCCAACCAATACGTTGGTCTCGGAATTTCTGATCGATTCCAAGACGTTTTTGACGGGCATGAAGCTCGGAAGCATGCACTGAGATAAGTTCAGCAATAACGGCAACAAGCCGCAAATGGAGAAACCAAGGACGTGAGAATCGGGCAACGCATTCAATAAAGTGTCGCCTTCTTCTATGGGTTCAACCTGTTCCATGCATGTCATAGTGTTGGCATATAAGCTTTGATGGCTCAAAGGGACGGCCTTTGGCTTGCCTCCGGTTCCGGAGGTGTAAAATATCACGGCTGTATCCTCCTGGCCGGGACGCACTCGAAGAACCTCCAAGGAGGCTTTATAGGGGGAATCTGACGACGCTACTGTCCATGGTATAGCCGCATTATTAAGCGCCGGCATCATGTCGGTTCGCTTATCAGATATAACCACCAACGAAGCCTTTACATGCTCCAGGGCGTTTGTTATTAGACTTGCCGACTCACGCATATTGTAGGGCACAACTGTCCCCCCAAGACGCCATGCTGCCAAAGCATGAGCCCAAAAGGAGGGAGTGTTTGGCATCACCAAAGCAAGATGCATCCTAGGTCCAAATCCGCTATCGCGAAGCTTTTCAGTTGTAGCCTCCACAAGTTCCCAAAACGCCCTTCTAGACCACCATACACCATTAAACCAGATAGCTCTATCCCAAGGAAACCTGCGACATATCAACTCTATTTCTTTATCAAGCCTATCCAATCTGTCCTTCCTCCACAATGCCCATGGTGGATAGACGAAAGGCAAGGTATGCTTCCCATCCTGCGGCAAAGGGAAGCAATTCTTCGGGCACATCATATTTGGGATGATGCAGCCAATATTTGCTGCCTGTGCCAAAAAGCATGAAGCAAGACGGCACTATCTGAGCATAAAAGGCGAAGTCCTCCCCTGACATCAAGGGCTTTTCTAAAATTTCCACGTTATCCTTGTCCATGTACTCATATGCTATGCTCAGAACAATATCAGTGAAATCTTTATCGTTCACAACTTGAGGATAGTTCCTGTGATATTTTATGGTTCCAAGGCCCCTAAAGGTCTGCGCTAAGAGAGGAACGATATCTTCCAACCTGCTTTGCAAAAAGTCACGCACTTCAGGGTTTAAAGCCCGTAGCGAACCCCACATATCCACCTGCCCCGGTATGACGTTATAAGCGTCACCAGCTTCTAAACGCCCAAAGGAGATGACGGCGCTCTCCGTTGGGTCTATCTCCCTCCCAATTAGTCCTTGAACTGCAAAGATGAGGTGGGCCACGATAGTCCAGGGATCTACGGCAAGGTGTGGCGCCGCAACGTGACCTCCCACTCCCTGCACTGATACATGAAACCTGTCCGAAAGTGCGGTCATAACCCCATGCCTCAACAATAATTTGCCATAGCCATATTTGGGCCAAAAGTGAAACCCTAGGGCATGACTAATATTGTATGTATCCAACAAACCGGCCTCTATCAACCGCCTTGCGCCCCCGCCAAGGCCCTCCTCGGCAGGCTGGAAGACAAAGACAATCGGCCGGATGAGCATATCTCGGTGATTTGATAACAATTTTACTGCACCAAGCAAAGCTGCCATATGGGCATCATGGCCACAGCCATGCATCACTCCCGGGATACATGAAGCAAAAGGAAGGTCCGTCTCTTCCTGAAGAGGCAGCGCATCCATGGCCGATCTTAGCATCACCGCGTTATCATCGATCTTTCCCCTGATCATCCCAACTACAGCTGTGGTATCCCCAAAGCCTCGAGTCACCTCAACCCCCGGGGTGCTCTCCAGAATTTGGATTATTCTCGAAGATGTAACCCTTTCCTCGAAAGCAAGTTCAGGAAAGACATGAAAGCCACGCCTCCATTCGATCAACTGATCGAATAATTGCATAGCCTCTTCAGTAAAATCCTGTTTCATCTTCGTTACTTGATTTTCTTCTTGCATATTCATCCTCGCCAGATCATGAATTTAGCAGTTCAACGGATGCTTCCGGGTTGCTCCAAAGCTCAGCCCGCACCGATAAAATCATCGCGCCTTTCGTTCTCCAGGCATCTTCAGCTGACACTTGCGATCCTTCTTGCTTAACTGTCCAAAGAGGCACTCCATCAAAATCCTTTACGTTCAAGGTGACCCATGACGGACGATACCCCCTTAATGTCCTTCCGGGGCGCCCCTCGGAATGTACGCTTTCGATCCGAACTTTATAGCATATATTGGAATAGTCATCGTAATGGCCTTCGTAAGAAAAGAAGGAAAGCCCGCTCATGATGCTTTCGTTTGGCAAACGGAAGGCCTTTCCGAATATCGGCGACGAACCTCCCTCTATGATCAACTTACCCTTAAAAACAGATGCAGCAAGCGTCTTTACAAATGAGACATTATCTATGATATCCTTCAGGAACAAATAACCAATGCCGTGAGGGACATATATAAAATCGAAGTCATTATAAGCCATTTTGTCTTTAAAATCGAGGAAAACCACGTCAAAACCATATATTTCAAATAATCTTTCATTGTTGTCTCCACCCAAAATAAGGGCAGGATGTCGGACCACCCCAATTTTACGTGGTCGACCATTAGCTTCAAACTTCTGAACATCTGCATTGAAATAAGAACAACACTTTGCATGGGCTACAATGATTCCCCATTCGATTTGCCTTTCCATCGCGGCTAAACGAGCAGCTGCAGTTTTAACCGGGAATAAAGGCTGCAAGCCGTAAGCCTGATCTACAAATGAGACCAACTTGGGCCTTTCCTTTAAGATAAAGCTCGGTATATAGCCCAAAGTAGTCCAAGGTAGATCCCTGCCCATGAAAAGCTCAAGCAACTGATATTCTCTTGGGTTTGGAACTGAAGTAAATGCAATCGCGTTAATCAATGAATATACGGACTTAGGCAAATCGCGAGAAAACTTGGCTACTCTCCTAGCCGTGAAAGCAGAGGACCCTTTTGAAGTGAATATCGGGATCACTGGACAATCCAATTGTTCTGCTACTGTCAAAAGGTTTTGATCGATCGCTATATTTTCATCCTGAGATTCGCCAAGGGATGCGAACAAAACGTTAAGGCGACTCGGATCGGCAGTAGCAGCAAAAAGCTCCCTCAGTCGTGCAGGACTATCTGCCAAAAAGGCATCCAATACAGTAACGGGCTCCCCTAACAAGCTATACAAAAGGGCTACAAGATATTCATCTATGCCCACTACAAATGGTTTTATCTTGTAGCCCTTTTGCTGCAAAGCATAAGCAATCATAACGCTCGGGGGAATCACTGTCTCGTCTTTTTCGTCTGCCAATATTATCCTGGGAATATAAACGCTTCTATTTCCGCTCATGCTTAAAGTCTACCATATGTGCAACAACTTGGCGTGCACGCAATCAAACTCCGTTAAATATCAGTCGAACAGCCAGATGCTGGCAATGCAACGGATTTTACCAGCAGCTTTGATCCCCATATTGAACGTAACACATCCACATCTATCTTATCATCCTGGAATTGCATTCCTCTTGGGACCCATAACACCACATCGCCATCGGCAACTTGAATGTAATCCTCTGCATTTTGAGGCTTTCCGCCCTCAACGAGGGCCGCATAATAGGCCGATCAGCCCCGTCCAACTCTCTGTATGGATATATAGCCTTCGTTGCCAAGTTCCGAAAACTTTTTACGGGCTGCTTCCGATAAGGAAATGACTAACTTTCCAGTGTTTTCCATGTAGTTCACCTCCATGTAATCTTTCGGTTAATTATAGCACATACCTAGCATGGTATATGCGGATTAATTTGAAAAAATTTCATGGCTTTCACCATATCCTTAGGCACAGGTGCGATAAACCTTTTACCGAACAAATATTTTAGATCACCGTCATGCACCAAAAACTCAAGGGTGTGAGCATGCAACATGGGCCGCTTTATGCATTCCTGATAACCGCCATACTTTATGTCCCCGATGATGGGGTGCCCAAGGTATGACAGGTGTGCTCTCAATTGATGAGGTCTTCCTGTGAGTAACTTCAATTCGACCAGAGAAGCTCTTTCGCCTGCATATAAACACTTATACATCGTGATCGATTTCTTGCCATCCCTTTTGCTCGGTACCGACTTGAGGAGTAGTTCGTCCTTTTTTAACGAAACGTCAATCTCACCCTCTCCAATTAGGGTCCCCTTCACTATGGCCAGATATTTTTTAATGACCTCTCTATTTCTAAACAGCTTCGCCAAGATCCTCAATGAAGGAAGGTTTAACGCAAGCACCATAACTCCGGACACGTTTCTGTCCAGCCGATGAACCGGAGTGGGAACGAATCCGTCGTCATGCTCGTTCATTAAGCCCATGGCTCTATTGACTACCGAATCTGCGTCCCCCGACGCGGGCTGACTTAAAAGACCATAAGGTTTGTTGATAACCATGACATTCTCGTCCATATACAATACGTCCAAAGGTCCTCTCTTCGGCTTTAACGAAAGCTTTACGGGCTCGCGAACCTCAAAGGGCACGTAAACCCGGTCTTTTTCGCTTAAACGATAGGAGGAGGTGACTTTGCTATCGTTTACTTTAACCTCCCCTTTTCGAATGGCACGCATGATAGCACCTAGAGGGATATGAGGGTAATTTTTTCGCAAAAATCTGTCCAATCTTACGCTATCAAAGTTTTTATCTATTATCCACGTCTTTCCCATTGCGTCCATCTTCCCGCACCACAACGATCCCAACGTTTTTGGCACAACTCATATAAACATCGAATTTAGCCCTATATATCCTGACGCCCAAGCCTGGCAGCCTTTCGCATGGAGTTGATTCGAACCAATCTTCATTAAATATATTATCCTTCTCTCCCACAAATACGGGCATGTAAAGGACATTATCCACTTCTAAATCTGAATAAAAATGCGTTCCGTAAGATAGCTCGGGCATGAAACCCAGAACGGGGATACCTACTTCTACGATACATTTACAATTCGTCAGTTCGTTATATTGAACAGGAACCCCAAGAGCCGGGTTGCTGGATCCAACCCTTCCGGGGGCAACCAATATATATTGATGCGGCCCGAGTTTTTTATTTATTTCCCCTATTGTCCTAGCTATTTCATATTTGTTCTTAGCAGTGACATAAGTCTTATGATCCACGTAGACCAGATAGGGGATCCCCTCGGCCTGTCCATCGGTAACCATCCTATCGGCCTTAAGGATGATCGTCTTGCCGATCAGATTGGCATCATCCAGGTCGACCCTCTGGGATTCGGTCCACAAAGGCCTGGCTTGGAGAAGTTCCAACTTTTTGTTCTTGGGTTCGTAAGCAAACTCCACATCCACCGGTGCTCCAATGGAATGTTCTAAATAGTCCAGAAGCTTGCGCATCCTCCTGAAAAAATCAGGATTGTGTTTTGTGAACCTCTCAAAGGTGATGCAAACTTTACTTGTGCCATCGGCATTAAATTTACTGTATGTCAAATCGAGGTTCTCCCAGTAACCCTTTTCATCTTCTTCCCGATATACCTGAACGTACTCTCCCAGTTCTTTGCCGTAATATTTCCAAAGATATTCAAGCACTCCAGGATCGTTAATATTGTACGTTACGACATCACCCTTTATGCCGTCGATCATCTGAAAACATTCCTGGGCATGTCTCATTACGCTGTAGGGATTATAACCTTCAGGCCTGAGGCAGGGATTGGTAAGGGAAAATATCCTGGCATAACCGCGCCTAGTGCTCATTGTGCCCAAACCAAAAACAAGCCTTATCAATCCGTCTTCGGCCTTTAAGCGAGTGCTCCATCTTCTTAAATTGAGAGAATATCCCACCCCTGCTGTCGTTGGGAAATAATATCGACCTCTCCATTCTCCGGCTGCTCGCATGAGTATGATGCCCATCTTATCATCGCCAAGTCCGTGTTTGCATCTGTATTCGACAGCTGTAGGGAAAAACGTCCTTGCGTATATCCGCTTTATTTCATTTTCCACGATTAGAGTTCGACTGGCCAAATCTCCCTGGACATGCAGCAACCTGGATCTATATTTTCCGGCAAAGGAGTATTTCAAGGAATCCTCTAACAATGAGGATGACCGTACCGCAACGGGGAAATCAACTTCGGACAGAAATGAAGCCAAGCGCTGCCTTACATAAGGAGGGAGGTCGTAGGTAAGAAACACCCTTTCTATCTCTTCAGGATCTCTTTTTATGACATCGTTTAGATCCTGTATCTGCTCCAAAAACTGATCAAAAACCCCAACACCTATAAAAATGGATTCCGGCAGTTCAATGCTGGCTAACTCCCTGTCTTCGCTATCGCGAAGTGCTTTTATGCCAAAAAGAAGCGATCTTCCCTTTCCTCCTATATGGCCTTCGCCTACTATAGAGCTTGAAAACATGCTCTCCTTTAAGGGGTCCCACGCAAAGTAGCGAGCTAACTTATCCTCCTGCACTCTATCAAGGGCTTCAAGCTCCACAACCTTATACCTCCTTTAGGCTTCATCGACGACAACCCCAACCTCTTCTTCGCCATTTAGGTAAACCCCAAAATTACCCTCATAAACTCTGACTGCCTTGTGGACTTCAGTTACAAAGGGGTGTTTATTTAACCATTCCTCGTTATATACATTGCCCTCTTCCCCGCAAAAAATCGGTAAATATAAGATTTTATCCGTATCCAGATCGAGGAAAAAATGAGATCCGTAAGACAGCTCCGGCACGATACCTGCATTTGGTACGCTTAACTCGACAATACAGCCACAACCCGATATCTCTCCATAGGTGACGGGAACGCCGAGCAACGGATTTGTGCTTCCCCATCTTCCCGGGCCAACCAGTATGTACCTTTCCCCAGATAACTTTGCATTGATCTGGCCTATAGCTCTTGCCACTTGAAAGTATTCCCCTGAGGACATGTAGATCTCCGGAGCCACAAATACCAGGTGACGAATGCCTGTCAATTTGCCGTTGGATATCATCCTGTTGCCACGTAATACAATCCTTTCGGGCGACACATCGGGTATTTCCACGTTTTCCCATTCCTCAAAAGTGGCCAACGGCCTCATCTGAACGAGGGCTAAATGATCATCTTCCGTGTCGTAAGTAAACTCTAAATCTACCGCTAATCCTGCCTCTTCTTCCATGATCTTCAGCAACGAGCGTATTTTCTCAAAAAACTTGGAGAAACGCCGAGGAAATCCCGAAAAAGTCATGACTGGCCGTAATCCATTTACATTTGTAGCTCCATGCAACCAATAGAACATCTCTCCGTCGCTCAACTCCAAAAACGATGAGGCATTTTTATGGTAGGACTTGATATGGTCTAATGCCGTGTCTATCTTAAGGGTGGAAAAAAATCCCCTTTTCATGTCGATATAGTCGAACTCATCCTGAGCGCGAGCTATGACATCGCCAGTTTTGTTTCCCTCCACTTTGAGTCCAAGGAAACTTAAGTAAAAGACCTTTGCATTGGCCCTAGCGACAGCCCTGGTCCCCAAACCAAAACACAAACGCAACAAGCCGTCATCTTTCTTAACCCTGGGGCTGGGACGACGATATACCTTGGAAAAGGCGACACCCGCCAACTCCGGATAGTAGAATCCCCCACGCACCTTTCCCACTATGGGCTGTATTATCACAGCCATGCGTTCCTGTGCCAGCTTTATCCCATGTTTCCTGCGATATTCCTTTGCAGAAGGGTTAAATGTGGATGCATAGACCAACTTGATGGCCCTCTCAAACCTGTGCAGTCTGTATTCCCTGTCGCCGCTGTTTCCAAAAAACCTGGTCGAATACTTTCCTGCAAAGGAATAGGCCAAATCGTCCTCCAGAACAGAGGAGGATCTAACCGCTATTGGAGCCTTTATGTCGAATAATATCGACAGAAGGGTATCTCGTAAACTATCCGGAAAAGTCGCAGCCTCAAATGCCCTCTCGATCTCCTCGAATGTTTGTGCCCCTCTTACAACGGGTTCCAAATTGTTGCGCACCATAAAGTCATTGAACGCCTCTGTCGTCAAGACGTAAGTTATTTCGGGGAAATGCACCTGACCTTTCAAGGAGCTTGACTGCAGAGTCTCAACTGCAAAGGCCACACCCTTGGCCTTGCCGCCAACTTCCCCATCTCCTATCAACCAATTCCTGGAACGATAGAAATCCTTGCCGTCATAACTTGCATATGGTGCGCCGTTCATCTTCCCTCATGCTCCATATTTAGCCAATTTCAATCCGTGTGCCAACATTAACCCTACTAAATGATGTGCAGGTATTATGCCAAGCGAACCGCTAGCGCATGCCCGTTCGCCGAAGGCCGCATTTCCGTTAGGGCGAACAAATGGGCTGGACAGCAGCACCGGCACGGGATGCCACGAATGGCTCTTCAGTTGACTGGGAGTGCTGTGATCCCCCGTTACCACCAAGACGTCGGGTTTTAGTTCCAACGCCTTCGGAAGAAGCCCGTCAAACCTCTCGATGATCTCCCTTTTGGCGTCGTAATTGCCGTCCTCACCGTAACTATCTGCATATTTGACATGTACGTAAAAGAAGTCATATTTGTCCCATTGCGACGACAAAGCCTCAAAAAGGCCTTCAAGGTTATGTTCCTTGTCGACAACATCCACTATATCCATGCCAACTAAACGGGCTAGGCCTTTATACATGGGGTACGTAGCAATGGCAACCGGCTTGATCTTATACAGCTGACTCAGCAACGGGATATGGGGCGCTTGAGAGAAACCCCTGAGCAAGCATCCGTTAGCCTGCTTTTCATTTGCCAACAACTCCCTGACCTTATTAATAAAATCATTAGCTATATTTGCCATCAAGTTTCCTCTTGTAGAAGAGGGCCTTGCCCATTTCATGGGGAGGCCGTTCTTTTGGGGATCGGCATCTTCCACCTCTTCAGACAAGTTATCTCCCGAAAACACGACGACAAACCTATGCTCTTCGCCGGGATATAGCCTCACCTTTACCCCGCGTATCTCTTTTATGTTTTCCGACAGGAAGGATATCAGTTCTTTGTTCTTCTCTGTCGATATACGACCTGCCCTTCTGTCAACGACAACATCGTCGGGTCCCCAAGTGGCAAAGTTTCCCCTTGCGCATACTTCCTGAGGAGCAACATGAGCTCCTACCCCCAAAGCCTCAAGTATTCCGCGTCCAATGCGAAACTCCAGGGGGTCATATCCAAAAAGTGCCAAATGTCCGGGACCACTTCCAGGCGTAATGCCTGCCTCAACCATCTGCAACAATCCGGTGTCGCTTTTAGCGGCTAACTTGTCCAGGTTTGGTGTAGCGGCCGCTTCAAGTTCGGTCTTGCCATCCTTGCCCGGCAGGCCACCAAGTCCATCTATTACGAACAACACCAACTTCATCTGATTTTCCAGGACCAACTCGCTCAGCAAATCCATTCGCTTCATAGGTCAACGAGCACCTCCTAAGGTTTGAGTGTTTATGATATTTTACACCATTTTGGACAAGGAAAAATACTGCGACCTCCTACGAGATTGCATGCTATAAAAATTACATGTTATAATATTAACGGTTTCCTGGCATTGGTTTAGTCAGGGTTGATCGATAATAATTCCGGGAGGCGAAAGTTATGAGCGCTTGGGAAAAGTTGTACAGCGAAAAGATAAGCACCTTGAGGCCCTCACCCATAAGGGAAATGTTGCATGTGATAAGGCAACCCGGCATGATTTCCTTCGCGGGAGGCAACCCCGATCCTGAATCCTTCCCCGTTGATCTGTTTTACGAATGCGCCAGCGTCCTAAAAGATCAAGGCAAGGATGTGCTCCAATATGGTACTACTGAGGGGTATGCCCCACTGAAGGAGTTCCTCTGCTCATGGTTAGCGCCTAGGATGGGTCGGTCGCTTTCGCAAGATGAACTGCTGATAACGACCGGATCAACCCAGGTAGTGGACCTGCTTTGCTGGGCTTTGATCGACAAAGGAGACCTGGTGATAACGGAGGAACCCACCTTTGTAGGAACCACTTTGACCATGCATAACCACGGCGCTCACTTCCTGACCATCCCATGTGATGCGGAAGGCATGTTGGTGGATCAGCTTCCCAAGAAGATAGAGGAGGCTCTATCCCAGGGCAAACATATAAAGTTCATCTATACCATACCTAACTTCCACAACCCGCTCGGCTGCACGATGTCCTTGGCAAGACGAAAGAAACTGGTCGAGATAGCCCAAAAATACGGGATTGCCATATTGGAAGACGATCCTTACGCATATATCCGATTCGAAGGGGAAGATCTGCCTACCCTGTTTTCGCTGGATAACTCGGGGCTAGTAATACATGCATGCACCTTCTCAAAGATACTTGCTCCCGGAACGCGAGTAGCATGGGCAGTGGGTAATAAGGATATCATCAGAAAGATGGCTGTCTTTAAACAGGGCACCGACCTGTGCACAAGCGTCGTAGCCCAGGCGCTTGTTTACGAGTATTGCAAGAGAGGATACATTGATGAGTATTTGCCTCATATCGTAGATCACTACCGTAAGAAGAGAGACAATATGGAAGAATGCCTCAGAAAGCACCTGCCGCTGGAAGAAGTTTCATGGGTGAAGCCCGGAGGAGGCTTCTTTTATTGGCTGAAGATGAAGACAATAAAGACTGCGGATCTATATCCTAAGGCATTGGAGAAAAAGGTCGCCTTTGTACCGGGGGAATCGTTCTATCCGAATCAAAATGGCGGGGAACACGAGTTACGCATGTGCTTTACCTTTGCGTCACCGAAGGATATGGACGAAGGGATAAAACGCCTTGGAGAAGCAATGAGGGAACTCCTTAAAAAATAGACTATTACCTAAGATTCATTGCTGACTTTAAAACATGCGGTATAATCGTTAAAGCAAAAATTCCAAACGAAAAGGGCATGACGGTTGTCTAAGAGCAGTTTCTTTGTTAATAACGATACAATCGCTTCCATATCTACCGCGTGGGGGGAGGCCGGAATAGCGATAGTGCGCCTTTCCGGCCCCCAATCTTTGGATTTGGCGGAGAAAGTGTTCAAGGGAATTAAGCCCCTAAAAGATACTCCCCCAAGGTACATGAGAAATGGTTTTTTGGTCGACGAAAATGGCGATTTTTTAGATGAGGTATTGGGGGTTTGGTTTCGGGCTCCCAAAAGTTATACCGGCGAAGATGTGGTTGAAATACACTGCCATGGGGGATTGCTCGTCGCATCAAAATGCCTTGAAATGCTAATATCCTATGGAGCTCGCCTTGCTGAACCCGGCGAATTCACCCAAAGGGCTTTCCTAAACGGCAGGATAGATCTGACCCAAGCCGAGGCCGTGCTAGGCATAATAAAGGCCAAAAGCGACGAGGCCCTTCGTGCCGCTGCAAGAACCCTTCGCGGGGAACTGTCAAAACGCATAGAGGTCGTTTACGACTCTCTGCTCGATCTATCGGCCAACCTTGAAGCTAACCTCGATTTCCCCGAGGAAGATATACCCATTTTGTCCCCTGGCGATGTTTTAAAAAGGTTGAACGAAATATCCTCAAGCCTCAGGCACTTGGCATCACGCTGCAAGGTGGGCAGGACGCTAAGAGACGGCATAAAGGTTGCGATCGTGGGGCGCCCGAACGTCGGCAAATCCTCCATATTCAATGCCCTGCTCGATGAGACACGGGCGATCGTCACGCCGATTCCTGGAACAACCAGGGACATTGTCGAAGGTATGATCGTTCATAAGGGCATCCCCATAACCTTCATGGATACCGCAGGATTAAGGGCCACTGACGATATCGTGGAATCCATCGGAGTGAACATGGCTCAAAGGGCCCTCAAGGAAGCGGATTTGAAGTTATGGATCATTGACGGCAGCGAATCGCTTATGCAGGAAGATTTAATTCTGGCAAATGAGATAAAAACCTACCCTCACATAGTAGCTATCAACAAGGCAGATATACCACAGGTGATCTCACAAGAAGATCTGATGGCCATCCTTCCCGAGAGCGATATAGTGGTACTTTCTGCCTTTGACAAAAATGCCATCGAAGATCTCAAAGAGCGCATCGTAAGCACACTGATCAAGGATTCAGCCATAAATGAAGGCTTTAACGCAACAGCACGACAAATCGACATGCTGAAGAACGTCCAGTCCTGCGTGGACAACGCAATAGCATCTCTTAATGCAGGAGAGCCCGAAGAGTTAATAGCCTCAAACTTACTTGAGGCCAAATACCATTTAGACAGGCTTCTGGGACGAAGTTTCGACGAAGACCTGATTCATGCCATATTCAGTCAGTTTTGTATCGGAAAGTAAATCGCTCAATTTAAAGGGACTAAGGAATATATGGTCCCAAACAAGACCTTAACTTCTCGACATCATCAATCACCGTAACCCCAGGAAAACTTCTAAGCATATCTACGTTTCGTATATCTATCGGCCTCGGATATACCATTATCCTTTTACCCGAAGGGGTCACGGATTCTATTTCATAGGACACATCGCTTGGCAATACGAGAATGGGCACCTTGGATTTGCCTGCCTGAGCAAACAGGTTAGTAGGCAGGGAGTCGGCTATGCCCAGCGCACATTTTGCAACCGTGTTTGAGGTGGCAGGAGCTATGACAAGCACGCTATACCTGCCTGCAGCAAAGCCACCGCAGCTTGCAGAGGAGGCGCTGTCGTCATTTATTATATTAATATCATATTTGAGTAGGTGATCGTACAATCCGTACATTTTGACTACTTCCAAACCTGCTCTTGAGGCAAAAAGGTTTATGTCACTTTTATATTCAGTCACAATGTCAATGCACTCCCTTAAAAAGTGCCCGGCGCCCGTGATGACCCACGCTACCCTTTTTATTATCAAGATAATACCTCCTTTGTAATCATGCTCATTTCGCCGTCTCCCGCGCAATGACGTGAAAGATACAAGCTATACATATTACGAATGCTGCATTAACGAGGATGGGCTTTGTGAATCCCCCAATATCGGCTAGCCAACCCAAAGTGACAGGCCCTATCACAAATCCAATATCGCTGATGGCCCTATACAGCCCCATCCCGATGCCGTATTCGTCGCGCGACAAAGTATCGGCGACGTAAGCGGATATTACGGGACCTGCCATCCCTATCCCCACCCCCATGACCATAGCGCTAATAAGCAAATAGATATATTCTTTACTAAAGGCGACCAACACTAGCCCGACGCCCAAAAGCATGCATCCGGGCGTTATCAAGGCCTTCCTCGGCAACTTCACGGAAAGTTTGCCCACGACAAACAAGGCTATAAACTGAAAAATAGTGACAATCGTAAGGACTGTCCCTATAAGAGAAGCCGAGAGGCCGATTCTGTCTGCTCCAAGTAAGGGAATGAGCTGATTCTGCGTCCCGGTGCGAGTAAAAAATATGCTAAAGGTCACAAGTGAACCGAGCAAAAATTCCCTTTTCTTAAACAGCCTCATTACGCTTTCGCCAATGCTTGCTCGTTTCTTTGTATCGCTGGTTTCATCGTTAATCGCGATATCGTCGCATATTACCTTTACTGTCTTGGGCGACTTCGTCTCGGGCAACTTCACGTAAGCCCAAATGGTCGCCAAAGCCGCCATCAAGGCATATACGATAAACGGGGCCCTGATTCCCCATGCATCAGCGACGTAACCGCCTACCGTTGGACCAAGCCCCGCCCCTATCAGAATTGCCCCCTGATAAAAGCTCATCATCGGTCCTCGTGTCCTTATATTGCTTATATCGGCGAGCATGACCATTGCTGCAGTCGTATACAAGCCTGATCCCAAACCCTGCAAGAACCTAAAGCACAAAAGTTGCGAGTAGCTTTTTGCCATACCACAGCAGAAGGACGCGACCCCCAACAAAGCAGGCCCCAACACCAACATGGACCGCCTGCCGAAGATCTCCACCAGGGAACCGGCAGGTACATCAATGACTATTCTTGCCACACCGAAAACCGTTATCAACAGCCCAACCATGGTAATGTTGACACCAAACGATCTGGCATAATGAGGCAATATAGGGCTTACAATGCCGATGCCTATCATCATAATCATCGCTATGGTGCACAATACCAGCAATATTTCCTTTCTCTTCCTCAAAACTACACCTCCAACGCAAAATGAAATATAACACAGCGTAATGCACGATGAATTGCGCTTAAAAACAAATTTGACCTTGACAAACTTAATGGGACCATGATAAATTCTACCCAACCTGACGAAAGGGGCAATAGCAAATATGTCCATGATCGATAGTTTTAATAAAATGAACAATAATTGGTGGTGGCAGGCTCGCTGAGTCTGCCACCCGCGGCCTAAATAAATTTTAGGAGGGCCAGGGAGGCAGATCCCACAAGGATCAGTCTTCGTGGCCCTCTGTTTATATCCAAGACAAATAAAACCGGAGGGCCCTATTAAAAGGACCCTCCGGTTTTATTTTTTAGACAAAAATTTTGGCAATGAGGAGTGATACATGATGGAGACGCAAAACGCTACAGAAGAAAAAATCGAGATGACCCGCTTAAGCGCTTTGGGATCAACAAAAGCTATGAGCTTTTACAAAACATTGAGAGGCAATGGACCTTCTTTTCTGATGGAGTTTGGCAATTTCGTACTTTTAGGAGCCGGAACCAAAAGGATATTTCAGGTAAAGGGCGATGCGACCATCATAACAGGCCAAGAAGGCCATACAGAGAAACTGCCCAGGGACGATTTCTTTAAAGCAGTCGATCGCTATATGCAAGAAAATAAGATCACGTACGACAATTCTTTACCCTTTAATGGAGGTCTTATAGGTTACATAGGTTACGACATCGCATCTAAGGCACATATATCTTCTTATCCAGGCGCTTTTTTGTTTGAGCCCTCCGTTTATTGCGTTTTAAAGAAATCTGGAAGTATAGTCTACTGTAACCAAACCGGCTTATTCAATGACTCCCCCGTTGAACCGCTGCAGGCAGACGATAAATCCGCAAATACTCTTCTTACCGGCCAGACCAACGGCAAGAACCTTTTGGAGATCGAGTCTTTCCCATCCAAGGAGGACTTCATATCCATGGTTGCAAAAGTGCTTAAGCGCATCAGGAATGGCGAGGCCGCTCAGGTGGTCTTATCCAGACAAATGAGGACAAAAGAGCGCATAAATCCCACTTTGTTGTACGAAACCCTAAGAGAAGTCAATCCCTCTCCCTACATGTTCATCATGGAGTTCGACGGGAAAAGCCTGGTAGGTTCATCTCCTGAGCTCCTTCTAAAGATAGAAAATGGCCAAGCTCTTACCAGGCCCATTGCCGGCACGAGGCGTCGCGGAAAAGACGACGTCGAAGACAGTTTCCTCGAGATGGAAATGCTCTTCGACGACAAGGAGCGTCAAGAACATCTGCTTTTGCTTGAGCTTTCCATGAAGGAGTTTAAAGATATATGCTTGCCCGAAAGCATTAAGGTATCCAAGTATTTCGAAGTGGAAAGGTACAGCAAGGTCATGCACCTGGTATCTCAAGTCGAGGGCAACCTCATGCCGGACGTTACGACAATACAGGCATTAAGGGCATCTTTCCCCGCCGGCACCGTAACGGGAACCCCTAAGGATGCGGCCATGAAGATCATCGATGAAACGGAGTTTATTCCAAGAGGTCCCTATGGTGGAGCAATAGGCTACCTCGGCTTTAACGGCAATTTGGAGATGAGCATCGTCATTAGGACAATCATGCAAGATGATGAAGGTTTGACAATACAGGCCGGAGCCGGAATAGTCGCGGGTTCCAATCCCGAAAGGGAGTTTATGGAGACGCAAAACAAGGCCTCGGCCTTGATTGAGGCCATAAAGGCTGCAAAAAACGGGAGGGATAACAATGCTTAGAGGTTACATAGAAAAACTTACTGCAAGACAAAATTTATCTTATGAGGAAATGCATGAAGCCATGATGGAGATCCTAAACGGAACAGCCTCTGAGATAGAAACAGCAGGATTTCTCGTGGCACTCAAAAGTAAGGGAGAGACCGTAGAGGAAATCACCGCCGCAGCAAACGTCATGCGTGAAAAGGCAACAAAGGTGAAGGCACCTTCAACCGCCATAGATACCTGCGGTACGGGAGGAGACGGCATGGGGACGTTTAACATATCTACCATAGCATCCCTAGTGGTTGCAGGTGCAGGGATACCGGTTGCAAAACACGGCAATCGCTCCATATCAAGCAAAAGCGGGAGCGCTGACCTTATGGAGGCCTTGGGCGTTAGGATCCCTTCCTCCCCCGAAGAAGTAAATGCATCTCTAGCACATGTCAATTTTGGTTTTCTTTTCGCACCGCACTTTCATAGGGCAATGAAAAATGTGGCGAGGACGAGAAAGGAATTGGGCATAAGGACGCTTTTTAACCTGCTTGGACCTTTAAGCAATCCTGCCTTCGTAAGTTACCAAATAATGGGCGTATATGACGATTCTCTGATAAGACCCCTTGCGGAAGTATTGATGAACCTCGGCTTAAGAAGCGCCATGGTACTGCACGGTCACGGAGGCTTGGACGAGCTTTCATTGAGCGGACCGAACCATGTGGTATTTTTCAGGAAAGGACACATGCAGGAGTTCTACCTGTCACCCGAAGATGTCGGCTTAAACCGAGCTCCCGTATCCAACCTGCTAGCCGGCTCACCACAGGAAAACGCAAAGATAGCTCTTGAAATATTAAACGGGAAGGAAAGAGGACCGAAGAGGGACGTAGTGGCATTAAACGCCGGAGCTGCTTTTTTAGTCGTCGGGGCGGTTAACAACTTCATCGAAGGGGTTAAGCTTGCTCTTCGCGTCATCGACGAAGGCCTTGCTGCAGACGTCCTTTACAGGATCGTGAAATTCACAAACAGCCTGGGTGAAGCGGCATGATCTTGGATCAAATAGTGAGCAAAAAACGTGAGGAACTAACTGACATCAAAGCGCCGAAAAGGTCCCTTTACGACGCTTTGTCCTGTGACGGCATCTCGATAATCGCAGAGATAAAAAAGGCCTCTCCAAGCGCCGGCACGATAGCCGAAGAGACAGATGTATCGAGCAGGGCAAGACAGTATGAGGCAGGCGGTGCCAAAGCCATATCGGTTGTAACGGAAGGGCATTTTTTCAAAGGAGACCTGAAGATGCTTCAGGCCGCAAGGGAAAGCTCTCTTCTTCCAATATTGCGAAAGGACTTCATGTTTGATGAGCTTCAGATATATGAAAGCCTCTTTGCCGGGGCCGACGCCGTGCTTTTGATCGCCTCCATCTTGGAGGACAACGATTTGTGCAATTTAGTGAAACTGGCCCAAGACCTGGGCATGGAAACGCTCGTAGAAGTGCACGACGAAAAAGAGATGGAAAGAGCATTGAAAAGCGATACCAAGATCATCGGTTTCAACAACAGAGATCTAAAGACAATGACTGTAGATATCACGCGCTGCGAACAGCTCATAAAAACCTTTAACCTGCTCAAACCTGGAAGCAAAAGGAAACTGGTTGCCGAAAGCGGGGTAAAAAACAGGGACGACGTAAAAAGGCTACAGGAGTTGGGCTTTGATGGGATCTTGATCGGTGAAGCGCTGATGCGTTCATCTAATCCAACGAATATGTTAAAGGAACTTTTAGGTGATATCAGATGAGCCTAAGGGTAAAAATATGCGGTCTGACCAGAGAAGTGGACGTAACCGCAGCGGTAGATGCGGGAGCCGACTCCGTGGGCTTCGTTTTGGCCCCCAGTCCACGGAGGGTAAGCATTGACAGGGCAAAAAAACTTGCCCTCTGCGTTCCGCCTTTGGTCGCTGTCGTGGCAGTGGTAAGCGACCCACCCCCTGAACTGATCGATGAGATAGTAAAGTGCAAATTGTTCGATCTAGTCCAGTTTCATGGTAATGAAGATCCAAGCTTAATATCGAATTGTCCCTTAAAGTCAATAAAGGCAATTGCTGTAGGTAGCGAAGAGGACTTGAAGCTCATCCCTCATTACGAAGATGTCGCAAACTTCATCCTGCTTGACTCTAAACGAGGAAAGCTCAAAGGAGGTACAGGCACTACATTTGATTGGCAGCTGATAAAAAAATTTAACTTTAAAAAGCCATTTATCCTGGCTGGCGGGATCGGTCCGGAAAACGTCGAGCAGGCAGTAAAATTTCTGAACCCAAGGGCCATAGATGCCAACAGTGCCCTGGAGGTATCGCCGGGACTAAAGGACGAGACAAAGATAAAAGAGCTAATGAAAAAGATCAAAGAACTTAACGGATTTAAAACACAAACGGGAGGGATAGAAATTGGAAATTAAGGGATATTTTGGCAGGTTCGGCGGGAGATTCGTGCCCGAGACGTTGATACCGGCACTGGAAGAACTGGAAAAGGCTTATCTGGAAGCTAAAGATGATCCGTCTTTTGTACAGCAGTACAATTATTTACTCAGGGAGTACTCAGGCAGGCCAACCCCACTTTATTATGCCGACCGTCTTTCAAACCACTTTGGAGGCATAAAGCTTTACCTTAAGCGCGAGGATTTGAACCACACAGGTGCCCATAAGATCAATAACGTGATAGGACAGATACTCCTTGCCGTTCGAATGGGCAAAAAAAGGATCATCGCAGAGACGGGAGCAGGTCAGCACGGATTGGCCACAGCTACGGCTGCAGCCAAGTTTGGACTTGAATGTCATATATACATGGGACTTGAGGACATGCATAGACAAGCTTTAAACGTATATAAGATGAGAACTCTGGGCGCAGAGGTCATTCCCGTCACTTCGGGCAGCATGACGCTCAAGGACGCTACCAATGAGGCCATAAGGGACTGGGTTACAAACGTATCTACCACCCATTATGTGATAGGCTCGGTCGTCGGCCCCCATCCGTACCCAATGATGGTGCGCGACTTTCAACGCATCATAGGAGATGAGACAAAGGAACAAATTCTTGAGAAGGAAGGCCGCCTTCCCGACATGCTGGTTGCCTGCGTAGGCGGAGGAAGCAATTCCATGGGCATGTTTTATCCCTTCATAAACGACAAAGAGGTAAAGATGGTAGGCGTAGAAGCAGCAGGATATGGCATAGAGACGGGTATGCATGCAGCAGCCCTTACCGGAGGAAGTATAGGCGTGCTGCACGGATCCAAATCCTACATCCTACAGGACGATTACGGCCAAATAGTGCCGGCCGTATCCATATCGGCCGGGTTAGACTATCCGGGGGTTGGGCCTGAGCACAGCTTCTATCACGAGACGGGCAGAGTTTATTACACCTATGCCTCAGATGACGAAGCCATAAGTGCATTTAAGCTCTTATGTGAGACGGAGGGCATAATTCCTGCACTTGAAAGCTCCCATGCCCTCGCATATCTGGTGCGCGAACATAGAGACATTAAGCCGGGCTCCCTTGTGGTCTTATGTCTTTCAGGAAGAGGAGACAAGGACATGGAAGCATTGAAGGGAAAACTTTTTAAGGAGGAAGAGTAACTATGAGGACGATTGCAGAAGCTTTTAACGGCGGAAAACTGCTTATACCTTACATCTGCGCAGGCGATCCGGACCTTCAAACGACGGCAGAGATCATAAAGGAACTGGATCAATTGGGAGCAGGTATAATCGAGGTAGGCATGCCCTTTTCAGATCCCCTGGCAGACGGTACCGTCATTCAAGCGGCCTCTCAACGAGCTTTAGCCGGCGGAACTACCATGCCTAGGATATTTGAGATGCTTGACAAGATAAGCGGGCTTAATGCCCCCATAGTATTAATGGGGTATTTCAATCCAATAATGAAATACGGCGAACGGTCTTTTATAAAAGATGCTCTGGCCTGCAAAGTTTCCGGCGTCCTCATACCCGATCTTCCCTTCGATGAAGGCAAGGAATTTTACGATATGTGTGCAAGCGAGGGTTTATGTCCGGTCTACATGGTCACGCCCAACACGAAGGGCGAGAGATTGGCTCAAATCGGAAAGAGAGCGAAAGGTTTCCTCTACTGCGTATCCCTTCTTGGCATAACGGGAGATAAAAGGGGGCCAATTGAGGAAGTAAGGTCATACATAGAAAGGGTCAGGGCACATACATCTGTCCCACTTGCGCTTGGTTTTGGGATAGATAGCCCTGAAAAAGTTAAGGCCGTAAAACCTTACGTAGACGGTATAGTCGTCGGAAGCGCGATCGTGAAGATAATTGCCGAAAAATCAGCCCTTGGAGAAAAGGCAATCAAGGACGAGGTCTCAGCTTTCATTTCAAGTTTTTTAAGTGCCTTGAGGGAAGAATAAAAAACAAGGGCGAGGCAAGACCCCCTCGCCCTTAAAATCATCAGAATATGGCGTAATCCGAGTCCTTTGGGTCACACACGAACATATGGCCCGGCGCATGAGTTATCGCAAAGGGGGGCTTGCTTGCCATCAAAGCCGCCTGAGGCGTCACACCGCAGGCCCAAAAGACCGGCACCTCGCCGTCATTTATCGGAACAGAATCACCGAAATCCGGTTTATTGACGTCCTTGATGCCGATGATCGACGGATCTCCTATATGTACGGGAGAGCCATGTACCGCGGGGAAACGTCCTGTCGTCAATACTGCCTTGGGCACCTGGCAAGCAGGAATTGGCCTCATGCTCACTACCATTGGGCCGGAAAGCCTTCCCGCCTGCACACATTGGATGTTCGTTATGTACATGGGAACGTTGCAGCCACATTCGATATGACGAACGGGTATCCCAGCATCGAGCAGGGCAGATTCAAAGGTAAACGAGCACCCAAGCAAAAAGGCCACAAGGTCATCACGCCAGTAAGACAGAATATCCATTGGTTCGTCTATAAGCTTGCCATTTCCCCAAACTCTGTACTTGGGCAGGTCGGTGCGGAGGTCGGCTCCCTTGGCCACAAGCTTTGGCTCAGGATCCCCTGGTTCCGTTATGTCCAGCACCGGACACGGTTTCGGATTGCGCTGCGCGAAGACGAGAAAATCGTAAGCCCAGTCCTTCGGTAAAATGACCAAATTTGCCTGTACATGTCCCTTGGCCATCCCGGCTGTAGGACCTGTCCACTCCTTATTCCTTATTGCCAGTCTTACTTCCTTAGGGGTCCTTTGGGCGTAATCTACGGCCTTCACTGTTTTATCACCTCTGATATGGGCACTATCTTTATACCTGCTGCCTCCAAGCCCTTTCTGATTTCGGTGGCCATTTGAACGGCTTTGGGAGAATCGCCGTGCAGACAGATGGAATGCGGCTTGAGGTTTATCACTTTGCCGTCAATGGTCTCAACCTTGCCTTCCTTCACCATGCGGACCACCCTGGCAACAGCTAAGTTGACGTCATGTATCATGGAACCTTCGACCTTGCGCGGCACCAATGTGCCATCCGCCTGATAAGCCCTGTCGGCAAAGGCCTCCGCAGCGTAAGGTACGCCAACTTCAGCCGCGGCTTTGTCGAACTCAGAATTTGCCAACCCCAGCAAAATCAGGCCTTGACCGGCATCCTTTACGGCCTGGGCAATTGCCACAGCTAAGGCATGATTTTTGGCAGCCTGGTTATAAAGGGCCCCGTGAGCTTTGACATGCTGCAGCTTGATGCCTACAGCATTACATGCTGCCTGCATCGCGCCTATCTGATACAGCGTGTAGGCATAAGCTTCGTCTGGCGTCACATCCATGTTCCTTCGGCCAAAACCCATTAAGTCAGGATAACCGGGGTGGGCCCCTACTGCCACGCCCTTTTCTTTGGCTGCCCTTACGGTGGCAAGCATGACTACGGGATCGCCGGCATGAAATCCACAGGCAACGTTGGCCGAGCTTACGAAATCCAAGACGGCTTCGTCATTGCCCATCTTCCATGCTCCAAAGCTTTCCCCCAAATCGCTGTTCAAATCTATGATATACATCGAAAACACCTCCTAAATTTTAGTCAAGTTCCTCTACGATCACCTCGTAGACATTCCCGTTCACCCTTAACGCCCAGCGTTCACTAATCTTGGCCTTTGGCGACCCTACGGGAATAACTCTGCGGGACCTGTAAGAAGCACGTAACCTCAACAGCTCTTCTATTTGTTCTCTCTCGGCCTTCGTGGCAGCAATGGACTCCTCCAAGGATATTGTCTTAAACTGGACGGTCTGCCCTGGAATGCGCTGGGCAAGGACAGCTATATCCGGCGTGCTAAGCACCGCAATTTTGGTATAGCCCCCAGTTGTCTGTCTATCAGCCAACATGCATATGGGCTTGCCGTGACCGGGCACTTGAACGGCACCCAAGGGTATGGCGTCTGAGATGATGTCTGCTCCTGACTTATGCTCTATTACTGGCCCTTCAAGTCTGTAGCCCATCCTGTCAGCTTCGTTAGTTATCGTATATTCAGACTCGAGAAACGTCTTTAAGCCCTTCTCGGTAAAGGCGTCGTCCTGAGGTCCCAATACCACTCGCAAGGGAAGATCTAATTTCCTGTCGGGCCTTAAGTGCTCCGGGCAGGAAAAGTCCGCAGAAAGCCATGTCAACGGCTTAAGCGGCCCCGTCGAGATGCGGTCTCCAGCTTTGAGCGCTCTTCCGTTAAATCCCCCTACCCCAGCCCTCAAATACGTCGACTTGCTCCCCATGACTATCGGCATATCCAAGCTGCCTGAAACGCACAAGTAGGCCCTGCAGCCATGCCCCTTTAAAGCAGACAGTGTAATTGTGTCTCCAGCCTGAACCTTAACGGATTGCCACAGCGGCACTTCAATGTCATTAACGGTAAAAGCTATTTCTGCTCCGGTCACGGCAATGAGCCCTTCGCCCTCAACTACAGCTAATGTCGGGCCCATCAGGGTTATCTCCAAAGCTGCCTCGCCGGGGTCATTTCCCACCAATATATTGCCTATCTTTAAAGCCTGAGGATCCATAGCTCCCGCTACAGGCATGCCCTTGCCCTGATAACCCCAGCGTCCCAAATCTTGAACGGTTGTAAGAAGTCCGGGAGACAAAACTTCGAAGATCATTTGACATCACCGCTTTTTGTCAAAATTTCCGGTTTATATGTTCTGGTGGCAACCTGTAATGCTATTTCGTCGTATTCCTTGCGGTCTATGCTGCGAAAGCGCACCCACATTCCCGCATCGATCAAAAAAGGCGGCTGGCCCTGGGGATCAAAAAGCCTCAAAGGAGTTCGGCCTATGAGCTGCCAACCGCCTGGGCTATCTATCGGATATATGCCGGTTTGTTTCCCAGCTATCCCAACGCTTCCGGCGGGTATTACCTTTCTGGGTTCCTTCAGCCTAGGCGTAGCAAGGCTTTCATCCATGCCGCCTAAATAGGAAAAACCAGGCGTAAAGCCCAACATATAGCAATAATAGTCCACCGCGGTATGACGCTTTATTATTTCCTCCTCGGGCAACCCAGTATGGTCGATCACATTTTGCATATCGGGGCCAAATTCGCCGCCATAACATACGGGGATCACTATTATTAGTCCACCCTCGGGAACCTCGCCTTTAGTGTCTGCTGCTAATTTCTTGAGCCTTTCAAAGAAAGGAGTTACATCTCCCACCGCGACGGGGTCAAAATAAACCGTTAAAGAGCGATATGTGGGGACCAGTTCCACTACACCGGTAAATTGCCCGCGTTCTATAAGCTGACGAAGCTGTTGCACCCTTGCGTTGACCTTAATATCTATGCTGTCGCCAAATTCTATCGTTACAGCGCTATCGCCAGCATACAAGACCTTCGGTTCGAGATATTCAGCCAATTTAACACACCCCTTGCTTCATCTGACAGGGGCAAGAGAAGGCTGCAAATGACCCCCTTGCCCCTGACATTTTATTTAAACATAGTAAATATCTTCCCGAGCGATATAATGCCCATCCATAAAGTAATCGCTACCATCAGGTATCCGGTAACTGTGAGCCAAATAGGGTGCTTGTAATCTCCTACAACCTCTTTTTTATGCGCTGCCAGCAAGATGGACAAAAGAGCCAAGGGAAGTATAAGCCCGTTTACGGAGCCGGCGAAAATGAGCAGAGTGACGGGCTGACCAATCGTGATCAAAATTGCAGTAGAAATTATAATGAACCCGATGATCCACCACCGGTTATTCCTTTGGATGCCTTTAAAAAGGGTTTGCAAGAAGGATATGGATGTGAATGAGGCACCTACAACCGATGTTATAGCGGCAGCCCACAATATAACGCCAAATATCCTATAACCAATCTCTCCAGCGCCTATCTTAAACGCAGAAGCAGGAGGGTTAGAAGGATCCAGTGAATGACCGGCCCATACTACGCCCAGAACGGCCAAGAAAAGAAGTATGCGCATAATTCCTGCTATAATAATGCCGTTCGTGGCTCCGCGTGTAACATCCTTGACCTGCTCCAGGCCGCAAATCCCGGCGTCCAAAAGCCTGTGAGCTCCAGAAAAGGTGATGTAACCTCCGACCGTGCCGCCGATCAAAGTTATGATGACCATCCAGTCTACCTGAGAGGGCATGAAGGCCTCTTTGACGGCCATGGCGACAGGAGGCTTGGTGACAAAGGCTGTGTATAAAACCAGGGCTATCATGATAAAGCCAAGTATTTTAGTAAACTGATCCATCGCCCGGCCCATTTCTCTATAAAGGAACAGAACAATAGCTATGAACGCGCTAATGATAGCACCCCACGTTATCGGTATGCCGGCTATCACCTTTAAACCCATAGCCGCACCGCCAACGTTTCCAATGTTAAACACCAATCCTCCGATGGCAACTAAAAAGGCAATAAAATACCCCAGACCCGGGAAGACTTTATTGGCCACATCTTGGGCATGTAACTTTGAGACGGCCAATATACGCCAAACGTTTAGCTGCACTATCAAGCTTATAATTATTGAGAGGAAAATTGCAAAGGCGAAGGAGGCCTTCAGCTTTTCGGTAAAAACAGCGGTCTGCGTCAAAAATCCGGGCCCTATTGAAGATGTAGCCATCAAAAATGCGGCTCCCAACAATACACTCAATGTTTCCTTCCTGCGCTTCTGTTCCTCGCTAGTCATGTTTTTTGGAGATTCCTGCTTAGACACAAAATCCACCCCCTGAAATTTTCGATCATATTTTCTTGGCAACCATATGCTCCAGCGCTTGCCCAAACGACCTAAGGGCATCGTCGTCATATAGGTAAAAGGCTATTTCTTTCAAGGATGTGTCTTCCTCCTCGATGTAGTAGAATATTTCCTCCAACATCGCTAACGCACATACATCATAAGGGATCGCCCCGACACCTGTACCAAGGGCGGGGAAGGCAACACGCTCTATCCTTAACTCATCGCATCGCATCAGAACACTTTGAGTCGCTTCCCGAATTATCTTCTCGCTGGTCTTAAGGTCCTGACCCATTACGACCGCATGTATAACATAATCGACATCTAGCTTGCCAGCGCCAGTCACTACGGCCTCTCCCACTTTTACGGGGCCAATCGACATCACTTCACGCTCTATATCGTCACCTCCTTTCTTTTTTATAGCCCCGGCAACTCCGGAGCCCATCCAAAGATGATTATTGGCAGCGTTAACGATTGCATCGCCATCATAAGTAGTTATATCTCCCTTATAAAGCTTTATCGTAACTCCTTTAACCCTAGCCTCCGTAAGCATGCGTCTCTCCCTCCCCAGAAGTTTGAGGTTTACAAACCTAATATGCCTTCGCAAATATGGCTAGCCTGCCTCCCGGTCTTTTCGTATAAAAGCAGGTCCCCTCACTTGAATCATCCAATAAAAAGCACCGAACGGTAGCTGTCGTGGCCTCCTTGATTGCCCTTTCGTCCTCTGGAGTACCAGCAAAATAGGCCTTTATGAAGCCTCCCTTATCGTTCAACACTTCCTTAAATTCATCAAAGGAACTCACCTGGTAGGTATTGCTCTCTCGGAAGGCCTTGGCCTTCTCGAATAACGAGCGCTGAATTTCGTCCAAAAGCTTGGGCACCTCGCGTTCGACAGCATCAAAGGAGATATTCACTACCTCTGCCGTATCCCGCCTGACAGCGCGAACACATGAGGAGTTCATCTCGACCTCGCCCAGCTCTAACCGCAGAGGGACACCCCTTTGCAAGTGATAAAAGAACCTGTCGCCCGGTCTCATATGAAATTGCATATCTAAAACGACCCTGTTTCTCCCCAATAAAGCTTTCAATTTTTCTGTGATCCTTTGGGCCTCCGGCAACATGATGTCTCGCAATCGATCTTGATCGGGGCTGATTGGTATGACGACTACCTTTATCGGTGCAACGTTGGGAGGAAGCACGAGACCGTCGTTATCGGCATGGGTCATTACAATGGCACCAATAAGGCGGGTCGATGCCCCCCAACTAGTCGTCCATGCGTATTCCAGCTCACCGTCTCTGTTTTGAAACTTAATATCGAAAGCCTTAGCAAAATTTTGGCCCAAGAAATGGCTCGTGCCGGCCTGCAAGGCACGCTTGTCGGTCATCATCGCCTCGCAGGTGTAGGTGTTTTCGGCACCTGGAAATCTTTCCCCTTCCGACTTTTCTCCAACCACTACGGGAAGGGCTAATACCTCTTCCATGAAGGATCGATATACCTCAAGCATCCTGAGAGTCTCTTCCATGGCCTCTTCTTTAGTTGCATGAGCAGTGTGACCTTCCTGCCAAAGGAACTCTGATGTCCTCAGGAACAACCTTGGTCTCTTCTCCCAGCGCAGTACGTTACACCACTGGTTTATCAATATAGGAAGATCTCTCCAGGACTGAACCCATTTGCTGTACATGTAGCCTATTACCGTTTCCGAAGTGGGCCTTATTACCAACGGTTCTTCGAGCTCTTCGCCTCCTGCGTGGGTGACGACAGCGCATTCTGGCGAAAAACCTTCGACGTGTTTCGCTTCCTTTTCCAGAAAGGAACTTGGAATCAAAAGCGGAAAGTAAGCATTCACATGTCCGGTTGCCTTAAAACGCTCGTCAAGCTGGCTTTGGATCGACTCCCAAATTGCGTATCCGGTGGGCCGAATCACCATGCACCCGCGTACAGGGGCATAATCGGCCATCTCGGCAGCCTTTATTACATCCAAATACCACTGCGAATAATCCCTCTCACGCGGCGTAATATTTCGTGCCATTTCCATCCCCCCGTAATATAGCGCTATAGACTTGCGATTCCTTCATCCTCCAAAAGGCTAATGAGGCGATCTTTGTTAAACCCGACTACAAATTTATCCCCCACCTGAACTACAGGAACGCTCAATTGGTGGGTACGCCTTACCAATTCCATGGCTGCCTCTCTATCACGGCTTATATCGACAACCTGATACTCGATCCCTCTTTCCGATAAGATTTCTTTGACCTTCTCGCAGGCAGGACATGTCGGACTAGTGTAAACCTTGACATGCATTACAAAATCACTCCTCGCTTCTATTGTCCTAAAATAAAATGTAAACCCATATGGGAACTATCAATACGGAGACAAAGGTGCTTGTCGCAATGAGCTCCGCTGCGTACTTATGATCCATGCCCATTCCCTTGGCAACTATAAATGTATTAACTGCAACGGGCATGGCAGAAACTAGTATAACAGCGTTTCGGACGTTATGGGCAACTGGCCATACAAAAAACAACGACATCACCAAAAGCGGATAAACAGCCACCTTCATCAGCACATCCACCCACGTATACTTTATGGATGCCACCACCTCGTCCAATCGTATGCTGGCACCCAAGGTAATTAATGCAAGTCCTGTGGCAGCCTCACTCAACATCTTGAGCGATTCGTCCACCCATAATGGCAATTTTATCCGCAGTACTCCAGCACATACTAAGGCAAGGATGCTGGAAATTATCAAGGGATTTTTCGACAGCTCTTTAATGGTCTTAAAAAGAGTATTTAGATTTAATTTTCTGTAAAAACCTATCTGTCCAAAGGCAACCGATAAAATATGGTAACCGACTAGCGACAAGCCGAGATATTTGGATACTGCAGTAACGCCCACATCTCCCATTGCCAAGGAAACTACCGGAATGCCCATGTAAATGTTGTTTGACCTTATGCAGGTGAGGAGCGAAACTCCAAGCCTTGCCGGATTTTTCTTCCATGGAGATGCAAGAAAAGACAGAAGAGGCATTATGAAGAAAGATAGATACACAGCATAGAACAAATTTATATCTTCCCCAGTAAATCCTCCGGAATAAAATATGCTCCTAAAGATAAGGGCCGGCAAAACTCCCCAATAAAGTATGCCTTCGAGGTTGCTGTTATCGCCCTTAATTACCTTAAGACGGCGCAAGGTCCATCCTACTCCCATGATGACGATCAAAGGCAAAACGACTGTCACGTACAGCATGCTATTTCGTCTCCTCTCAAGCGCAAATAAGGCTCATGTAAAAAATTATAGTGTACCCTCACGAAATAAATTCAACCATTTGCAAACTAATGCTAAACTTTTATTGGGGGGTGGAGGTATTTTGGAGGCTTTGTTCCATAAGAAAGATTTAGCGGAATTCCTGGAAATGTTAAAAACCATTCCAGGCGAGATTACTACATGCGTAACTTTGCCTGCAAAGCAAGCCAAATTTGACTCGTGGCCGGCCATAAACCCGAAATTAGTGGCGACTTTAAACGAACTAGGCATCGAAAAACCTTACACTCATCAGGCCAGAGCGATAAATCTTGCCTTGTCAAGGAAAAACGTAGTCGTGGTCACTCCTACGGCATCCGGCAAAACCCTATGCTATAACGTGCCGGTGATAAATTCGATCATGGAAGATAACTCCTGCAGAGCGCTTTACATATTTCCCACAAAAGCGCTAAGCCAAGACCAATTGACCGAAATTAGCGCAATAACCAATAAACTGGATGTGCCCATTACCACTTATACTTATGATGGCGATACGCCACCTCAGGAGCGCACAAAAGTAAGGGCCGCGGGACACGTCGTGGTGACAAACCCGGACATGTTGCACACCGGCATCCTGCCACACCACACGAAGTGGATAAAATTGTTCGAAAACCTGCGATATGTGGTCATAGACGAGCTTCATACATACAAAGGCATATTCGGCTCGCATTTGTCAAACGTCATAAGGAGGCTTAAAAGGATATGCTCCTTTTACGGATCCAGCCCTACATTCATATTGTGTTCTGCAACAATCTCGAACCCTGTAGAGCTGGCCGAAGCTCTAATAGAAGACCACGTTGAGCTGGTTGCAGAAGATGGTGCGCCCAGGGCGGAAAAACAGGTATTAATATACAATCCTCCTATCATTAACAAGGAACTTGGCATCAGAGGCTCTTCTTTATTAGCGACGGCTGAGATAGCAGCACAAGCCATAGCAAATGGCATCAGCACTATAGTGTTTACCAGATCCAGGCTCAGCGTGGAGCTTCTGCTTACATACATCAGAAAAAAACTAAAGGACCTGCGCATAGACGAGGATCTCGTGAGTGGTTATCGCGGTGGGTATCTCCCCAATGAGCGGAGGAAAATCGAGAAAAACCTTAAAAACGGGAAAATCCTGGGTGTAGTCAGCACGAACGCTTTGGAGCTTGGTATTGACATAGGAAGCTTATCCTTGGCCATCATCCACGGATATCCGGGCAGCATATCATCCGCATGGCAACAGATCGGAAGGGCAGGTAGGCGTTTTGGACATTCGGCTGCAATTTTAGTCGCTTCACCCAATCCCCTAGATCAATTCATAGCTGCAAAACCTGGCTATTTCTTTGGTGGATCTCCTGAATTGGCCAGGATCAACCCCAACAACCTTTACATATATGTAGATCACGTCAAATGCTCAGCCTTTGAACTTAACTTCGCTCAAGATGAACCTTTTGGGAAGACCAACCCTAAAGAAGTCCTTGAATACCTTACGCAATACGACATCTTGCATTTCGCCGGATCGCGATACTTTTGGCAGTCGGACTCGTTTCCAGCGCAAGGCATCTCGCTACGAAGCGTCACAAACGAAAATTACACAGTTATAGACATAACGGAAAAACACAAGCCAAAAGTCATCGGGGAAGTCGATAGACCGAGTGCTCCCATGTTGATACACCCCGAGGCCATATACTTTCACGATGGTAAACCATATCAGGTCATCGAGCTGGACACTAAGGGTATGCGCTGTTACGTAAAACAAGTTACTGTGGATTACTATACCGATGCAGATTTAGCAGTCAGATTGCAAGTCTTGGATGTCTTCAAGGAAGAAGATCATTGGGGGCTGGGTGAGGTGCTGCTTAGCTTTCGCCCAACGGTGTATAAAAAGATCAAGCTCATGACACATGAAAATGTAGGATATGGCCAAATCCATATGGACGAGGAGGAAATGCACACCACGGCCTGCTGGCTCAAGCTGGAAAGCCAATATACAGAGGCATTGGGAGAGGAAAATCTAAGCTCTGGTTTACTCGGGGTATCGCATCTGTTTAGGGTGATCGCGCCACTTTTCTTGATGTGCGACCGAGGCGATATTAGCGTTCATCGCATGGTACGCGACCCGATGTTCGAGAAACCCGTCATTTACATAGCAGATAGCGTCCCGGGAGGCGTTGGACTTGCAGAGGGAGCATTTGCGTTAAGGCAAAAACTGATACAGGCTGCCCTTGAAGCCATAGAAAGCTGCCCTTGCGAGGACGGCTGTCCTGCCTGCACCGGGGCACTTGGCGCAGACATGAAGGCAAAAAAACCTACGAAAACATTGCTCAAGATCTTAAGATCGCAGGTTGCCGTCAAATGAGCACGAGTAAGCAATTTAATCTCGATGAAATATTTGCACGGTTAAAAGTGAGAAAAAGGGAGGAACCAGCGCAGGTAATAAATCTTCCTCCGGGGCGGTTCCTTGATGAAGGCGTATATCTTTGCGAGGCATTACATGGCCCAATTAGTGAAGTCAGCAAATACGAACAAAAAAGATGCATCGAAACGCTATCTTCATGGGGAGCAGGAGAGCCTTTGGTCTTCTTCGACCTGGAGACAACGGGATTATCCGGAGGGACCGGGACTTATGCCTTTTTGGCAGGCATAGGAATTTTTCAAGGAGATAGTTTCACTGTACGTCAACTTTTCCTGTGCTCGCCAAAATACGAACAGGCTTGGCTTTCGAAGTTGCTGGATATAATTCCTGGCAAACCTGCTTTTGTGACATACAATGGCAAAAACTTCGACCTCCCGCTGATAAATACCAGGCTTTTGTTATCCAGAATGAAGCCCTTTGAAGAAACAAAGCATTTAGACCTGCTTTATCTTACAAGAAGACTCTGGAAGAGACGCATAGGCTCCTGTTCGCTCTCCAACGTCGAAAGGCAAATCTTAAATATTGAACGAGAAAGCGACGATATTCCGGGTCGCTTCATACCGGACCTTTACATGACATTTCTCAAGACGGGCGATGCTGCTACGCTTCACGGCGTCTTTTACCATAACGAGATGGATATAATTTCCTTGTGCAATTTATTTTACAGGGTAGCCTTCGTACTTTCGGGGCAAAGCCATGACCCTCATGAGGTAAATTGCGCAGGAGATGCCTGGTATCGTCACGATCTAGACCAGGCAAAATTCCTTTGGACAAAAGCAGCATTACTGGAGCCACCAGCAATGGAGGCCCTTTGGAAGTTAGCCATGGAGAGCAAAAGACGAAACAACTACACTGAGGCACTATCATTACTCACCAAGCTCTATGGCATGGGTTACAGAAAGATAGATGTAGCTGTGGAGATCTCAAAGATATACGAACATAAACTGAAGGACGCACATACAGCCCTTTCGTGGGCCGACAAAGCCATGATGGATTTCCTTCAATACCGTCCACTTGCTATGACATGGCAAAATAAACAATCTGACCTCTCTAAACGCCTGGAACGCTTGAAAAGGAAACTAGGTGCTTTATAGTAGCCTTAATAAATTTAACTAAATAACAACTCAAAATAAATGAGATTGGGGCAAAACTAACCCTAACGCCTCTACAAAAATAAACCATATTACTAAAGTTATAAATACTGAATACAATGTACCAATTAGTATATCTTTTCTATTCAAATCAGCTTTCAAAAACACATACGTAAGCAAAGACAGTAAAAAGGAGAATAAAACAAAACCTATCACATCAAATATATATATCAACAAACAAAATAAAAGCAAAAAAGCTAGTATTGAAATTGCTTTCTTTTTAATATCCCTTTTTACAGCATCAGTAGCAATGGCCTCCCTTATGCCTTTTGTTTTGATAAATAACTTGATAGCGTTGATAAACCACATTAATGCCAAGATAATTAGTAAATCTGACATAATTTTAGGGAAAAAGTCCCCGCCTAGGGATCCAAAGCTCAATACACGAATTTTCCCCGCTTCTATGCGAAATATTATGCCAACAACTATAAAGCAAATAGATGCAATTAAATCCAACATTTGCCTTTGCATGCGTGAAACCTCCAAATTTACTAAGTCTCAACTCGGATCTTGAAATAAGATTAAACATCGGTAGGAAATAATCGTTATTCCCTACCGATGTTTAATTTAAGTTACTTTTTATTTACTACATACTCAGCTAACTTCTTATAGGTGACCTCTTGTCCTTGCCAAAACTTGACCAATTCATCTCCTGTTTTGAAGAATGGAACGGCATAAACCATATCGGCAAGCTTCTGTTTGAACTCTGGATCATCTAAGATCTTTTTCATTATCCCATTAAAGCTAGATACAACAGATTCGGGCGTTTTGGGCGGGAAGAAAAACGTATTGGTCATGGGGAATACCAGGTCAGGATAGCCAAGCTCGGCAGCACAAGGCACGTTAGGAATGAACTTATCCCTCTCATTGTCATGAACGGCCAACACTTTGATCTCATTAGTCTTAATATAGGAAACTAATGAAACTAACCCTACAGGTATCAAATCGACATGTTTTCCAAGCAAAGCTACTATTCTCTGAGCATCGCCACCCTCATTGGGAACTACGCGAAAGGCCTTTGGCGCAGCAGCTTCCACAGCGGCATACTCAAGGTAAGCAATCCCACCGGCACCCGTCCCGTAAACGTATTTATTGGGGTGAGCCTTGGCATCTTCAATGGCATCCTTCAGATTTTTCCAAGGCATATCTGGTCTAGTAGCGGTAACCCTTGCGGTTTTTGTCACGATACACGCAGGGACAAAGTCTGTCCAATTAAGTTCTGCAACTCCCAAGTAACGATTGCCCAAAATTGCTTGATGGTACCATAGAACCGTATATCCATCAGGTCTAGACCCCTTCACCTGCCTTGCACCTACGGCACCTTCTGCCCCCACAACGTTCACTATGGCCATTTCCTGACCAGTGTACTTCTTCCAAAACTCAGCTATCAACCTCGCGGCTACGTCACTGGCTCCTCCTGCAGAATAAGGAACGATGACTGTAACGGCCTGTTCGGGATAGGCACCTTTTGCTTCAGCCTTTGGAGCTAAAGCCATGCAACCAGCAACAATTGACAGCAAAAGAACCACCAAAATACACTTCCTAAACATCATTACCCCCCCTAATACTTTTATTTTTATTTATTGCTCTTGTGTTTTGCTGGGCTGTAATTTACCTGCAAGCCTCGTATTTACATACATCCCCAACCAGAACAGAAACACTGCACCGATAAGCAGGGCGATACAAATCGGCCTTGTAAACAAAGGCATTATGCTACCACCGGAATATGCAAGTCCTTGGCGTAAACCTTTTTCTACAATAGGTCCCAATACAAATGCCGTGATAATCGGGACAATTGGTAAATTTATTTTTCTGAAGAAATATCCCATCACCCCAGAAGCTAACATCAACCATATATCCAAAACCCTATTGTACAAGCCGTATGCACCTATAACCATACATATCGTTATAACAGGAAACAAATAGTATGACTTTATGCTAAGCACTCTTACAAAAAAGCTCATCAGCAGAATACCCATCACTACCATTGCTATAGTACCAACAAACTGAGATGCAAATATGGCATACACCAATTCCGGATTATCTCTGAACAGCAGTGGACCAGGGAATAAACCGTGGATCATAAATCCACCTATCATCATCGCAGTAGTCGCATCTCCAGGGATCCCCAGGGACAACAAGGGCACCAAAGTTCCAGGGACGGTGGCGTTGTTTGCTACTTCAGAAGCAATTATGCCATCAGGAATCCCTGTGCCGAACTTCTCAGGATGTTTAGAAAATGATTTAGCGAACCCGTAAGATACTACGCACGATGTAGCCCCGCCGACAGCGGGAAAAACGCCTATTATAAAACCTATTAACATCGAGCGAATAAAATTTATAGGTTGTTCAAACAGAATGGTTTTGACTGCATCCATGAAAACCCTAAGGCCCATCTTGGTCTTTCTTGCCTCCAGAGGTACAACATTCTCTGTCCTATGTTCTATCGCAACAAGAACTTCAGAAATCCCAAACATACCCACAAGGAGTGGTAAGATATCGATACCTGCAATAAGGTCAGGAATTCCAAACGTAAGTCGCCCGACTCCTGTCAGCATATCGGCGCCAATGGATGCCAGCAATAGCCCTATTATTATGCCAATCGCATTTTTCACTAAGCCACCTTCCATCATCCCCATGCATCCGGCAAAAGCTAATAACCCAACGGCAAAATACTCGAAGGGGCCAAACTTAAGCGCAATTTGTACCAAGCCATACGTCGCTATAATCATGAGGAAAATAGCCACTATTCCCCCTAAAAAGCTCGATGCTAAGCTTAATGCGAAGGCTCTCGCAGTTTCCCCTCTCCTTGACATGGGGTACGCATCAAATGTAGTGGCGATAGACGAAGGCGTTCCAGGCATATTGATCAAACCGGCAGATACAAAACCACCAGAAATAGCTCCTACAAATATGCTGGAAAGCAATATCAACGCGGTCTCCGGTCTCAATCCATAAGTTAAAGGAATTGCCAAAGCCACACCCATTGTAGCCGTAAGGCCGGGCACGGCACCAAAGACAATGCCCCACAAAATACCAACTATCATGATAATGAAATTTGAAGGTTGAAAGAGAATGCTCATGCCGACCTGAAACGTTCCGATTAAAGCTTCCACATTAGGTCACCTGCCAAATGAGTCTAAATACGCTCCTCGGTAAAATCTTTAATTTCCCCGCCACAGAAGAAACCTACAGTACATACAATCAATCTACTATTGGCAAAAGCTCCCCCCCGCACTTACACAGAATGATGTCGTCTGCACCGACAAGGGACTCAGCCACATCTAAAGCTTCTTTTAGGTCTCTAGCTGGAATAAAACCTATTTTTTTAGCAATTTCCGGTGCTATGCCAGGACTTAAAATAATCCCGACTCCCTTGTCTTTTATGACACGCCCCACATGGACCAAATGTGCTGCAACTATGAGATTTTCAAGCTCGCCGCTCTCTACAAGTTCCTTGACGTCTTCGTATCCTTTGTAACCGTACTTTTGAACTAAATGGCCAAATTCTACGCCTACTCCTTCAGGGCATGGCGTAACCAATATCAAAGCTCCACCTTTATCCAGTACGAGATCTCCGGAGTACACACCTTTGGCAGCCTGCCATAATTCCAAGTCAGCAGGGAAAGAATCTGTTATCACTATCTTAGATTTTGGCGATTTAACTGCAAAATATTCTTTAGAGAATTGGGCAGCTTCATAAAACGTAGACTTGGGTTCGCCAGCAAAAACCCCAACTGGATTACCGAGACCATCGGGAACAACGTTAATTATAAAATCGAGGCCCGCGAATTCCGCTATTTCCTCTATTTCTTGGCGCACTGGATTGTCAGCTTTCCCCAAAATCTCCCGCCCCTCGTATTTAGCGCTCAACCAATGTGTCAGGCCTGTAGTTTTCTCTCCGGATATTCCAGGTTGCACAATCTTGCCCCCTCCACTGAATCCAGCCACCCTGTGAGGGATAACGCTTCCTATGCCCATGACGAAATCATGCTCTAAGACAAGCCTATTTACTACTACCGGGATACCGCTTCGCGTACTGCCTATATTTACAACATCGTCCTTGTAATTGTGGAATTTGATGTTCATTGTCTTGACGATCGATTCGCCATACTTCTTTTTCTGTTCATCCAAGTTCATAGGTCGATGTGTACCAGTTGCGACCAATATATCAACTGCCTCTTTTGAAATTCCGCAGCGAGTGACATGATCTAACACTACAGGCAAAATCCAGGAAGTAGGAGTTTGCCTGGTAATATCATCAACTAAAATTAATAAACTTTTAATGCCTGACAATTGCGAAGTAAGCTTCTCCTCGAGCAGAAGATGCAAATCCTTTTCAAAGGCCTCTCCGCTTTTTTGGTGCGTTTGGGGCGGTTCAAGTATAGCTTTTATTCTCTCATCCGGGATCCTGGCTTCCGCAAAATCATAATATTTAACTCTCATGATTTATCCCCCTTGTAGTTACCCTTGTTATAACCTCTCGATTGACTACAATGTTGGGAGAGATATTTCCTTCGAAGAAATCGACAATTGTCTGGGCCGCCATCATGTTCATTCTATAAATTGCTTCTTTAGTGTGTGCTCCAATATGGGGAGTAACTATTATATTTTGGCATTCAAAGAGAGGAGATTCCGGATTCAACGGCTCGTTGGCAAACACGTCCAACGCTGCTCCAGCAATCCATTTTTCCTTTAAAGCCTTAGCCAGTGCCTCTTCGTTCACGATATGCCCTCTGGCCGTGTTAATAAGAAAAGAAGTCCTTTTCATGCTCCTAAGCTCGCGTTCTCCTATTAAGTTCCTCGTCTCCGAAGTTAATGGAACGTGCACCGAGACAAAGTCTGCCTTCTCAAATATCTCGTCAAATTCGGCCGGCGTTACGCCTGTCCTTGCGATGTCATCTCTACTTACAAAGGGATCATGCGCCATGACCTTCATCCCTAAACACATAGCCATCTTGCTTAATTGCCGGGCAATATTGCCAAAACCCAACAAGCCCAACGCCTTGCCACCTATTTCCATGCCCACGACATTAGGCCAGGATTGTTTTTGAAACACCTCACAGTGTGCCGCAACGATGTTTCTTGAAAGGGCAAGAATAAAAGTTAAAGCCAGCTCAGCCACTGACGGAGTATTTGCCCCAAGGGTTATAGTAACGGGGATTCCCAGTTCGGTCGCGACTTGGAGGTCTATGTTATCAACTCCGACACCATGCTTAGCGATTATTTTAATTTTTGATTTCTTTAGCATTTCTCCCGTTATTGGCGTTGTGCCAACTATTATTGCATCAGCATTCCGTATATAATCTGTGATATTTTTCTCATCTACGTTTATAACTTCAAAATTATTTTCTTTAAGTAAATTTATAGGATCATCCGAGTATCTTCCAAATGTTCTGGTACTGATCAGTATTTTTTTCAATAATTCACGCCTCCTGAGCTAAATAATTCTTTACACATAATATTTAAGGCCATAGTTTGTGCAAATATTTTTTTCTATTGATATCATCTCATTTAACCATCTTGAGTATGCAGAATTGTAATATGAGCTGGCTTTTCTGTCTGGAACAACGATGTAACTATTCGCAGACATCGCCTCAAACACGGTAGTCGCTTTGTCCTTCAAATAAAACATTATTAACCCTACAGAGGCATCATACTTACTCTCCCTAACAGTCATGGAACAATTAAGCACGCTTGTCAAGAAGTCAAGCCAAATTTCTATTTGACACATACCACCTGTTGCAACAACGCTGAACGGTTCATCGTCATATCTATTAACGTAATTTTTAACCGATTCAAAAACTCTCTTTAGATTAAAGGCAATGCCTTGCATGACCGATTTGGTCGCATCGTGTATTGTTGTGGCACCTTTAAATCCAATTAATGCTCCAACCCTGTCCGGAATCCAACGTGGGACTCTTTCTCCATAAACGGTAGGTATAAAGATTGGCATCCCGCTATCGGTTGGCATCTCCCGATCATGGGCGAGCATCGATTTTAATGAGTTTGTGATTTCATCGTAATCATTGGAATGCAAGAAATTCCTCAACCACCAATCTATAACACAGCCGCCACTTCTCATGGCCATTCCAATGATATAATGTTCCTCATCGACGATATAGCACCATATGCCTTCATTGGGAACATTGGAATCATTAAATGGAGATTTGGACATCCTTCGAATTGCAGCACTCGTACCCATGGAAATCGTAAAGGCATTAAAATCATAACATGTCGTTCCAACGCTCGATGCCGCTGCATCAGATATTCCCACCACAAAGCCAATTTTCGAATTGTAGTCTTTAAAAATTTCTTTTATATCATTTCTTGGTTTTAGGACTTGGCGAGGAGAGACAACGGTGGGAAATTTTGCAGAGCTCACACCTGCCAGTTCCAAGAGCAAGTCATCTGCCCAATTTTTCTTTAAAGTATCGAGACAACCGCTTCCCGATGCCACTGAATAGTCGATAACATGCTCTCCAGTCAATCTGTAAAGCAGATAGTCCTTTGTTGCTGCAATTTTCCCCACCTTATTCATTAGAGGTGCATCATTTTTAGCAAACCAAATAATCTTATATAGGGGATAAACGGAATCAACCGGGCAACCAGTGCGTTTATGGATCTCCAAATCGTATCTAGACCTTAATATGTCAACGGCTATCGCATCAGCCCTCGTATCCATCCAGGGTATTATGTCGCTAATGGGGTTCATGTCCTTATCAAGAAGCAATAGGGAGTGCAAGGCAGTATCTAAAACGACTATCACAGATTTACATCCACTTGTATGCTTTTCTAATGTAGCAACTATATTTTTTAATATATCCACAACAGCCTCGTAAATCGCCTCAGGATCTTGACGAACTCGACCCTGATGATCGAAGGAGGCCGGATAGTCCTGGCTAAGCTGTAAAACAATTCGCTCTTCCGCAACATCCCAAACAGATGCCTTTACACTTGAAGTGCCTATATCCAATCCTACAATATGAGAGGCATCCATATTATAACTACCTCACTTATGTCGTTTTAGTGCGCTACTCCATGTAGGCACCTTTCATGGGAGATACAGCAAGTTTGGTATATACTCCGAGCGCCCCTTTAGTGTATCTGGGCTTAGGTTTTTCCCATCGCTTTTTACGTTCAGCCATTACTTTTTGGACTTCATCTTCAGTCAAACTCTTGCCTTTTATTCCAATCAAATTCAATGTTCTACTGGGGATATCAATTTTGATCAAGTCGCCATCCTCGATAAAGGCAATCGGCCCCCCTTCGCTAGCCTCCGGAGAAACGTGCCCAATAGCAGGTCCCCTAGTTGCTCCAGAAAACCTCCCATCGGTGATGAGCGCTGTGGATGAGACCAATTTTTCATCCGATGCTATGGCTTCCGTAGTATAAAACATCTCCGGCATACCGCTTCCCTTGGGACCTTCATATCTTATTACAACAGCATCGCCTGGTTTAATGCTTCCATTTAGCACTGCTTTCAAAGCTTCCTCTTCGCAATCAAACACACGCGCAGTCAATACGACTGTCAACATCTTCGCATCTATGGCTGAATGCTTCACTACAGCCCCTTCAGGAGCAATGTTACCTTTTAGCACGGCTACAGCGCCTTGGCTTCGAATGGGACTGCTGCTTCTTTTTATAATATCTGTCCTTGAAATACCCATATTTTTAAGGTGACCCTCGCATCTTTTATAAAAATCGGACCTTTTTAGGATTTCAAGATTTTCTCCAAGCGAAAGTCCAGTCACTGTTAGTACATCTAAATTTAAAAAGCCTTTTATTTCCTCCATAACGGCAGGAACACCGCCCGCATACCAAAAGTACTCAGCCGGGTAAAAACCACTCGGTCTTATGTTAGTTATGTAAGGGATATTCCTATGTATCTTGTCAAAGAGATCCGGAGAAATCTCTATCCCCAACTCATGGGCAATGGCGGGAAGGTGAAGCAAGGCGTTTGTAGAACCTGCTATGGCGGCGTGCACCATAATTGCATTTTCAAAAGACTTCAAAGTCATTATGTCGGAGGGCTTCAATCCCTTATATGCCAAATCAACGATGCGACGTCCAGCTTCAGCAGCTGCATTTAAAATATAGTCTGAGGCGGCAGGCATAAGGGCTGTGCCTGGCAACGCAACTCCCAATGCTTCCGCCATAATCTGCATCGTCGAGGCGGTCCCCATGAAAGCACATGCGCCACAGCTTGGGCATGCGTTACATTTGTAATAATTAAACTCTTCTTCAGATAACTCTTTTCTCTCGTACATAGCGCTGTATTTCCCTATTTCTTCTAAAGTGAGCATATTGGGGCCAGCCTTCATCACACCACCGCAGATCACTATTGAAGGAATATTTAACCTCGCCACGGCCTTGAGATGTGCTGGCATGGCCTTATCACAGCTTGCTATGAAAATTCCAGCATCATATGGAGTGGCATTAGCATGTACTTCAATCATATTAGCAATATATTCTCTTGAAGCCAAGGAATAATTCATGCCATCGTGCCCTTGCGCTTGACCATCGCATATATCTGTGACGAAATATTTGGCAGACTTTCCACCATTAGCTTCTATATTTTGGCAAGCCACTTCAACAAGGTGGTTTAAATGAACACTTCCGGGATGACTATCGCCATAGGTGCTCTCAACCAATATCTGCGGCTTAGATAGGTCCTCTAATTTCCAGCCCATGCCAATCCTCAATGGATCCATTTCTGGGGCTTTCTTTCTAATCTCCTGGCTTCTTAACACTATTGGCACACTCCTATATGAATATATCTAAAGCTTTAATAGATTATTATTATAACCACAGGATTTTAAGCAAGTTAATTTTGCTTCCGAAAATTGGAAATCAATATTGTTTTAATCATGATATAAGAACGATCTATCCATGTCAAGAACAATTATCCATATTGCAAAAGATTGGTTCATAGAATGGAATGATCAGTTTATCAATATCATTAAATTCAGTTTTTATATTATAAACATCATGTCGACTAGTACGTGCTTAATTAAAACATAGTAAAGGGCCTCAAATGTGAGGCCCTTTACTATGTTGCTATCAAATATACAAGAAAAAACTTACTTTTTGGTGATCAAGGAAACTACCACAAATACCACAAGGGATATAAGCGCTGCGAATATCTCGACGGGGGCACCAAAAAGGGAAACCCCGCTAAGAATTCCCCACAAAGCCACTATCGATCCAATTATAAGAGATGCAAAAGCACCTGCGCGTGTAGCTCCCTTCCACAAGAAACCGCCGATGACAGGAACAAAGACGCCAGCAGTATACATCGTATAGGAGTATATCAAGGCATCGATGATGCCCGGAACTATAAGCGCAATTATCAACGCTAAAATACCTATGACAAAGGTAAATATTCGCGATACCCTGAGAAGCTCTTTCTCGTGATCCACTTCGTTAAGATGGAATATTTCTATCCAAAAGTCCTTAACTATATGAGATGTAGCCGCAGATAGGAGCGAATCAGCCGTAGACATTATCGCCGCCAAAATAGCTGCCAAAATCAGCCCTCCGAGAAGCGGACCCATCAAATTTTGAAGGACCCATGGAACTGCCATTGAAGGATCCTCTAAATCGGCTAGGGCCTTTGCACCCATGCCCATAAGGGCCGGGAAGAAGCTGACTATCACCAGAACGATACCTCCGACCAAGGACGAAACCTTGGCCGTTGAGCCATCTTTAGCGGCAAACAACCTTTGATAAAAATCCTGCCCAATCAAAGTGTACATTACTGTCGGCAGGAGCAACCACATAATGCCTGCCGTTCCAATTCCCCAGAAGCTCATATATTCAGGCCCGACAGCTTTTGCCTGAAGAAGCGCTTTCAGTCCTTCGTATCCTCCCGTATGGCCAAGAACCATATTAGAGGCAAGTATCACGCCTATTGCTGCCCAAGTCATCTGTATTAAGTCCGTTAAAGTTACGGCCCAAAGTCCGCCTGAGGTTGTGTAAATGATGAAGACAAGCGTTGCCACAACTGCACCGGTGTTTCCGGTTATTCCCAATATACCCAAGGCTCCTCTTGCCGACAAGACTTGAGCGGCCAATATGCCGACTAGGGCAACCAACGAAAGAAGTGATCCTAACACACGAACCGTCTTTCCACCGTAACGTTTCTCTAAATAATCGGGGACAGTATAGAAGGCAAGATCTCGAAATCTCCTTGCCGTCACCAAACCAAGGATGATCAAGCCTATGCCACAAGAAACGCCGTACCACGCACCTGACAGGCCATACTTAAAACCATACTCTCCACCGCCCATCACCGCACCGCCACCAAAATGAGTGGCTGCAAGTGTGGCCGAGCACAAAATAACACCAAGCCTTCTGCCAGCCAGCAAAAAATCGGTCATTCCCTTGATGTAAAACTTGCCAACCCACCAACCTACTAACAACATCAAGACCATGTAAGCGATGACTATCAATAGCATAACCTTACACCTCCTTTATTTTTACATGGACCGCATTTCCCGTTGGAATAAATAACGCCTTTCCTTCAAAATCCGTTCCCGCAACATACCCAAAAGCCTCATTTACGTCGCAAGTAACAAGCCCCGGAAACGCTATATCTTTGTTTTGGGTAACCAAAGCACATCTTCTGCCTTTAAGTTCGTGAACGGTTTTCGTGGCTATATAAGCAGGTATAGTAAAATCGTCCTCAAGTTCCTTTATGGCCATATCGAAGTCACCCATAGCAAGACGCATGAAGTGATCAAAAACAGGCGTCCCCATGCCTTCCTCCAGACCGGCTACAAGAAGTATTCCCCCTGCCTGTTTTAAGCCATCGTAAACTGCCGTCAAAGCCTTAGTCGCCTGGTAGAGGTCAAGGTCATACGGATAACCTCCGCAGGACACGATAGCGACATCAGCAGGCTCGTCGACCCATATCGTTTGAAGAGCCTCGGCCTGCCTTACGCCCCATTCCCACGCTTTAAATGCATCTCCTGCCACATATGTATAGGGCCTTCCCATTGCATCTGTTACTACATTTAAAAGAAAAGATTTTTTGTTGGCCAAAAAAATCCTGGCATATTCTTCCATATCCAGCGCGACAGGATTTTCTTCCAACTGGCCTACTTTGACACTTTCATGAAATCTTTTTTCAAATAATCCCAATCTATGATTAGCTTGCACAGACTCTTTCGCGCTTATGCCTGGAATTATAATTTTTCTGCCGCCCGCAAAGCCCGCTAAATCATGATAACAGATGCCCCCTAATAGTATTACGAGATCTGCTTCATAGACGTGCCGTTCAACTTTCACCGGTGTGCCGCGGCTTGTAATTTTTCCGGTATCTATGATATTTTCCCAACCTACGTGACAAATGACGTTGTCTTCAAGTTTGCTGGCATTCCCCAAAACTGCCCGTTCCTCAATTAGGGACATCTTGCGATGCTGACCTGTAGCAATTACCCACGTTACCTTTTTTATTCCGGCTTCTTCAAGAGTTTTTCTAATTGCAACACACATTACAGGTATATCCTGCCACGATCTAGTTATGTCAGGCACTAATACGGCAACATCTTTGACGTCTGCAATAAGATCTTTGAGAGTTAAAGAACCTATAGGACAATTTAATGCCTCGGCAGCAGAAACTGCTTTGATTTGTCCTGCTGAAGTTGTGGTATTAAGCAATTTGACCGGACATTCCCACGAAATTTCTTCCGAACCGGTTTTTAAATTCAACAATGTCATGTGCATTCACCCCCGACCATCATTAGATTAACATAAAAATGACCGACTGCATATTTTGTAAGGATCGTTGTCCCCGGTTAACGTCAAAGGTATAATTTGGCCGAAAGGAATGAATCGAGGTAGATGGACGATGTTTATAAGCCCCACTTATGGACCTCTTAAAATAGAGCAGGTAATACAACGAATATGCACCTTTATGTCAAAGGAGGGATCGTATCGCATAATTGTGGGGACAGACTCTCAACCTTTATCGGAAGGAACGCTTTTTGTCTCTGCCATCGTTGTACACCGAATTGGCCGAGGCGGCATTTATTTTTATCGAAAAACCTGCGAACAAAGGCCTTATTCCATCAAAGAGCGCATTTTAACGGAGACTTCCATGAGCTTGGCTTTGGCAAGCCAGATCCTGCAGCTCCTTTCGCAGGATGTCGTACTTTTCGAGCATTACAGGCAGCTTCTTGAAATCCATCTCGACGTAGGGGAAAAGGGGCTCACGAGGGAAATCCTTAATATGGTCGTAGGCATGGTAAAAGGAAGCGGCTATATAGCCCACATCAAGCCGGAGGCCTTCGCCGCTTCCTGCGTGGCGGATAAACATACAAAAAGCGCTTAATGTCTTAGCGTAGTTTTGTAACCTACCTCATCCAACGCGCTCATGACGCTTTCAATGTCATCCGTTTCAACAACGACCTTCTTATTATCAAGGTCTACATTGAATTTGGAAATGCCCAACCCCTCAAGCGCCTTTGATATGCGTTTAACGCAATGCTGACAGGACATGTCCGGGACATCCAAAACAAATTGTGCCATGGCTCAACGCTCCTCTTTTTTTATAAATTATTAGCCCATGAGGCTTATCAGGATATCCAGATCTTCCTCGAATTTTTTGCACGTCAATTCCAGCGGCCTGGGCGACGTCATATCAACACCTGCAATTTTTAGGGCATCCACTGGATCCATGGAATCTCCCAGAGAAAGAAACCGCAAGTACCTGTCCACGGCAGGCTTTCCCTCTGACAATATGGCAGTAGCTAAGGCTCGAGCTGCCGAATAGCCCGTAGCATATTGATAAACATAGTATGCAGTGTAAAAATGCGGTATCCTGGCCCATTCGAGGGGCAACTCATCGTCGATGAATAACGTATCGCCATAATGCTTCTCGTATAAATCCCTCCATATAGCACTAAAATCCTCGTTTGTGAGAGGTTGGCCTCTTTCGATGCGCCTATGCACCTCAAGTTCAAATTCGGCAAAAAGCAGTTGTCTGTACACAGTCGTACGCACTTGTTCCAAGCCGTAGTTTACGAGATAGGCCTTTTCGGCCTTGTCCGCTGCCCTTTTTATGAGATGCTCGAGCAACAATATCTCGTTGGTCGTCGAGGCCACCTCTGCCGTAAATATGCTGACGCTCGAATAGACGTAGGGCTGACTTTTAAATGTAAAATGCGAATGCACGGCATGCCCCATCTCATGACCCAGGGTAAATACATCTCTTAGAGTGCCATTGAAGTTTAAAAGCACGTAAGGGTGCACGCCATAAACTCCCCACGAATAGGCACCGCTCCTTTTTCCTTTATTTTCGTAAACGTCCACCCACCTGTTCTCGAATGCCTCAAGAAGCACCCGCCTGTATTCTTCGCCTAAAGGGGCAAGTCCCTCAAGAACGGTTTTCTTAGCGTCATCATAACTGAAGTGGGCCTTGGGTTCCGGCAAAAGCGGCACATAGAGGTCGTAAAAGTGCATTACATCGAGGTTCAAGGCCTTCTTTTTAAATTCCACATATCTGCGCAAAGGATCACGCCACCGGTTTATCGTCTCAATCGCATTTTCGTAAACCACTATAGGGATGTTTTGCGGATACAGGGAAGCTTGAAGGGTATTTTCGTATTTTCTGGCCTTAGCATAAAATACATCTTTCTTTAAGCTGCCCAAGTAAACAGCCGATAGCGTGTTTTTTACATTGCCGTAACTTGAAAAAAGGCCTTTGAAGGCATCGCAACGAACGCGCCTGTCTTTGCTGTGGAGAAAGTAAGAATATCTTTCCTCGGACACCTCGACTTCCTCGCCGTTTTCATCCTTGATCTTTGGAAATTTCATATCGGCGTTCGTAAGCAGGGAAAACACCTTTTCAGGAACCTCGCCGATGTCTGCCGACATGGCAAGAAGCTTTTCGCCCTCGTAAGACAGGACATGCTCTTTTAGCCGCATTATCCTTGAAATCTCAACTCTGTAAAGCTCTAGCCCGCTTTCTTCCTTCATGAACCGATCTATCTTATCTTGGCCCAACTCCAATATACTGGGCACAAATGACGAAACTGCCTCCGCAAAACGAAGATACACGGCCGACGCTCGCTGAACCATGGCCTGAGCCTCGAGATTACGTGCATCTTCATGGCTTTTAAAGGAGGCATAGGCATAAAGCTTCCCAAGCCTTTCTGCTATTTCATCCCTCATCTGCAATCCCTTTAAAAGTGACTGTGCGGAAGATGTCAGCGTCGCGCTCGTTTCCCTTAAATTCTCAATGGCACTTTCTATACAACGTGCCTCCTCGTCCCATGCAGTAGGACTGGGATACAGATCCTCCAGCCTCCACTTATATTTCTCTTCTATCTCATTTCTTTCCGGTACGGTAACGCTTCTTGTCTCGCCCATTGCCATGCTCCCCTTTCCTTCCACGCTACTTTATCCTCAAAGAATTGATTATCACGGATATGGAGCTTAAAGCCATTGCTCCTTCGGCAATTATCGGATGAAGTAGTCCCGACATGGCCAGGGGTATAGCCACTACATTATATCCAAAGGCCCACTTAAGATTTTGCCTGATAACCTTAAATGTTTCCCGGGATATCTCTATAAGGCTTACCACCTTGGCCGCACCGCCCTGTAATATCACTACGTCTGCACTGTCAATGGCAAGGTCAGTACCGCTTCCCATGGCCACACCGACATCCGCTGCCTTCAATGCTGCAGCATCGTTCATTCCGTCTCCCGTCATCATGACTTTCTTTCCGGTCGCCTGGTAATCTCTTACGATGCTCACCTTATCTTCGGGACGAACACCCCAATGTATTTTATCTATACCCAACGCCTTTGCTACCTTTTTGGCGGTGATTTCGTTATCACCGGTTACCAAAATTACATCGATGGCCATATCTTTCAAGCGCTTTACCGCCTCAAAGGAGTCTTCCCTTATTGGATCGAAAACAGCTATATACCCCATTGTAGAGTTATCCTTCTTCACTTCAACGACTATGTAGCCCTTTTCAAGTAAAGTCATATAGAGGCCCGCATCTTCGGGCTTGCCTACTTCGTAAATATGACCATCTACCTTGCCTTTGACGCCCTCGCCAACTATCTCTTCAAATTCATCTATTTCTATGTCGATTTTTTTAAGTTCCGAAATTGCCTTGCCCAAGGGATGGTGGGACAAGGACTCTAAAGCACCGGCGATGTTGGCGACTTCATCCGTCAAGTTATGCTCTATCACCTTCGGGGATCCCAGTGTCAGCGTACCCGTCTTATCGAACACAACTATGCCAACATCTTTCGTCGTCTGTATGGCCTCACCGTTACGTATTACAAGGCCATGACGCATGGCCTTGCCGGTACCCGTCACCAATGCCATGGGGGTAGCAAGCCCCAAAGCACAAGGACAGGCAATTACAATTGTCGTAACGAACACAAATATACTAAAAGATAGAGGATCATCTATCCTGGTAACCCACGGCAAAATTTGACGTGCCGCATTTAAAAAGTCAGCCCATCTGTCCAAATTAAATGCCCATAATACGCCGGCGGCAACGGCAAGCAATACCACTACTGGCACGAACACATTGGTGACTCTGTCTGCAAAGGCCTGAATTGGTATTTTAGAACCTTGGGCTTCCTGGATCAGCGATATCATTTGTGACAAAAAGGTGTCATCTCCCACTCGATCCACCCGTACCTTAAGTATGCCTGAAAGGTTAAGCGATCCCGAAGTCAGCCTGTCGCCGGGCCCTTTCAAGGCAGGAAGAGGCTCCCCCGTGATCATTGACTCATCGACCGAAGACACACCTTCTACAACTTCTCCGTCCACAGGTACACGTTCGCCCGGTTTCACTAATACCAAAAATCCCTCCTTGATCGCCTCAATCGGAACCGTAATTTCGCTTCCATCATCCGCTAGCAACAGGGCTTCCTGGGCCTTGAGCTTGAGCAACGACTTTATTTCCTTAGTCGCCCTATCCCTAAGGCGCGACTCGATGAAGCGCCCCGTGAGATGTATGGACATGATCATCGCGCCCACGCTTCCAAAGGAGGTCTCAAATAGCCCAGCTGCGGCAAGCAAGGCAGTTATAAAGGACATCAAGGATCCCAAAAACACGAGCACGTCCATATTGGCATGAAAATGGGTCAAGGCGATCCATGCCCCTTTAATAGTTCTTCGCCCGGCAACGAATATCACCAATGCCGAAGCTATCACCTCAATGAAGGAAAACCACGGAACATGGCGGCCTGACATGTGCAGAAACATGAGCATCATCAATGGCGCCGTCAGCGACCAAGCCAAAATTACATTGCGCTTAAAGGCTAAAAAGCGGCGAACCTCAAAGTCATCGCGAGATTCGTAGGAAACGCCGTAACCCACTTTCTTAACGGCTTCCTCCAAAACTTCCTGGGGTACATCCCTCTCAAGGACCACAAATGCCGTCTCGGTGGCAAGGTTGACGGCAGCAAATTTGACGCCGTCGACCTTCTTTAACGCCCTTTCGACTATCATCGCACATGTGGCGCAGGTCATGCCGGTTACGCGAAAGCTCCTCTTTTCATCGGTCGATGTCGTCGTTGTCATCGAAAGATACCTCCAACAAGAATTTAACGTTTGTAGGATAGTTAAACATTATTAGATAAGCCTAATTATTTATGAGATTTTAAGGCAAGCTTGGTTTCCATTCAAGCTTGCCTTCCTTGAGGAACCTTTAAGAAAGAGGCTCTATGTTTTTTATCAATATGTACATCTTTCCACTCCCAAGAGAAGATCGCGCCTCGCCTTCAACATAAATGGGGGTACCATCCCCAAGAGAGCATAAGATTTCTTCTATCCTCGGATCGTAGGTACGAAGAAGAAGGTAGTCATGCCTCGGTTCGCCGTTAATGTCGATGAAATCCCTTCTGATGGAACATTGGAAATACCTGCCACATCGGTTTTCTTTGATTGATTCGCCACTTAAGAAATGCAAATATCCCGATATTTTGACCTCATTCACGTCCATTTTTTCCTTGAGCGTTAAATTCTCCACCTTTAACCCCTCCTTCATGATAAAAAATTGGAGAGGGCAATCGTATGCCCTCTCCATGCACAAACACATTTTACCTTTGTATTTCCTAAGGCGCTACCAACGCCCTTGCACCCGATCCTCTTGGATGCGTCGAAACCTTTTTTAAACGTCAGTAACGCCTCCTTCATTCAAACGCCTCCTAAAGTAACCTCTAACAATATAGTAACCTAGATTCAGAAATTATCCAAGCACCTTAATTATAATCCTTTATTGAGCTTTATTCCCGCTCGAAGTCGATTTCTTTTGCCACTCATCTATTTGTTTAAGCCACTGGTCAAATTGCCACCTGGAGATATCCGTTCTAAGGGAGAGCATTTTTTCGTGGAGCTCCTTGGCCTTCTTTTGGTCAACCTTATCCTCTAAGAAGAGCATCCTCAGTTCCAATTGGGTACGTTCAAGATCGCGCATCTTCTGGGCAATCTCTGCCGGAACTTCATATCTCGACGGGAACTTCCTAAATTCGCCTTTAGGACCTACATTGTCACCCTCATACCAGCCGGGGCCTCCAAACATGTAACCAGGCCCAGCACACCAGCCATCCCACATCATCGAACCGCCCCAACCGGCACCCCACATATGCCTAGGCCCGGGACCATAGAAAGCAAAAGCTGAACTTCCGACCAACACCAGAAGCAAAGCCCCCATTGCAGGAATCCAAAATCTCTTCACGACTCAACACCTCCGTTTGATCATCGATCTTCATTTCTGCTTATATAATAACAACGGCGTCGCGAAAGACCTCGGCATTATGCGGTATACCATATCCGGTAAAAATACTTAATCGTTTGCTATTTATTTCCCAATCTATGTATTGCCAGGATATCGGACAAAAGGGCTTGACCAGTTTCAATCCTGCCTGCCCCAGGGCCTATTATCGTCACTTCCCCCAGGTGATCTGTAGCTATCGTCAAAGCATTAGTAGAACCCATCACGTTACCCAATGGATGTGTCATGGGAATGAGGTGCGGAGAGACACCGGCGATAACCTCGTTACCCTGTCTTTTTACCTCTGCAATCAACTTGATCCTTTTGCCCTCTTTTTTCGCTTCCAATACGTCTTCCTTCGTGACCCTGGTTATACCCTGTCTTGCAACATCCGCGACCTTGATCTTGGCTCCAAAAAAGAGATTGGCCATTATGGTAGCCTTTACGGCAGAGTCCCACCCCTCGACATCGGACGTAGGATCAGCTTCAGCATATCCAAGCTTTTGCGCCTCTACCAGGGCTTCGGGATAATCGTATCCCTCTTCCATCTTGCTTAGGATGAAATTTGTCGTACCGTTTACTATCCCGGCAACCGATTTTACGTCACATCCACTCATACATTCCAAGACCATATTTATGCAGGGCGTTCCGGAAAGCACTACGGCCTCGTATCTCAGGCAAACGTTGTTATTTTTAGCAATCTGCTCCAACTCATCCACCGCCAACGCTATCGGCCCCTTGTTTGATGTCACAACGTGAGACCCGACGGATAAAGCTTTGCGTATGTGGGATAAGCCAGGTTCCCCTGTCTCAATATTGGTGATTGTAGCCTCTGCCACAATATCCGCCTTCGCCATCTCTATCAGTTCTAGGGTACCTTTATCTGTAAACTCAGGTCTATTCTTCAATGACCCCTTTTGGGCCATTTCTTTCAGGATGGCATCTAAATCTAGTCCCTCTTCGTGGAACAACGAACCTCGAACGGGATCGGCTATGAAGTTTACGATGAATTCGAAGTCATATCGTCGTTTGAGGATCTCCTTCTTGCGATTCAATATATGAGCCAAACCTTGGCCCACGTTTCCAAATCCGATGATCCCGATCTTCCAAAGCAAAGCATGCACCCCCTGTTAAACGATCATTGCACATTATAATAAGTTTATATCTCATATCTCAGGAAACATAAAGAGATTGATCTTCCTCAAAATTAATCTCTTCGAAACGATATTGTTTCCTCATAATTGACAAAGAGAGCAACCATCCCGAGAACCCCTTCCGGATGAAATTTTCTTTAAGGGGGGTTAGAGAGGCCAGACGTGCACCCAAAGGAGTATACACCATGAAGGTTAGGTGTGCCATAATCAAGCATAACGCTAAGGCCTATCGCAGGGCTGTAAAGAAGGTGAAATCCCTGATGCTCGACGAACTAACCGAGATGCTGCACATGAACAGGCAATACCTTGCTCTTCATCTTGAGGAATACCGGTAAAGTGGTTGCGAGGAGAGGTAAGGTCATAGTCGTATCGGATTTGTCTCCTAAAAGCCTGTCGAGGAGGGGCAGAAAGAAGACATACGGTCAATATGTATTGGAGGCCCTAAAGAGGATATGGCATATAACCGGATTTGCATCCTCAAAGCATTTGGTTGCCTTCATAAGGCTCAACTGCGATCTGCTATTTTCTCACCCTGAGTTTAAGGACTTAAGACAAGATACGAAGGGTAAGCTCCTTAAAATATCGGCCTCCACCGCGGACAGGCTCCTTAAACCCTACAGGGATAAAGCAAAGCTTAAAGGACGATACAGAGGCAATCCCTCGAGCATCGTAAAAAAAATTCATAAAGGTGGAGACGTGGTTTGAAAGACCAAAAGAGCCGGGATACGTAGAGATAGACCTGGTGTATCATTCCGGCGCTTCCGGCAAGGGAGAATTTACATATACCCTCACTGCCATGGAGTTATCTACAGGCTGGACCGAGGTACGTGCACTAAATAATAAGGCCATGATATGGACGCGCAGGGCTTTAGATGACGTCTATTGTGTCATGCCTGTGCCGACTAAGAAGTTGCATTCAGATAACGGATCTGAGTTCATAAACGCCCACGTAAAAGGTTTTTGCAAGAAAAGGGGGATAGGTTTTACTCGCTCAAGGCCGTACAGGAAGAACGACTCGTCTTACGTGGAAAGCAAGAAACTGGTCCATGGTGAGGCCATATACGGATTGGATGAGATGCGACACGGATAAGGTGCTTGAAGGCTTGATTCATTGCTCAGGCTCGTGGTAATGAAGCATAATTCCTTCATGCCATAGATGAAGCTCGCTACGAGGAAAAAAAGGGTGGGAAAGTCGTTAAGACCTACGATATTGTATGGCAATCTAAGGGAAATAGAACTGGTCTCAGGAAGACTATCCCACGCCTACGAGAAGAAGGTGACAAGATTAAGAAACGAAGATCAACAGCGATCTAGTGACAGAGAAACTTTATTTTGAGGAAAGACCCCAAATCACTTTAAATTCGATCAACCAGGCATCTTGTCTAATCATCATCGTCTAATGTTAGAATATTGTTCTCCAGAATCTGTTTTCGGTCAAAATCTACTATACGAAGGAAGTATTCTGCACAATTTAAGAGTGCGTCTTGAGGTAAAGTGCCACAAATTTGAGTACCTATGATCGTAAGACCATAACGCTTAGCTTCGTTCTCTATAACCTGAAATACCCTATAAATTGGAGTATTGACAGTATCAAACATATTCATTGAGACAGCGATATTATCATACCCATCTGGTTTAAATGCAACTGCACGAACAGTACTAAACCCACCACTAGGCCCACGCATCATTTTAGCAATACGCTTCCCAATCTCCATATTTGACGTATTAAGTATAATGTTTACAGCCACTAGATTATGAGTGGCAGCGCTTACTATAGTAGCACCAGCGGTTGGATGAAGCTGGGCTGGGCCAAGATCAGGACGACGCTCTGGAGTGTGAACGACTTCCTTCAACCCCTCATATTGACCCTTTCGAATATATGCTAATTCTTTGCGTTCAGGAGTTCGGGCATTTTCTCCGCTAAAATAGACTGGCACACGGTAGCGCTCCCAAATTTCTTTTCCTATCTCTTCTGCAAGGTCTATGCACTCCTCAAGAGAGATATTACAAAGAGGGAAAATCGGAATTGTATCCATAGCTCCAATACGAGGATGTTTCCCTTTTTGTTTCTCCATATCAATTAGTTCGTATGCTTTTCCTGCCATATTTAATAAGGCCTGCTTTAAAGGTTCTGGTTCTCCTAAACATTCTATTACAGTTCTATTAAAGTCAGCATCGGGGAAATAGCCTATCAACTTAACACCTTTAGCATTACGAATTTCACCAACAATAACTTCAATAACTTCCTTATCTCTTCCATTGCTAAAATTAGGAACTGCATGAACGTACTGTTTTTTAGCCAATTACTTTTCCTCCAATCGCATATTGAAATTAAGATATTCGCATATTTGTGTTTTATTACTTACTGAATCAACCATAAATGAAATCTTACTTTTTCTCTGCTTCTGCCATTTCAGCTCTAAAAGCTTTAAGAAGTTCTTTTGCAAATTTAGGGTTCCTTGAAAGCTCAAAGTATTTTTCATCTGTTTTTTTGGCAACTTCGCGGAAGCTCATTCGCTGATCATGCTCAAGCTTCAAAAGCTTTTGATCAGGTTTAAATGCTTTTACCATCATATTAAGGCGCTTACTATTGAGGTCCTGTTGAACTTTATATACAAAAGGCCGAAGTTCTCCTATGCAGGCGAGAACAATTTCCTGAATATCTTTCGGTAATCCATTGAAAAAATTGGCATTAGCAAGGGTATGCATTACATATATATTGTGCTTTGATTCAATAAGATACTGCTGAACCTCCATGAATTTCATTTCCTGAATAATATAGGGAGCATTTTCCTGCCCATCAACCATGTTCAACTGAAGGGCACTATAAAGTTCAGTAAAAGAAAGAGGCGTGGGATTGGCTCCATAGGCCTTATAAATCTCAACAAGCATTTCTGAGGGCATCACTCGCATTTTAAACCCCTTGAAATCCTTAGGGGTCAATATTGGCTTGTTGGCCGTCCAGTACATTGCACCTTCACTGAAGTAAGATAAAACTTTCAGGCCTTTTTTTTCGTACACACCAGCTAACATCTTATTAAGAGCAGTACTGGAAGCGAGAACCTTCTCATTCAGCATATCATCATCGGAGAATAGAAAATGAAGAGAAAATATCTGATTTTCTGGAACAATGGTACTACACTGCCCAGGACCAACGAGAGCAAACTCTATCGCTCCATTTAAGCACAGTTCAAACATCTCCGTAGGTGTACCCAGCGTTCCTCCAGGATATATATCAAGTTTAATTCTGCCATTCGATTTTTCTGCGAGAAGTCGCGCAAATTCATTAGCATAAATGTCACTAACGCTTCCTAGTATTTCTTCCTCCGCTAAACGCCAATTATACTCCGCTGCTGACGCAATCCCAGAAAAGGCAAGTACAAATGCCAAACCCAAGGCAATAATATGATGCTTTCTCATTAATATAAACCTCCCTAAGAATGTAATAATTATTACTTCATCTAACCCTTAACACAATATTATGACTTAATATCAACGTAACAACCCTCCTTTCCTTTTTATTGGGCCACAGCTAAATCTCTTAAAAATAGAGCTATTTGAGGGAAAAATATAAGCAAAATTGACACAATTATCAACATAAAGATGAATGGCGGGACTCCACGAATAACATCTGTGTATTTTTGCTTAAAAATAGCAATTGCCGTAAAAATGTTACAACCAAAAGGCGGTGTTGAGGAACCTATAGCAGCCTGTAATGTTACGACAATCCCTACCAGTACATTGTCCAATCCTGAAGCCATAATGGCAGGTTTAAAGATTGGAGTAAGAATCATGATGACAACTATGGGGTCAACAAACATGCATCCTATAAAGTAAGCGATACTTAAGACAGAAAGGATGCGAACAACAGAAGGCGTTTCTCCCAGAAGGGGTGGCAGAATAAGATTTGGGATTCTTGCGAAGGAAACAGTCCACGAAAAAGCCTGCCCTACCGCAATAAGAATAAAAACAATTGCAGTCACTACGCCAGTTTTTAATGCTAGTCTAGGGATATCCGACAACTTAATGGATTTATAAACTAAAAATTCCAACACAAAAGCGTAGAGGACTGATACTGCAGCAGCTTCTGTGGGGCTAAAAATACCAGAGTAAATTCCACCAAAAATAACAATGGGAAATGCAAATCCCAAAACAGCTTCCTTCAGAGCTACCCAACGTTCATGCCATGTAGCACGAGGCATACTATTTTCTTTCTTTGATACAAACCAACAATACACTGAGTAAATGAGACAAATCAAGATGCCAGGGCCAACTCCTGCAATAAAGAGTTCTCCTACAGATGCTCCTCCTACAACTCCGTAAACAATCATGTAAATGCTTGGAGGAATGAGAAGAGCTATTTCGGCCGCATTAATAATCAAAGCAGTAGAAAACATAGGAGAATATCCCGCATCAAGCAGCATGGGACGCAGAGGCCCGCCAATCGCCACAACTGTTGCCTGCGTTGAGCCTGACACGGCTCCAAACAAAGTACAAGCGACAGTCGTTGCGATCGGGAGACCACCTCTTTTGTGTCCTACAAACTTTACGACCACATTAATAAGACGGTCTGCAATTTGCCCCGATGTCATAATATTGGCAGCAAAGATAAACATAGGAACAGCTATAAGAGAGATAGGCTGTACTCCTCCGATAAGCTGCTGAATCAACATGGACGGATTTACACCTGGAAAATGTATTGCAAGAGTTAAAAAAGCTCCTGCTGCTAAGGGTACCATCATAGGAAAACCTAGCAACAGCAATATAATCATTGTTCCTATAAGAGTAAGTAGCATTGTACCTAACCCCCTAAAAGTCGAAGGACTGGTTGTCCTCAGCGTGACCTTCGAGTACCATAGCAGAGAGATAAACCTCTTTAGATGTCAAATTCTTAATAAGGGCCAATACGTATTGAATTCCAGTCATTACGAAGCCTACGGGAACCCATAACATGATCAAGTAAAGCGGTATGTGAAGCCCAAGGGTCTGCTTCTTGATTTCAGCGAGCTTCGCCACATACAGATATGCATACCAACCCAGATAAAACATTAGTGCTGCTGTGCCCGCTGAAACAACAATCATCAAAATTTTTCTCCCTCTCTGTCCAAGAACATCTGATAAAGTTGATATTCTAATATGAGCTCCTATTCTGGCGGCATAGCTGCTTCCTACAAACGTAATCCACACGATAGTAAACTGAGTTACTTCTTCAGCCCAAGTAAAGCTATGATGAAAGAGGTTTCTTCCCAATACATTAAGGATTGCAACGAGAGCCATTATGATGATGCTCCACGATATAACAAACTTCTCAAAGCGTTCACAAAAACTATCTAGTGTGTATAAAAATTTCACCCGCGATCCCCCCTTTTTATCGTTTGCTTCTAACATAACGCATTAAAACATGTGCCATACGTATAATAGAGTCCATTCGAATATATTCGTCCGGCTGATGAAAAAACTTATCATCGCCAGGCCCTAAAATAGCAAAAGGTATCCCTAATGAAGGGATTAGAATTGAAGCATCTGTAAAATAATTGATTCCCATCTTTCCCCAAGGTATTCTTAGTTCGGAATAAATTTCTTGGAGAGATTGCACTAAAGGAGCAGTTTCGTCCATCCCTACGGGGGGCCTATTGTTTACCACATCTATAGAGACATGGATAAAATTAGTATCTTTCTCTATACGTTCCATCTCATAAAAAATTTTTTTCAATACTAGGGAATGATCTACACAAGGGAGAGTTCTGATATCTATCGTCCCTTCTACGTAATGAGGAATGACATTAAGCAAATCACTTTCTGCTTGTAACGAAGTAACAACGCTCGTGGAATGCCCGAGAAGATCGTGTTTTTTCTCGCCACTAAAAAGGTCTGATATAGTATTTGTAATTTTGTAGAATGTAGAGAGAGCACTTGTGTGTGCATCAGCCATAGCGGCATGAGAAGATGTTCCCCATATTTTTATTCGAAGCCAAATTGCACCTTTCTCTGCTAGACCGATTCTTTCATTAGTAGGCTTAATGATCAGAAGTTCTTCAACTTTGTCGAGGAATCCGCCACCTAACAAAGCATTGGCCCCCATACCCCCAACTTCTTCGTCTGCTGTAAAACAGAACACAATGTCTACTTTAGGAGTTATGTTTTCTTCTAATAAAGATAAAGCTGCTAAAATCATAGAAGTGACTCCGCCTTTCGTATCTGCAGCCCCCCTACCATACACACAACCATTCACTATGACTGCACCAAAAGGAGAGTGAGTCCAATCTCCCACGTTTCCCACTGGGATTGTGTCTAAATGCCCTACAATAGCAACTCCACGATTTCGATCTAATCCCGGGATTACAACAACCAACGAAGCGCGGTTATTTCCATGGTTTATTATCTCCTTTTCAACCTTATTGTCATCAAATAAAGAAGATATAAACAAAACTGCATCATTTTCATCTCCGGAGGGTTGGGGAGTGCGGATGCGAATTAACTGCTGAAGTATTCCTATCGCCCTGCTATAAGCATCATCTTGCCGATGCATCATTTTATTCCCCCTTTCACCAATATCAGAGTACTGGCAAAAGGGAATTCAGACAATGGCTTCCGTGGATAAGTTTTTTGGGTTCATATTGTCAAAACTTAACAAAGCTATTCGTTATAGGAACTAAGATCATAAAGTTTTAATGCAAGGGCAATATCGAAACGTTGATCACTGTTGTCAGGGTTAAGGTCAAGGAGTTCACATATTTTTTTGTATCGATATTTTATAGTGTTATAGTGGAACTTCATAGCCTCGGATGTATGTTTCACATTCCAATTATTATTGTTTAGGACTCTCAATGTTTGAAGAAGCTCTCCATTTGTAGTCTTGTCATATTCAATCAGATCTCCTAATATGTTCTTACAAAAGATTTGTGCATCACGACTATGAGATACCATGGAAAGAAGCTTCACTCCCCCTAAACTCTCCCAAAAAACAACTTTTTGGAGGGGCGTAGCCAATCTAGCCACACTAAGAGCTCGCATTGCTTCTCGATAGCTTTCGTGCGTACTAAGAGGGTCGGTTTTATATCCTCCAATGGCAAAAGTGAATTCACATTGTACTTCTTGAATAGCTTCTTTATTAATATGTTCAGCAATCCTAACAATATTTGTTTGTAGGGTTTTCCCCTTGTTGTCAGAATCAAGAGGGGAGATAAGAAAAATAATAGATTTCGTCAAAATAGTATAAATTGATTTTGGGAAAAAAGCCTGAAACTTTGATCTAATAGTTGGGAAAAATATCTGGAGCTCGCGTTCCCTAGGCTTTCTATCAAGGCTTTCTACTTCTATAACTACAACAACAACCCCGTTAGCGGGATCCCAAGAAAAAGTACGAGCCCTACTTTCAAGTTCTTCCTTTCCTTGTATCTTGTTATAGATAAGGTCTCGAACAAATTCATCAATATAATTTCTCTCTATTTTTTGAATAGAAAGGTTTTTTTCAACGGAAAGCTTTATTGCCATGATAGCATTTTCTATGGCAGACGTATCCAGAAAAGTAACTTTTCTTTCGGAATTGCTTGAACGATTCAGAATAAGATAGCCACTCAGTACCCCGCCAACACGGACCTCCACATGTTGGTAAAGACGAATTATTTCTTTTAAGGGATATATTTTTACATGCTCTTTAAAGTCGTCCGAAAAAGATGCTACAAAAAGCTGTTTGTGGATAATATCTTTATAAGCAATACCGCAATGTATCTGCTCTCGCAAAGCCCAAAGGATTCTTTCAAAATTACCGTCATTGAGAAGAATATCAGCAAAAGGCGAAAAAGATAAATAAAACCTATTATTATATTTCTGAATCTCCATATCAAGAGCAAAAAGAATACTCAATAAAGTATAACTTTGAGGAATGCCAAATAAAGGTGTAGAAAAAATATCAGCCGCTTTTTTTAGTTTTGAAGGAATCCTTCCTTGGAAAGCAATGCCACCCACACCTTGTTGCAGGATAGAAAAAACTGAAGACAAATAAAGACGCGAAAAACTTTTCTCGCTGGGCCATATCCCAACAAGAAGAGAATCAGAAGAGCAAGAAATTCCTCCGCCCATGATATCGTCAAAAAGTACAACTCTGTTGACCTCCTTGTCCAGGCCAGAATTTCCAGCAAGGAGCGAGAAACTTGATAATGTTTGAAGCGTACGTATAACAGGCAAATAAAAATCCACCTTCTGAAACAGAAATAAGTAATTATAATTAATTATATTTAATTAATCCTATTTACTAATCTGAGATATTATACTAACACACATTCCATGTGTAGTTATAAGTTGTATGTTTTGTATTAAGACGATAAGTATATTTATAGCTTTTGTATTTTGCTTATGTTAATAAAGTGAATTTTGGCTTCATGAGCTTCATTCAAACCTTGTTAAACCAAGCCCCAAAATTTCATGATGCTATACACTATATAATCTATTCTATTTAATAGGCCCTAAGTCCCTTATAAGCATGTGCCTTGATTTTATCTATCATCTCAAGTAACTGACTCTCCGTCAATCCCTCAATGATTTAATACAAACTACACCAAAGGTCAAACAGTAAGTCAATGAGCCATATTTGACTATAATTAGTGTACTTCATAGGGTTTGGTCTTACATGCTAATTGCAACCATAAGCTAATCTAGTATTCGTTGCAATTTGTTTTATTGAATTAATACTATATTAGAGAATAGAAATATAGAATGAGTCTGCTGAAAAACTCACTCTCTTTACCTTGCTCTATGCTATCATGATCTTTAAAGATCACCCAGAAACTTCAGACAAAAGGAGGCCTTTACATGCTTGGACGCAGGTCAAACCAAAAG
>Ga0134096_1000191_pt1 | contig 78661 bp, 75 predicted proteins | sample 7_2taG_FD_94448 | JGI IMG/M metagenome (GOLD analysis project Ga0134096, IMG submission 94448) | Switchgrass degrading microbial communities from high solid loading bioreactors in New Hampshire, USA - 7_21_20_110_A3 metaG | ecosystem: Engineered > Bioreactor > Semi-continuous > Anaerobic >... | reverse complement strand
TTTCGACATGTTCCCATATACGCATTTTACCCTTTCTCTCGAGTAGACTAGTTGAATGTAAACGCGAAAAGCCAGTAATATCAAAGGTTAAGGCTTTGACATCAATGTGACGCACTCCACATGTTCGGTCCATGGGAACAAGTCCACGGGTTGAACTTCCTTAATCTCGTAGTCATTTGCAGCCAGGTATTTCAAATCCCGTGCAAGGGTGGATGGATTGCAGGATACATAGACGATCTTCTTTGGCTGCATTTTTACCATTGTATCCAAGAGCTTTTCATCGCAGCCTTTCCTGGGGGGATCAACAACAACGACGTCTGCTTTTAAACCTTTCTTATATAGTTCTGGCACAACTTCTTCGGCTTTACCGCAGTAAAATGTTGCATTGGTTATATTATTCAGCTTTGCGTTTTTATCAGCCGCTTCAACTGCTTCGGGAACCACCTCAACACCTATTACTTCCCCGGCTTTTTCAGCAAGGAATAAAGATATTGTGCCAATACCGCTATAGAGGTCAAACACGGTTTCATCCCCTGAAAGGCCGGCAAACTCCACTGCCTTCTGATATAGTTTGACAGTCTGCACCGGGTTTACCTGGTAGAATGACAGCGGTGAAATATGAAATGTCAAATGTCCAAGCTTGTCTGTTATTGTATCGCTCCCATATACGGTTTTGACAATGTCGCCCAATATTACATTGTCCCTTCTCTTGTTAATGTTTAAAACCATGCTTTTCACTTCAGGGATTTTTCCGGTAATTACTTTAATGAGTTTATCAAGTCCGGGTACATTTTCCCTTGTAACAACCAATATCACCATTATATCTCCTGTCGAGCAGGATACCCGGGTTATTATGTGCCGTAAAATACCCTCCCCTGTTTTTTCATTATAAACAGGTATCTTTAGCTTCTTTACAATACCAATTACCGTATTTTTAACCTTTTCACTGCTGGCATGCTGTATTCCGCAGCTTTCCGAATCTATAATATCGTGGCTTCGCCTTGCATAAAAACCTGCTATTGGTCCATTATCGCCCATACCTACAGGGTACTGGGCCTTGTTCCTGTAATTCATCGGATTATCCATCCCGATAACCGGGTTTACGCTAATTCCTTTAAATCCACCTATTCTTTCAAGGTTGTCACAAACAACCCTGTGCTTGAATTTAAGCTGCATATCATAGGTCATATGCTGAAGGCTGCAGCCGCCGCATCTTTTGTAAACAGGGCAAAACGGCTCCCGGCGTTCGGGACTTCTGACAAGCCAGTCCTCAATTCTTGCCACAGCATAACTTTTAGTTACTTTAATTATTTTTGCAATAACTTTTTCACTTTCTATTGCACCCTGTACAAAAACAGCCATGCCGTCTACTTTTCCAACACCCATGGCTTCATGGGTCATTCCTGTTATTTCGATTTCATATATATCGTTTTTTTTCATAAGTCAACCCCTGCATCTTTTACATATGCTGCATCTAGAAAATGTTTTGATAAAAACATTCTAATCAAGTCAATAGTATATCATTTTATTACATTGTTAATCCATTTTAGTAAGTATAACTGATTCAATTTACCATTACTTAAATATATCAAAGCATATATACCGCAGAAGGTCCGGAACAGGTTTTTATAAAGAAATCTGACATGCTTTCACAAAACAAATAAGGGAAAGCCATTTGTTTTCATTTTATCAAAAAACCGAGATAAACAGGCTACAGATATACATATTCAATCTTCTATAGGAGAAGAGCGCAACAATATTGAAGCACGGTACATAATACCCGTAGCTTTACATAACATCAACCCACTGTATTGTTTGTTTTATAAAAAGCAAGGAGCATTCTGCAGTTTAATCCAATCGGATTTAAGGATTGCGTACTGCTTGTTGTCCCAGTATCTGTTTTTTGCATATAATCTTTCCCTGGCTATACCTTCAAAACTCATACCCACCTTCTGCATTACTCTTCCTGATTTTTCATTGCCTAGCGCGTGATAGCATTCAATCCTGTTTAATCCCATTTCTTCAAACGCAAATTTCAATATCTGCCGCAGCGCTTCGGGCATAATACCCTGTCCCCAGTATTTTCTTGACAGAACATACCCTATCTCGGCCCGCCTGTCCTTGATGCTATATCCCGGAATACCAATAGTCCCTATCAGTTTGCTGTTTTCTTTCAAAACAATACCCCATTCTCCAGCCTCATCCCTTTCATATCTTTCAAGAGTGAAACTGATGAAGTTACGGGTATCGTCAATGGTCTTATGGGTTTCCCAGGTTACATATTTTGTTACTTCATCATCCGATGCATACTCGAAAACATCCCGCTCATCCTGTGGCGTAAGTTTTCTCAATATCAATCTTTCTGTCTCCAGCTGAGGCGTACCTTTGAAAAACAACTCCTGCATTTTGAATACTCCTTACACGAATTAATTACACTAAAACCATGCAATATTTTAAAAAAGCATATTCCGGCGGGCAAATGCATTTAGACAGTTGCCATCGCAGATTTTAACAGTTCTTTGGTATATTCGTTCTGCGGCCGGAAAAACAATTCATTCACATCCTTCATCTCTACAATTTCACCTTTATATATAACGCAGACCCTGTTGCACATCTGGTATACAACGTTTAAGTCGTGTGATATGAATATATACGTTAAATTGTACTTTTTTTGCAGTTCTTTCAGTAAACACAGTATTTGTGCCTGGATGGTGACATCAAGCGACGATACCGGTTCATCCAGAATAACCAGTTCAGGATTTACAATGAGAGCGGCTGCAATAGCAACTCTATGTCTCTGCCCTCCGCTTAACTGGGAAGGATACCGCTCCAGATACTCTGTCGTCAAGCCCACCTGGTGTATCATTTCATTTACTCTTGCCATCCGTTCCTTTTTGCCCAGGTTTGCCTGAAGCTTCAGCGGCTCTTCCAGGATCCAACCGATTTTTTTCGTTGGATTCAGGCTTCCGTAAGGGTCCTGGAATACCATCCGGGGCCTTGGCACAAACACTTCACCGCCTTTAGCCGAAACATCATTGATTTTTATCATACCTTCGATTTCCCTGTTCAGACCCACAATCGCCTTTGCCAACGTGGACTTCCCGCTTCCGCTCTCGCCGACAATACCGAGTGTTTCACCTTTTTTCAATGAAATATTCGCCCCGCGGATAACCTGTTTTCTGCTGTTTTTTCCAAACAGGCCGCTGCCTTTTTCGGTATAAAATACATTTAGATTCCTGATTAAGAGTATTTCCTCCTGTCCTTTGCCATGACCCTCATGATTGCTACTGTCCTCGGTATCATTTTCTTTCAACCTGGTTAAGGAAACATTGTTTTGTCCCCTGCCGGACTTGTAAAAAAGCAAGGGTATGGCTGAAATAAGTTGCCTTGCATATTCGGTACCGGGACTGGCAAATAATTCTTTTACCGTGCCCGACTCTACAATCCTGCCTTCCTTCATAACGATTACCCTGTCGCAAATACTTTGGACCACTCTCAAATCATGTGATATCAGTATAATACTCGTTCCATGCTTCTCATTCATTTTTTTCAGCAGTCGGAGTATTTTATTCTGAGTCGTAACATCAAGCGACGTTGTAGGTTCGTCCGCAATGACAAGTTTCGGGCCTGCAATCATCGCCATTGCTATCATAGCCCTTTGCCGCATACCACCGGACATTTGGTGTGGATACATGCAATATATTTCAGACGGGTTTGACAGCCCCACTTCGGCAAATGCATCCAATGTTAACGCCCTGTACTCTTCCTTCGTATGTTTTGAATGGAGCCTGAGCATTTCCTCCACCTGGGCTCCCATGGTGAGAAGCGGATTAAAGGATGTCATGGAATCCTGGAATACCATTGAAATTCCGGTTCCTCTCAGCCGGCGGAGTTCTTTTTCTTCCAGCGCCAGCAGATTGGTTCCGAGAAAATGTATACCTCCGCTTAAAATTTTTGCAGAAGCAGGAAGCAGCCCCATAACCGACAGGGCGGTAATGGTTTTCCCCGACCCCGATTCCCCGACTATTCCAAGAATTTCACCTTTTTTAACATCAAAGGATATATGGTCCACCACTGTATTTATTTTTCGATGTTTTGCAAATCCAACCGTAAGATTTTGCACGCTTAAAACTGCTTCATCCCTGCTCATTCTTCAAACCTCCGCTGACGAGGCTAAAGCCGAGAACTGTCAGTACTATCATTAAACCGGGGGCTATTGCACACCATGGTGACTCCAGCATATAACTTTGGGCTTCAGACAGCATACGCCCGAGACTTGCCTGCGGCGGCTGGACACCAAGCCCCAGGTAACTTAGTCCGGCTTCAGCAAGCACGGCATTATTGAATCCGATTAAAAGAGACGGGACTAAAACCCTCTTTGTATTCGGTAATATATGTATGAACATGATGCGAAAATTACCTGCTCCCATGAGTTTTGCATTTTTGACAAAATCCCTTTCCTTCAGAACAATAAATTCACTTCTTACCAAGCGGGCATAACTTGGAATAAAAATAATTCCCAAGGCATAGGCAATGTTATATGTTCCGGGCCCGAATACGCTAATAAAAACCAGGGCCAGTAAAATACTTGGAAATGAGGCCAAAACATCGTTCAGTCTCATTAACACTTCATCGAACCATCCTCCGAAATACCCGGTCAAAGCGCCTACCACCGTTCCCAGTGATGCACCGATGAGTATAATTGAAACGGCTATGATATATGTAGTTCCGGCTCCTTTCATGACACGGCTCAGGATGTCCCTGCCGAAATTATCGGTGCCAAGAAGGTGCGAAGGGCCTGGCGGGCTGTTTTTCAACGAGGCATTCATTTTATTCGGATCATACGGAGTATAAAATAAACCAATCAATACTACCACAAGCACGAAGAATGTTATAACCAAACCCAATATATAATTAAAACTGCTGGATTTTCCCCCAAATCTCATCATTAACTTCTCTCCATCTTTTGTCTAATTACTTCTGACCCTTGGATCAATCCATTGATAAACAAGATCAACCAGGAAATTGATTATTATCACTACCGATACAATATACAGAACAATTGCCTGGACTACTGCATAATCCCTGTTTGCAATGGATGACACCAGCAGCCTGCCCAAACCGGGAAGGTTAAATACCTGTTCAACAAGAATGGTTCCTGCCAGGATGTCGGCAAGCATCATGGCCAAAAAAGTTATTACCGGGATCAATGCATTTTTCAAAACATGCCTGAAAAGAACGCTCATTCCTGCCATTCCTTTGCTTTTCGCCGTTCTTACATAATCAAGTTCCAGTTCCCCGAGCAGGGAGCTCCGTAAAAATTTAACCATCATTGCAACCTTGGGGATTGCAACTGCAATAGCCGGAAAAATCATAAATTTTAAGGATTGTCCCAGGTTCACACCGGGACTTATGTAACCTCCCGGTGTAAACCATTTTAAAATAACACCGAAGATCAGTGTAATGATCATGCCCAGGAAAAAGGACGGTATTGACATGAATATCTGCGTCACCAGTGAAATTAAGGAATCCATGATACCATTCCTATTCCCGGCGGACAGAATCCCAAGGGGCAGGGAAACAAGGACAATTAACACGAATGAAAGCGCCGCCAGCCAGAGAGTAACGGCTAAACGCTCCCTGATTAATGTACTGACTTTCATCTGCATGCGGTATTGGGATGAATAGCCAAAGTCGCCTTTTAACGCGTTTTTTAGCCAATTCATGTACCGCACCGGAATACTTTTATTCAAACCCATCTTTTCCCGGTATTCCTCCAATTGTTCATCGGTGGCGTCCATACCGAGAACGCTCTGCGCACTGTCCCCCGGAATTACCTGGAAAGCAGTGAAGGTTAGAATGGAAGCAAAAAGCAACGATATAAACAGGGTTATGCATTTTTTCACGGTATATTTCATTCAAGCCTTCATCTCCTGCAGTAAAACTTCCTTTTCACCTGCATCGCCGGATGCCATCATTTTTTATAATAGACCAACGCCATGTCCTGGACATAAATAGGATAATAAGTATACCCGCCCAGTTTATCACTCACTGCGGTCATCTGATACGGGTCCTGGATAAATACCGCAACAGCGTCATTGGTAAGCATGGCCTGCATTTGCTTATACAGCTCTATCTTTTTTTCTTCTGCCGTTTCAGCTTCCCCCTGCTTGTAAAGGGCATCAAACCCCGGATTGGTATAGTTCATAAAATTATTATTCGCATCGGAACAGAATCTCGCCAAAGCTTTCCTGGGTGCCAGTTCTGCTGCAAGCCCCACAAGAGTAGTCTCATAGTTGCGGCCCCTATATATATCAGATATCCAGCTTGACCATTCAATCAGCTGAATCCGGGCTGTAATACCAACCTGCTTCAGCTGTTCTACGACAACCTGTGCTGTGTCAATATGATACTGGTAATTTGAAGGAACCGCAATGGTAAACGTAAAACCATTCGGATATCCGGCTTCCTTCAACAATTCCCTGGCCTTTTCAGGGTTGTATGGATAGACATTCACAAGGCTTTCGTCATAATATTTCTTAAATCCCGGGTACATGTTTGTACCTATCACATTACCCCGGCCTCCGGCAACCATGTCAATTATGGCCTGCCGGTCAACGGCATGGCACAATGCCTGTCGGACAAGTTTATTATCAAAAGGCGAAACCTTGTTATTAATAAACAGCCCCTGAATCAGGTTCATTGGCCCCGATTCCATATGGTAACCTTTCGGAAGCTGAGACGCCTGGGAATCGGTAATATACGGAAGAATATCTATTGTCCCTGCATGGAGCTCCATAAATGCGGCGTCGGTGTTGGATGATATCCTGAAGGTAACCCGATCAAGATATGGCACTTTATCAATATAATATTCATCATTCTTTTCAAGTACAATGCTCTGCAGAGGTGTATAGGACACGAACCTGAAGGGGCCGGTCCCGACAGGCCTGGTATCCAGGTCATTATAATCTTTCGGCACGATTGCGCATGTCAAGTATGGAAGCAATTCGGTGTCAGCCTGCTTTAAGCGGACTTCAACCGTCCTGTCACCCGTCGCAATCACATCAGAGATAACAGAAAGCGCAGAATCTGCTGCAATCGTTGGATCTTTCGGTTCAAGCATACCTGCACTTCTTTTTATTGAATATACAACATCCTCGGCCGTAACAGGACTGCCATTATGGAATTTTACACCTTCCCGCAAATTAAAGGTATAGACCATTCCATCCTCGGAAATATGATAGCTTTCGGCCACAGCAGGGTTCAGATTTCCATCGGGATCAAACTTTACCAATCCCTCAAAAATATTGAACAGAACCTCCTTGGTTCCTGCCGAAATTGCTTTATGCGGATCAAGGCCGTCCAGTTCCTGTGTTATCCCTACTGTTATCGAACCTCCGTATACAGGCTCCGATTGTGACGCTGCTGAAGGTTCAGTCAAGGACCAATTATCATTCTCATGATTTTTAGTTCCGGTATCACCCTTATTACCGCCGCATCCGCAGAGTGCAACAATTAATAAAGCAATAAGAAGCAATACCTTAGCCTGTCTTTTTTTATAAATCAATTCCTGCATAGTTTATCCTCCTTATATACATGGATTACAGCACGCTTATCCCATACCATTTATTCCCGGGATATGGTTAATAAAAACCCCGCATAAATCACCGTTATGTGACTCCGCGGGGTATATACCACGTGTAAAGCTTTACAGCTTCTATGTAGCTCAGGCAAAAATGCCTTTATACATACTCACATTATGAAATATTTTACATATGTTTTCCATTATGTCAATAGATTCTATAGAAATCTTTTATCATATCAGTCAATCCTTTATTTTATCGAAGGGCTGTTCATCTTCATTCCTAATCATGGAACAAATACCGGCTTTCTGCCAATATATACCACGCTCTTCAACCTGCCGGTAACCAATGAGCTAGCATAAGCATACCCGGCTGAAAGATCATCGGCCAGGTGCGTGTCGCCCCCAATAGTTACCTTTATTCCGCCGGCATCTTCGTATATTTTCAGTAAATCCCTGCCCGGCATGGTTTCAGAAAGCCCTTTGCGCAATGATGAGGTGTTTATTTCAAGTGCTATATCATTTTTAACCATCTCTCTGAAAATTTCATAAATCTGCTCCCTGTTCCAAATACATTTTTTATAGTACCTTTTAGGGAAATCAAAATGAGCTATTGCATCAAAACCTCCGTATGATACTGCTTTATATACTTCCTCCCAGTATTTATCAAACACTTTTTCAACGGGGAAGTTATTCCTGGCCAGTTCACTGGGAAACATGTCATTTATCCAATAGTGGACGCTTCCGAGTATAAAATCATACCGAAGCTTTCGAAACTCATCAAATTCCATTTTATATACATGGGGCTCGGCAAATTCTATTCCGCTTAAGATGTTCAGTTTGGAGGAATATTTATCTTTTGCTCTATTAAACTCATCGAAGAATTTTTCCGCATTATAGTAACCAAAACCGCAGTCAGCCTTGTTAAAATCAACGTGGTCTGTAAAGCATATATACTTAAAACCAAGCTGAATGGCCTTTTCGCAGTATTCTTCAATTTTTACTTCCGAATCGCATGAATGGTGGGTATGTACATGCAAATCAACCATTTATCCACTCTCCGAATACATATTATATCCTGGCTAAATTGTTTTTGAATATACAAAAATATCCTCTCTCTTATCCCAACCCATCGATGCCCAAAAAGCATTGCCGACAGAATTATCAACAAAAACAAAAAGGTGGCACTTGTCAATTCCTTCTTCTTTCAGCTTTTCAAGGCTTGTCTCAACAAGTCTTCGTCCAATACCTCTTCCCCTGTACTCTTCTGCTACTGTGACATGATAGATATAGCCCCTTCTCCCGTCATGACCGCACAAAACAGTTCCCACTATTCTGCCCCCATGCCTGCACACATAGCTTAACCCTTTGTTTCTTCCAAGAAAACTATCAATACTTTCTCTTTTATCAGCATTACTTAAGCCCATTCCGGGAGTATTACGCCATAATTCATAAATTTCATCATAATCATCCATCTTCATTTCATGGATTGATATATCCGCGAACTGCACATTCATTGTGAACTCACCGCCCATTTTATCCGCCTCATTCCATAATTCCGATATATCCTATGTCCAAACCGACATCACCTTTCCGGGAACCTTCCTTTATATTAATCGGCTTTATAATTTTACCGGTTCAATATTCTTCCGGGAGAGTTGCAGCCAAAAATAAAGCGTTCCATTCACGGAACGCCCTTGCGGATTTATAATTCATGGGGGTTATTCTGAAAAAAGAGGAGTGGAGAGATATCTTTCACCCGTATCAGGGAGAATGGCTACTATAACCTTGCCTGCGTTTTCAGGACGCTTTGCCACTTCGGTTGCAGCCCATAATGCAGCACCCGATGAAATGCCAACCAGCACTCCTTCGGTTCTTGCAAGTTCCCTGCCGGCGGCAAATGCATCCTCGTTCTTTACACGTACAATTTCATCGTATATCTTCGTATTAAGTACCTGGGGAACAAAACCTGCCCCTATTCCCTGGATTTTATGAGGACCGGGGTTGCCTCCGGAAAGAACGGGAGATGCATCCGGTTCCACCGCTACTATTTTTAAACCAGGCTTTTTGGATTTCAGGTATTCGCCTGCACCGGTTATGGTACCACCTGTACCGATGCCCGCTACCAGAATATCAATTGCTCCGTCGGTATCCTCCCAGATTTCAGGGCCGGTTGTTTTTCTGTGGATTTCAGGATTTGCTGGATTGTCAAACTGTCCCGGTATGAATGAATTTGGAATTTCTTTTGCCAGTTCCTTCGCTTTGGCAATAGCACCCGACATACCCTTGGCTCCCTCGGTAAGCACCAGCTCAGCGCCATATGCTTTAAGCAGGTTTCTGCGTTCAATGCTCATGGTTTCAGGCATTGTAAGAATGATACGGTATCCGCGTGCTGCAGCTATTGCTGCAAGAGCAATACCTGTATTTCCACTGGTTGGCTCTATAATGACAGATTCAGGAGTAAGCAATCCCTTTGCTTCTGCATCTTCTATCATTGACTTTGCAATCCTGTCCTTTACACTTCCTGCAGGATTGTAGTATTCCAGTTTTCCTATTAACGTTGCCTTAAGTTCATGTTTCCTTTCATAGTTAACCAGGTGAAGCAGAGGAGTTTTTCCTATTAAATCGGTAACGTTTTTATAAATTCTTGACATATTAACACTTCCTTTTTCATTTAAATCATATATGTTTTATATGTTTTTATCTTACTACGTATAAATCCCCGTGTCAATACTTTTAATGAAAAAAACAGGAAAAATCTGCTGCATCAAGGACCGATTATTATTATTATTAATCTGCTAATCAGGCAAAATTTAATACCGCTATTGACAGGAGTTTTTATTGACCTTATTATTATTATTACATACTATTTATATATGAAAAGAGTGATAATGATGAGAATATCAGCAAAAGGACGATACGCCCTGGCAGCATTGACTTTCATGGCCCAGCAGTATAATAACGGTGAGTATATTACCATAATCACCATGTCTGAAGAACTGGGAATATCCAAAATATATCTTGAACAGGTATTCTCCCTGCTCAAGAAAGCTGAAGTGGTTTTCTCTTCAAAGGGTTCACAGGGTGGTTATCAACTGTCCCGAATGCCGAACCAGATAACGGTATTTGATGTATTGTCCGCAGTGGAAGTGTCATTATTTGAGCAAACGCAGGACACAGTTCCTGAAAAAGCCCCTGATATTGAAAAAACCCTGCGTGGTGTTTTTGACATACTTGAGCAGAACATTATTAAAACATTAAGCGAAATAACCCTTGCCGACCTTGTCAGCGAGGTGGAAAAACACAAGAGAGAGCAGGCCATTATGTTCTATATATAAAAAAGTAAAGGAAGATGCTTATGGATATTTCAACCCTGTGTGTTCATGGCAGTGATAAAAAATATGATACTACCGGCGCTGTCAGTGTACCCATTTTTCAGTCGGCTACCTTCGTGCACCCCGGTGTGGGTCTAAGCACGGGCTTTGATTATTCCAGGTCCCAGAATCCCACCAGGGAATACCTGGAAAAAACCATTGCCAATCTTGAAGGCGGTTTGGAAGCCCTCGCCTTTTCCTCGGGAATGGCTGCCATTACCACGCTGATGGAGCTTTTTTCACCTGGAGATCATATAATTGCCACCGATGATTTGTACGGTGGTTCCCACCGCATGTTCCAGCATGTTTCAGTTAAGAACGGGCTTGGTTTCGATTATACGGATACTTCCGACATCCATAATATTGAGGCACGGCTGCGGAAGGAAACAAAGGCGGTTTTTATTGAAACACCGACAAATCCGATGATGCATGTAACCGATATCGCAGCAGTTTCCAGGTTATGCAGGGCAAACAACCTGCTTTTGATCGTGGACAACACGTTTCTCACCCCGTATTTTCAGAAACCGCTTCAACTGGGGGCAGATGTGGTGCTTCACAGCGGTACAAAATACCTGGGCGGGCATAACGATACACTGTCGGGTTTTTTGATTGTATCGGATGGAGCTTTGGCAGAACGGCTGCGGTTTTTATCCAAAACAACGGGCGCATGCCTGTCCCCGTTTGACAGCTGGCTTATGATCAGGGGAATCAAGACCTTGGCGGTACGCCTGGAAAGGCAGCAGGAAACTGCCATCCGGATAGCCAAATGGCTGCTGGAGCAGGAAAAAATCAAGGCGGTACATTATCCCGGCCTGCCAGGCCACCCCGGATATGAGATTTCCAAAAAGCAGACTACCGGATTCGGGGCCATGCTTTCCTTTGTAACCGACTGTAAGGAAACTGCCCACCGCCTGCTGGAAAGGGTATCCCTGATTCAATACGCAGAAAGCCTTGGCGGTGTGGAAAGCCTGATCACGTACCCGATGCTCCAAACCCATGCAGATATTCCCGCAGAAGAAAGAGAAGCAAGAGGTATCGGGGATTGCCTGCTGCGTCTGTCTGTCGGACTTGAATCTCCCGACGACCTGATAGATGATCTTAATCAAGCTTTGAACGGAGGAAATACCAATGTATAATTTTGATGAGGTAATCGGGCGGCGTGGTACCGGCTCGTTAAAATATGATCTTGCCGTAAAGCGCGGTATGCCTGAAGATGTAATTCCTTTCTGGGTGGCTGATATGGATTTCAAATCCCCTCCTGAAGTTCTCGGCGCGTTATCCGAAAGGATCGATCATGGCATATTCGGTTACAGTGATACTCTTGATGATGCTTATTTCAATGCCTTGTCAGGCTGGTACCGGGACAGGTTTGACTGGAATATCAAGCCTGAATGGCTTGTTAAACTGCCGGGTGTTGTTTTTGCAATTTGTACCGCCATCCGGGCATTGACAAAACCGGGAGATGCGGTAATGATACAGCAGCCGGTTTACTACCCGTTTGAAAGTTCTGTAAAAGACAACGATCGGCGTTTGGTCGTAAACAAACTGGTAAATATCAACGGAAAATACCGTATGGACATCGATCAATTTGAACGCCTGATAGTGGAGGAAAATGTAAAACTGTTCATACTATGCAATCCCCATAACCCTGTTGGACGGGTATGGACCAGGGAGGAACTGACCGCGGTAGGTGACATCTGCACCAGATACGGGGTTTACGTTATCTCCGACGAGATACACCAGGATTTTGTTTATCCCGGATACAGGCACCTGGTGTTTGCAGGGTTGAAACCCGAATATGCGGATATTACCGTAACCTGTACCGCACCGTCAAAAACTTTCAATCTGCCGGGACTTCAGATTTCCAACATTTTTATAGCCAATGAAAAAATACGCCGCCAGTTTGCTGCCGAAGCAAGAAAAACCGGCTACAGCCAGCCGAACCTCATGGGAATGGTTGCCTGCCAGGCTGCTTACGAACACGGGGCTCAGTGGCTGGACGATCTGATTCTTTACTTAAGTGAAAATCTTGCTCTGATCAGGAGCTTTCTGCAAAATGAACTTTACAGCATCCATATGATAGAACCAGAAGGTACCTATCTTGTATGGCTGGATTTCAGTGCGCTCGGGCTTTCTGATCGGGACCTGGAGCAACTTCTTGTCCACAAGGCAAGGATCTGGCTTTCTTCAGGCCCTTCATTCGGAGCAGGCGGAGAAGGCTTCCAGCGCTTCAATATTGCCTGTCCGCGTTCTGTTTTGCAACAGGGACTTAACCGGCTTAAAGAAGCACTGAATAGTTGGTAAAACGACAGCGCAGAATCTTCCGAATACATTCTGCACCGTTTCGTAATATTATGATTTCTGTATGAATAGGAAAATACATAACAGGTTCCTTCGTTACAGCACTGTTGGTTATTAAACTATAGTCTTAACCCATACCCTTTTCTTTATAAGAATGAATCCGATCATTACCTTGATTATTTCAGCAAACTGCACGATCGGAAAAATGACCCTGACAGGAAGTCGTGCAACATAATACAGTGAAAATGCGAGAGGAATGGAGATGATCCACAGGGCTCCCGAATCGAATACGAAAGTCACCAGCGTTTTTCCCCCGCTTCTCAGGGTAAAATAACATGCGCATGCAAAAGCATTCAGCGGCATCGCAAAAGAACAGACACGAATAAAGTAGAGCGCAAGATCCTTTGATTCTTCATCTGTCTTATACAGGGCTGTAATGGTACCGGCGGTAAAATAGAGAATAATGCAGACAATTATGCTGATTGCGACAGACAGGACAATCAGTTTTCTGACATTGTCAACCGCTTCTTCATGCTTGCCCGCTCCCAGTGATTTACCGGCAATTATCCCTATGCTTGTCCCCAATGATAAAAATGCAATATTGAATAGATTAGTCACCGAGGACGCGATTGAGTTTGCAGCCACAACCGAAATACCGTGCAGGGAATAAGCAATTGAAAGCGTTGTCATTCCCCCTGACCAGAGAAACTCATTTACAAGCAGGGGACTTCCCTTGGTGAGGATTGACACAAGCAGTTTCCTGGGAATTCTCAGGCTTCTGAATGCGCCATTAATGTACGGGTATTTTTCCCGTTGGACAATTATGTAAACCAATTCTATGGCAAGTTCAGCAAATCTCGACATAACGGTGGCAATTGCAGCACCTTTTACACCCATCGCAGGAAAACCGGCTTTTCCGAAAATCAACAGGTAGTTGAAACAACCGTTTATTACTACCGCAACAAGACCCGACAGCATCGGAACGAACGTGTTTCCGGTCTCCCTCAGCGTACTTGCCAGTATCTGCGATAAAGCAAACGGCAGCAGCCCGATAAGAATAACTTCAAGATATTCTTTTGCGAATGAAAGTGTGAGAGCGAGATCTCCGGTATCGTCCGCCTCATGAAGAAACTGGTTTATAAAAAAATCTCCGTAAGCAATGAATAATGCTAAAGCAATTATAACAATCGCAACAGCGGTTATCAGTTTCATTCGCAGGGTATGTCTTATACCTTCGTTGTCCTTTTTGCCGTAAAATTGTGACGTGAATATTCCTATCCCGCTGAGTCCGCCGAATATGCACAGGTTAAAAACAAACACAAGCTGGTTTACAATCGAAACACCCGACATCTGCTCTGTACCGAGTGAACCGACCATCAGGTTGTCAAGCATGTTGACCAGGTTTGTTATGAAATTCTGCAGCATAATCGGCACTGCCACTGTCATTGCCATTTTGTAAAATGCTTTGTCGCCTATGTACTTGCTTTTCATCTGAGAATTACCTTTCCGTTGAAAAAACATACCTTCATAATATAGTTGATTTTTAGGCATTAGTCAATAATTCAGTTCGTTTATGAATTCAATTCACTTATCATTACATTGGAATCCGGCGTTGGAAAATTTTTTAACTTAAAAAAGGAATTTTAAAGAAGAAATATTTTAATTATTGTTGCATATGATTTGATTGTACAAGCATGAAGAAATTCATATTAATAAATATCCGGTGAAAGAAGGTTGTTACAATGTTCAATGATAATATTAAAGTGATAAGGGACAGTATCCATGGTTATATACAAATCCCTGAGACTATTGTCAAGGAAATTGTTGATTCTGAATTATTCCAACGCCTGAGAAACATTGAACAAACAAATATGCGTGCACTTTTTCCCGCCGCACGGCATGACCGTTTTATTCATTCCCTGGGAGTTTATGCACTGGGTGTACAGGCATTCAGGAATTTTTCCCAAAATGTCAAACGAGAAAACAAATACACCAATGTGCTCAGAGAAAACAACATTGACGAAGATTGGTGGAACAAGAATTATCTGTTATTCATTATAGCTTGTTTACTCCATGATTGTGGCCATGCCCCATTCTCCCATACATTGGAATTTACATATAATATGCCTCTGGCAAATAATACCGAAGTTATCAAGCTTTTTGAAGATTCTGAGTTTGAAGGTAAAATAACTTCCTTAAAAAGAATCGACTATGAAATGCTTAATACATACAAGTCTAAGGACTTTATGCATGATTATTTACATGATTATATCAATAATAAGACACAGAAATGCAATAAACCTTCTAAAGACAATCGACGGGATGATATACCTGTAATAACCGGTGTCGGTGCGCCGCATGAAAAGCTCAGCGCCATACTTGTCAAAGAGGAATATGGATTAGCAATTCATAATGTTTATTCCAAGTTGATTGAAGAAGATATTACCGAGGATGACCTCGAATTTATTGCACGGATGATTATCGGCTGTACATATAAAAGAGATATGACGCCTGTAAAATCCATAAAAAATTGCATTATTTCCCTGTTGAACTCAAATTCCATTGATGTTGACTCATTGGATTATATTGTAAGAGATGCATACAATTCAGGAATAGATAACTGGAGCCTTGATTTCAAGAGATTGGTTGAATCTTTTACAATAGCTGAGGTTACAGTTTTTGAGAACGTTGAAGTGAATAATTTAAATATTGACGGTGTCTGGTTAAAAAACAGTTGTATTAACAATAAAAAATGGACGAACGGGACATTAGAAGGTAAAGCGGAATTCAGGAACTTCAAACTTGATGATATAGATTGCATCGAATTTGTTAATAACAACATATATGAAAAGGGGTATTCAGATACGGAATCGAACACTGTAATTTCCCGCAACACATCAAAAATACAGGTAATTTATCCAAAAAGAGAATTTGAACTTGAATTAAAAGATAACTGCAAATTATCAGGTAATTTTACGGGCAAAATCAACGGCAAATTTTTAGGAAAAATGGCTTTACCAGAAACTTATAAGGTAAGAACTGAATATATCCTTGCATTCAAAAAAACATGCATCAGTGTGATACAAAGTGCCATAGAAGCAAGAAATCATGAATATTTATGGGTATATTCCCATCCAAAGGTTGTTTACAGTTCAATTTTTCTTCAACGCCATTTACTGTGGCTATCTGCAAAATTCCTATGCTGCAAAAAAAAACAACAAGTCTTTTAAAGAAAAAAAACTTGACTTTTCAGAATGCAATTCCTGCAAATATACCCATGAAACAGAAGAAGAAATCATATCGGAGATTATAGGTTTTGAATCTTTTCTGTATAAGGATAAAGAAAAAACCAAATCCAATTTTGAAGAAATCGGATACAGGTTTTACAGAAGCTGCGATGATGATTTAAACTCTTTATTCAAGAGCATTTATTTGGAGAATGAAAAACGCGGTTCTTATGCATCCGCCGAAATAAAAACCTATTTTGAAAGCTATTTTTACAGGAAGCATAAAAAACCGATATGGAAATCATTTGTTGATTTCATTTATTATTTCAGTAAATGCAGCGACAGTGAAATGAAAGACCTGATCGAAAAGATAACCAGTACTGCATCTGCATATAATGCAGATTACGGTATCCTATCCGATAATATACAAACAGAGCTTGAGAAATTCGGCATGAAAAATGCTGTATTCGTTAAGTCAAAGCTTCAAACCAGGGAATTGGATCCAAGTTCTACATTCATAGTATTGGGCGATAACCCTGTATGGTTGTGCGATATTTTGGACAAGAGTATTTTAAAGAACAAGTTCGAAAAGGATATATTTTATATTTACGTAGATTTAAAGGAAACGGATGATCCAGAAAAAAAGAAAAATTCAAATGAAAATAAAGATCCAGGAAAAAGTAAAAAATATTTCGATATTCCTGCAATAGTTCAAACTTTAAGAAATATGATATAAACAGTATATCCTATGCTTACCGGTATTCCGGGATTAAAGAAATATCCGGTTAAGTGATATAATGAACATGATATTCTTCAAGGGTTATGCTAAAAATATCAGTTTAGTACCGCCCTTGTTTTTACAGGTTTACAGGGGCACATTTTGAATGATGAACCGGAAACTGCTAGGTTCCTTAAATGTTTCAAATGTGTCAAGAACAGCCGAAGTAACATGATTTATCATGGAAGGCAAAGTATTTACTTCGTGTTTTATTGTTATGATGAACGTTCAATATGGCGGTTCCGAAAATAAAGCATTATGTCGGTAAATACCATGATTGAATTCAGAATATAAAGAAAAATAACATAATCGTACCTGTAATACACTTTATGCAGAATTCCAAATATGTAACCGGTAAACAGAATAAACAGAAAAAGAATACTTTTTCCTTCGGTCGAACGGCTCCTGTATGACTTTACAATAGATGCCGGCCAGGCAGCACCAAAACATACCAGCATACCAATTTCAAATATACTCATCTTTTATCCTCCTTATCTGCATCAGAAGTTCAGTTCCATAAGCAGTTATTCATATGGAAAACCGGCATGCACCGCTGATTTACAATTTTACCAAATGACTCATCTTGAATCAACAGCTTAAAGAATTTTATATATTCTTTCGCTTATGTTAAAAGTTTCCTTCAAATAAAGGATGCCTTGTGCTATTATTATCAGGAACAAACAAATTGACAGCCTTACCATATTTGTTTGTGTGTCTGTACAAACCTAGATAATCACAATTAGAAAGGTGATCTTTTTATGAGAATTGTCAAAGTGAAAAACTATGAGGAGATGAGCAGAAAGGCAGCAAATATAATTGCCGCCCAGGTAAATCTGAATCCTCAAACCGTACTGGGGTTGGCAACAGGTTCCACTCCAATCGGTACATATGAACGTCTTGTTGAATTATGCAATAACGGGGATGTTGATTTCTCACAGGTAACCACCATTAACCTGGATGAATATTATGGCCTGGAGCCCACTCATGAACAGAGCTATCGTTACTTTATGAATAAACATCTGTTAACCAAAATAAACATCAACCTGGCAAATACACACGTTCCTAATGGAAAAGCCACAGACATTGAAGCCGAATGCAGGCGTTATGACGAGCTGATTGAAAATGCAGGGGGAATTGATCTGCAGCTTCTTGGCATTGGCCATGACGGTCATATCGGATTCAATGAGCCGTCCGACGAATTTGTAATGGGAACGCACTGCGTCACTTTAAATGAAATCACAATCAATGCTAATTCCAGGTTTTTCAACAGCAGGGATGAAGTGCCTAAACAGGCTCTTACCATGGGAATAAAAGCAATCATGCAGGCCAGCAGGGTGCTGTTGATCGCCAGCGGCGATGACAAAAAAGAAATCATGAAAAAAGCATTGTTCGGTCCGGTAACCCCGGCAGTTCCAGCCTCCATACTACAGCTTCACAGAGATCTGATCGTTATTACACCTTTGGATATATGATCATGGAATTCCAGAGTCTGTCTTTATATATTTAAAAGCTCCGGCGTCCAGCCGGGGCTTTTACATTAGGCAGATTTACAAATGTATCTTCATAACCGCACTCTCTTGCATAATGCAATAAAATCTTCTGCACTCCCGGAAAGAAATTTATTTCTATGATGAATAACGCTAAAACTCCTGAGAAATCATATCCCGCTTATCTCAAATCTGCTTATCTCCTTTCGTCCAAGGGAATCTTTTACAAGCAGATACGGCAGCACCGAAATACCCAGATTTGCCTTTACCGCCCTCACTATTGCCTGAGTGCTTATGCTTTCCCATGTGGGTTTTACCTCCAATCCATGCATGGTCATTGTGCTGTCAAAAATTTAGCGTCCGGCACTTCCTGCCTTCCTCAGGATAAAACTTTCATTCTGAAGTTTTGAAATCTCAATATTCTTATGATTGGCAAAGGGATGATCATTTCCACATATCATCACCAATTCGTCATCTCTGAATTTATGCTCAACAATGTATGGACTGTGTACAACACCTTCTATCAGTCCCAGGTCAATCTGATTTGACAAAATATATTGCTGAATTTTCTCTGAATTATCAATAACAACTTGTACATCCATCCTGGGATGTGTTTGCTTAAACCTGGTTATATAACCAGGCATAAGATAATTACCGATGGTTATACTTGCCCCGATTCGGATCACACCCGCCGTATCATAGTTTTTAACTTCATTTTCCATATCCTCAAAAAGCCTGACTATATGTGTTGCATATTGGAGAAAGTGCTTGCCGACTTCTGTTATATGATGTCTTATTCCAATGCGGTCAAACAGTTTTATCCCATAGTAATCTTTATTTAATACAATAAACTCAGTACTTGGTTCAACAAGATGTATAAAATAAGAGACAGTATCTGTCACCCCGGCCGAGTAATTTTTTGTTGACTTTATGCTTGTATAAACATAGAATATTATTGAACAGCAGAAAATTGCTTTATAATTTTATGTTGTAATGCTGAAGTGAGGTGAAAAAATGGAGTCTGGCGGTAGTAGTATTGATAATGGCGGAAAACGTATGTATAATGAAAACCTGATATTGACTGTGCCGAACTCTGTTTTTTTTGATATGAACCTCATTTTATGGCATATGTCAAATTAATTCCTGTTATACATAATTTTCCTTGATTTCAAATCACAGTATTATATCCGCTATATCATTACTACGTTGATTAGTAGCATCATTTTTACCTCGTTGTATTTTGGTTAATTGTTTAACCTTAATATTTTATTGCCGTTTTAACACAATGTTAACCTAAACATTGATGTTATTTATGCTTTGTGCAATTTTGTCCCTGAAATTAATCTTTCTGAAAGTGGAGGTGGTAGTTGTGGATCCTGTTCCGTTACCTGCTAATTCAGGCAAAAACATTAATACTATAATAAGAGCCATAACTACTGCATGCTTGGTGTGGCTCTTTTAAGGAGGGCTGCTGATGAAAGAATTAATTCTTAATCTCATTGACAACGGTAATTACAGCGAAGCCAGGAAGAAGCTTATTGACATGAACGAGGTTGATATAGCGCAGTTATTGGAAGAGCTCGATAAGCAAAAATTACTGATAATATTCAGAATACTGCCTAAAGAAATTGCGGCCGGAGTGTTTTCATATATTCCCTATGAGCTTCAGGAATATATAATTGACTCTATTACCGACAAGGAAATTAAAAATATTATAGACGAGTTGTTTTTTGATGATACAATCGACTTTCTGGAAGAAATGCCGTCAAACATTGTTAAAAGAGTTCTGAAAACCACCGACGATGAAACAAGAAAACTGATAAACCAGTTTCTTAAATACCCGGAAGACTCGGCCGGGAGCATTATGACAATTGAATATGTTGACCTGAAAAAGGAAATGACGGTAAAACAGGCCCTGGATCATATTAAAGAAACGGGTGTGGACAAGGAAACAATTGATACCTGCTATGTTTTGGACTGCAACAGAATACTCGAAGGCATTATATCAATAAGAAAACTTATATTAAGTGATGACACGGCTTTGGTAAAAGATATAATGAAGACCGACCCGATATATATAAACACCCATGATGACCATGAAAAGATTGCATCACTGTTTAAAAAATACGATTTTATTTCAATGCCTGTCGTTGACAATGAGCGCAGGCTGGTAGGAATTGTAACGATTGATGACGTTGTGGATATCATAGACCAGGAGAATACCGAGGATTTTCAAAAGATGGCGGCCATACATCCTTCAGATGAAGAATATCTGAAAACACCTCCCCTGGTACTGGCCAGACATAGAATAACCTGGCTTTTAATACTTATGGTTTCTGCAACCTTTACAGGTAATATAATTATTAAGTTTAACGAGGTATTGCAATCTGTTGTTGTCCTGGCTTCCTTCATTCCAATGCTGATGGACACAGGCGGAAATTCAGGTTCGCAATCATCAACACTGATAATCAGGGGATTGGCTCTGGGTGAAATAAAAACCAGGGATATATTCAAGGTTATATGGAAGGAATTGCAGGTTAGCTTTATTGTTGGATTGGTTTTATCGGCATTAAATTTTGTCAGAATTCATTATTTGAAAAAAATTGATTTAAATGTTACGTTGACGGTATGCATAACATTATTCTTTACTGTTATACTGGCAAAAATTATTGGCTGCACACTCCCAATACTGGCTAAAAAGCTTAAGCTTGACCCTGCAATAATGGCTAGCCCGCTGATAACGACAATCGTAGATGCTGCTGCTCTTACTATATATTTTTCGATGGCTACATGGATACTGCACATTTGATACAGACTATTCAGATTACAGGTTAAATAAGCCGGAAGAATGAAAGTGCCATACTTCCGGCTTATTTTCATTTTTCTGAGCGGAACATGTTATACAAGTCCAAGAATACGTGCCCCATTTGCCACAATAAAGCATACTGTAATACCCGCCAGCGTAGGTATGACAAAGGCTGCGAGCGTCCATTTGATACTACGCGTTTCTTTTCTTATGGTCCACAGCGTTGTACCGCACGGGAAATGCATCAGCGAAAACAGCATCACGCACAATCCCGTTAACCAGGTCCAACCATTCGACACAAGAAGCTGTCTCAAATCTTCCAGTGCATCCAGTTCCAGGATCGTCCCGGACGCCATGTAGCTCATAATTATGATTGGAATTACGATCTCATTTGCCGGAAGCCCGAGAATAAAAGCCATTATAATATAACCATCCATACCCAGCATTCTCCCGAATGGATCAAAAAAGTTGGCGGCGTATGTCAAAAGGCTCATTTCATTTACCTTAATATTTGCCATCATCCAGATAACCAGTCCTGCAGGAGCAGCAACCGCAACAGCGCGCCCAAGGACAAAAAGAGTCCTGTCAATTATCGAACGCACCAGGATACGCCCTACCTGGGGCTTGCGATATGGTGGAAGCTCCAGCGTAAATGAAGATGGAATGCCTTTAAGTATGGTCTTCGAAAGAATCTTTGAAACCAGCAGGGTCATTAATATGCCAAGAAGGACAATCCCGGTTACGGCAAGGGTGGAAATCACGGACTGAAAGGATCCCCCGGTTGTCCCGCCGATAAAAATGATGCTCATTGCTATCAGTGTTGGAAACCGTCCGTTACATGGCACAAAATTATTAGTCAGCATGGCAATCAGCCGTTCCCTCGGTGAATCAATGATCCTGCACCCGATAACACCTGCCGCATTACAGCCAAAGCCCATACACATCGTCAAGGCCTGTTTTCCATGGGCACACGCTTTTTTGAAGAAATTATCGAGATTGAACGCCACCCTCGGCAGATACCCCAAATCTTCAAGGAATGTAAACAGAGGGAAAAAAATTGCCATCGGCGGCAGCATTACCGAAACAATCCAGGCCAAAGTACGGAACATTCCAAGCACCAATATATCATGAAGCCATACAGGGGAACCTATCGACATGAAAAATTCGCTAAGTTTGTCCTCAATCCCGAACAGAAAATCAGCCAAAAGTCCGGATGGCACATTTGCCCCTTCAATGGTAAGCCAGAATACAAAAGCCAGCATAGCCATCATAATAGGGAATCCGAATGTTTTCGATGTCAGTATGCTGTCAATTTTTCTGTCGGTCCTGTTGTATTGCTTGTTTTCAAATGTAACGGTTTCCCGGCATATTTCTTCCGCAACCGTTACCAGGCGGGATACAATCCTGTCACGCAATTGATCGGGCCAAATACCTTTCTCGGCAAGATATTTCTTTGCCTTGTCCAATAATTCAATTAATTCTCTGTCACTTAAAATATCAAAACCGAGATACCTGTTTATGGATTCAAGAATTGATTGATCCCCGTCGAGCAGCTTAACGGCAACCCAGCGGCTATTGATCTTACCGTCTGTCAATTGCCCGATCCTGGGCTGGATCATTTTTATAGCATGTTCAATCACATTATCGTATGTAATTTTTACCGGGTTAAGTGGAATTTGCCTGTATGCCACAGCATAAACTGCATCCATTAATTCATCAAGACCTTTTTTGCTTCGTGCATTTGTAGGCACTACAGGTACGCCAAGGTTCTGTGACAGTTTTTCAAAATTTATCCGGATTTTTTTTCTTTTTGCTTCATCAATAAGGTTCACACAAACAACAACCCTGTCGGTTATTTCAAGTGTCTGGAGAACCAGGTTCAGGTTTCTTTCAAAGCAGGTAGCATCGGTAACCACAACAACGGCATCGGGATCTCCGAAGCAGACAAAATCCCTTGCAATTTCCTCCTCTGCCGAATTAGCCATAAGTGAGTAGGTGCCGGGAATATCAACCAGGATAAAATTTCTGTCCTTATACCTGTACTTTCCCTGGGCATTTGTGACGGTTTTTCCCGGCCAATTCCCCGTATGCTGGTTCAAGCCCGTTAAACTGTTGAAAACAGTGCTTTTTCCCACATTAGGATTTCCTGAAAGTGCTATTACCTTGTCGTCAGGTGTAACCCGCTCAATCTTCAGCTCGCTTTGCAATACACATAAACCTGTGGACTGGTTTGTAAGCCCCATTTTGATGCTCCTCCTTTACATGAAAACACTTATATCATTTCTACCAGAATTTTATTAGCCTCTTCTGAACGCAAAGCCATCACCGCTCCACGGATGAAGTAAGCCGTCGGGTCACCTGACGGGCTTTTTTGAACGGCTTCAACAATTGTGTCAGGAATAAGTCCTATATCCAGCATTCTTCTTCGAACAATACCGTCCGAGGCAAGCATTTTCACTTTTGCCTTTTTTCCTGTTGGTAAAAAATTTAAAGGTATGACGCTTCCATACATATCGCAGCCCTCCGATCACGCCTCTTTATATTTATTTCATGAAATTTAGCGGCGGCTAAATTTTTTATTCAAAACCAATATATGAAACATAAAAGCCCGATGTTACGAATAAGGTATGTAATAAATAACTGTTTTTCTTTGTACAGAAGAGGTGGAAACATGAGCAGAAATGACGGATTTTATACCGTTCGGGGATACCAGATGTTAAACCAGGAGCATAAATTCCTTACTTCCGGCATGGAAGACTACCTGGAAATGATATACAGAAATTTGGAGACCGAGGGATATATGAGGATCAATATCCTATCGAAGCTACTGAACGTAAAGCCGTCCTCGGCAACGAAAATGGTTCAGAAGCTGGCAGCGCTTGGGCTTGTGGATTACCACAAATACGGCATTATATTTCTTACAGAGGAAGGGAAAAAATACGGTAAATTCCTCCTTGAAAGGCATAATGTCATTGAAAAATTTCTCATAAATATCGGGATAACCGATAACCTTCTTGCTGAAACCGAGCTGATCGAGCATAATATCAGCAATAACACAATGAGGAATATAGACCTGTTGAACAGGTTCTTCGAAAAACATCCAAGTATTCAGGAAGAGTTCAATAAATTCAAGGAAACATCAGAACAGTAATCCGGGACAGGAGGGACAGGGAGACAGGTACGTTGTCCCAGTTTTCCAAACTGGGACAACGTACCTGTCTCCCTGTCCCTATTCGAAGAGTTTTTTCATTTGCCGCCTTGCCTCGTCGGTCAGTTTATCAGCCAGGTAATTGCGGTCTACAGCCTGTTTTTCGTTAAAAGATTTTATGATGTTTTCATTCGTCATTTTTACTTTCTCCCTGAGCTCGGTTGCAGACATCAGCGCACATCCTTCCCCCCTTATAATAACCTGCTGCAAACCGTCCGATGTTGCAACGGTTATATCGTACTTTCTCCTGTTGTCATGGGCGAACTTCTCGATGTACTGGTCGGCTGTCTGCGCTTCCCGGGTATATACCACATACAGGTTATCGTATTCGATAACCTCTTCGGGGTGCCCCTGGACTCGGTAAGCGTCAAATACGACAATGACCTGGCAATTCATCACACTTTTAAATTTACTGAGGTAATCAAGCAGCCTGGACTTTGCGCTGTCCATGTTTTCTTTAGCCAGTTCCTTAAGTTCAGGCCACGCAAAAATGATATTATAGCCGTCTACAAGCAGATATTCTTCCTTCGCTTCCCTGCGTGCGCCTACATAGACAGCCTGGTTGTTGTTTTCCCTGGGAACGGGTTTTCTTTTTTTCCATACCGATTTTTTACCCTTATACTGGTTTGCAAAAAAAGCCTTTTCAAGGATTTTATCAACTTCTTCCGGAGATATCCATTTCTCCGGGTTATATACACTCTGTTTATCCACATCCGCAGGTGAACTATTCCTTGACTGAAGGCAGCTTTCCACATGCATAAAGTCCTTAACCCTGTCCCAGCTCACGTAGAAACCCGCGCCGTTTGCACAGAATATTGAACCCGTCGGATTTTCGAAGTCATTTTCGGAATCATACCCGATTGCAGCTATCACTTCGTCGGCATTATGGCAGATATCATATCCTTTCAGCATGCAGAACAGCCTGCCCTGCCCTTTTGTATATGCCGTGACATCCTTCTGATAGTTCTGGAACGTGGATACGGGAGCACTCCCGGTGATAACTGCCATATCGCCGTTTATCTGCGATAGCTGACATGTCCCGCACATTCTTTCTATGTCCGCCATCGCACGCCCCACCATTTTTTCCGGTATTTCAAGCTGAAAAGCATAATATGGCTCCAGCAACACCGATTCTGCCTCCTTCAGCCCCTGGCGCACCGCGCGATAAGTGGCTTCCCTGAAGTCACCACCTTCGGTATGTTTATTATGGGCTCTTCCTGATACCACCGTTATTTTCATATCAGTAATCGGGGACCCGGTAAGAACCCCCCTGTGAATTTTTTCTTTCAAATGAGTTAATATGAGGTTTTTCCAGTTCCTGCCCAATACATCGTCACTGCAGTCTACTGCAAACTTAAGGCCGCTTCCCCTCTCTCCCGGCTCCAGTAAAAGATGAACCTCGGCATAATGACGCAAGGGCTCAAAATGCCCGACACCTTCGACTGTGTTTGCAATTGTTTCCCTGTATACGACCCTGCCCGAGTCAAAGGACACATCAATACCAAACCGGCTTTTTATCATGCTTTGAAGTATTTCAAGCTGTACTTCGCCCATTATTTGAACCTGGATCTCTTTATGCTGCTTATTCCACACAATACGAAGCTCTGGTTCCTCTTCTTCAAGTTCTCTGAACTTAGGCAGCATCATCCTCGGATCGCACCCGTCTGGAAGTATTATCCGGTACGACAGAACAGGTTCCAGGACAGGCGTATAATAGGCTGTTTCATCTCCCAGTCCTTCTCCGGGTTTGGTCCGGCTAAGCCCTGTAACGGCACAGACTGTTCCTGCTTTTGCTTCATTTACCGCCTCGAACTTTTGCCCCGAATATATTCTTATCTGGGTTACTTTTTCTTCCCAGTCACCATTGCTTAAAACATCCCTTACCTTTAACCTGCCTCCTGTAATTTTCATATAGGTAAGGCGGTTTCCCTTTTCATCCCTGCCGATTTTATAAACCCTGGCTGCGAATTTTTTCGGATAGGACGGAATCTCGGCATACTTTGCAATTCCGTTCATGAACTCTTCCACACCGTCGAGTTTCAAAGCCGAACCGAAATAACACGGAAACACCCTGCGCCTTTTAATGGCATTTTTTATATTGGGTGTCTCAATATGCCCGGTTTCGAAATAATCGTCCATCAGGATCTCATCACACATTGCCAGCTGTTCGTAAAAGGCTTCTGTATCAGTTCGGCTGAAATCTATGCATTTATCCGACAGTTTCTTTTTAAGTTCATCCATCAGTTTATCCTTGTCATTTCTGTTCTGATCCATTTTATTTACAAATATAAAAACGGGTATACTGTAGATATCAAGAAGCCGCGACAGAGTATTGGTATGTCCCTGTACACCGTCAGCCCCGCTCACCACCAAAATTGCATAATCCAATACCTGGAGCGTTCTTTCCATTTCGGTTGAAAAATCGGCATGCCCGGGTGTATCCAGCAATGTTACCTGTATATCTGCTATATCAAAAACGGCCTGTTTGGAAAAAATAGTTATTCCACGTGCTCTTTCCAGTTCATAGGTATCCAGGTAGGTGTCCTTGTTGTCCACCCTGCCAAGTTTTCGAATTCTGCCGCTCAAATACAGCAAACTCTCGGATAAAGTTGTTTTACCGGCATCAACATGTGCCAGTATCCCGATCACCAGTTTTTTCATATTTCGATTCAATTCCCTCGCTGTCAAAATATATTTCTATAATACCAGCAAATATGCGTTCCAACAAATTGCTATTATCGCCAGCATTCCCATTTTTTCATTGCAGGCTAAAACATCGTTACAGTTCACAGGTATGGTTTCCTGCTTCGGAATAATTGCAAACTCTCCTTAAGCTCCGTGGCATGACCCGGGAAAAACCATTTTTCATGTTAATGTCCGGTCAATGTTCTCCACCCGGCGGAACATTCCATAATATACCCACGGTGTACGGTGCATTTGCAAGCGAAAACGCCTGCTGCACAAAAAACGCGTTAAAATGGCGCTGACATGCTTGCGTTTTGGATATTGCCTGAAATTCTCCCGAAAATGATCCTGGCTGCAGTATCTGATTCAGCATCTGCAGCCGGGATATAATAATAAGTATCCTTATTACATTTTCCCCTAACAGTTATTTTTGCTGTAAACCTGCACACCCATGCAATATGTGGCTGTTACATCAAAATCATCATCAAGAACCGCAATATCGGCATCATTTCCGTATCTAATCTGCCCTTTCCGGTTTTCAATGCACAGAGCCTTTGCCGGGTTTAAAGTCGCCGCAAGAATTGCATTTTCCATTGGAACTGATGCGCGGTTAACCAGCAACCGTATACCTTCGTTCATTCTCAATGAACTTCCTGCTATTGTGTCGGTACCGAAATTTCGCGCGGTTCCATGCCTGTCCAGCGACACTTTGACATTTGATATTTCATATACACCTTCAGGAAGCCCCTTTACCCCGATTGAATCTGTTACAAGTATAATATTGGAATAATTCTTCGCACCAAACAGGATTTTCACAACACCCGGATGGACATGGTACCCGTCGGCTATCACTTCGGCATAAGCATTCGAACTCATCAATGCTCCCACCATTCCCGGTTCACGGTGGTGCAGCCCCTTCATTGCATTAAAACTGTGTGTAAATGACGTTGCACCATTCGCGAGTGCAAGCATTGCATTCTCAAAGCTTGCCCCGCTGTGCCCGATGGATACTGTAACTCCGTTCCGGCTTGCATAGCGGATAAGTGAAAAGTCTTCATCATGCTCACATGCAACGGTGATATATTTTATCAGGTTACCGGACGCTTTCTGATATTCAATGAATTCCTCGACCGAAGGAGACCTGAGATACTGTTTCAGGTGCATCCCCTTGTAACTTTCGTCAAGAAAGGGTCCTTCAAGGTGCACTCCAATTATTTCGGCACCGGTATGCCTTTGATTTTTCACCGTTGCAATATTTTTCAAAGATTCAATTGTTGTTTCCCTGCTCTGCGTTGTAGTTGCAGGAAGAAAGGATGTAACCCCTTCGGACGGAAGAGCCTTAAGCCATTTTACAAGGCCTTCCTGCGATGGTTCATCGGCAGAATAACCCCCCATTCCATGGGTATGTATATCTATAAACCCCGGCACAATTAGCATGTCATCATAGTCAACATCGGGAGTTGATGATCCATAGGATGAAATTCCAAGTATCTTGCCCTCATTCATCAGGATTTGAGCAGGAACAAACTGCCCGGATATAAAAACCCTTTTGCTTTGGATAATCATCGGTTTCTCCCCTTTCGGCTTTTGCAGGGTATAATGATTTATCACCCAAAAAGCAGCACGAATTTTAATTTATAATTTAAATATAGCATTTTAAGCAAATATACACAAATTCTATATTTTCGACACTAAATAAATAATAAGTCTATATCGCATGTTTTAATTCACGCTGATAAATATACCAGGCGGAGGAATGGAGCAGGAGATCATAATCACAACCAAAAGTCTGAATTCTGAAAATTGGAGACATCCCTGCTGCCAGGGCTCTGAGTGTGTTTTAGTCTGCACCGGAAGGTTTGAATATGAAAACCCGGATTAATTCCGGATTCTTTCAGCACTGTTTAATCCATTTTTTATTATGGGGAATAGGTATAAACCAACTGTAAACGGTTATTATCTGCCGCTGCTTATTATACGATATGGGAAATAAAGATAATTCGATTTTATGTCTTCATTTAGAAATAAATATGTATTATAATAGTAACAGTTGTGTAACTTCAGCTGTTATGCCGCCAAACATGTATTCAATCATACCGCCAGGCGTTTGAAGCAATTCTGTTTAAAGAACGCATAAAGTAATATAAAGATTTATTAAAGAGAAAAAAATTCTCTTACCAGGAAATCATAAGCAGATAAATATTTTACGATTTCTGAAAGAGGAACAAAGGTGGAATTATGAAAAAAAGAAAAGGAAAAACACCCAGAACCAGGAAGTATGTGACTTTCCTGTTAGTTCCCCATAATTCGGACAAGGTAAAATCCTGGAAAACCACTCATCCTTTCTTAAAGCTCTTCTCGGTTATAGCATTTTTTTTACTGGTAATTTCAGTCCTTTCAGGTTACCTGGTCCTTGTTATAAAAGAAAACAGGGAACTTCGTGAAGAATACATGGCTTTGAGTTCTTTTCTTGTTGAACAGCAAAACGTTGCAAGGCAGAACATATCAATCATATCGGAGTTAAAGGATCATGAAACAATATCCACCGATAAACTGGAAGAATTCAACTACCAGGTTCAAAACCTGGTTAAAAACTATATAGACAAGGAAATAAAAACTCTTACTGTAAGCCGTTCATCAATAAAAACCAATCCCACAATATCTTTTGTGGGAAAAATATCCGAATTAAGAGCGTTACTGAATTTTCTCGAAGATGCTGACAAAAAGGAGGATCAGTTTTATGCCGAGCTTGCCGATAAAAAAGCCGAGCTTGAAAATTATCTGAACAGCCTGCCTACATTCTGGCCTACCGAAGGAATTATAGAGTCAGAATATGGAAACAGGCTTCATCCCATTTACAGAAAGTATCAACCCCATACCGGGGTGGATATTGGAGGTAAAAAGGGAAATCCGATATATGCAGCTGCATCGGGTACGGTTATTGCGGCAGGAAAAAACGGAGGATACGGGTACCTGGTTGACATTGATCACGGCAATGGCCTGGTTACCAGGTATGCACACTGCTCCAAAATACTCGTAAAAAAATGGCAGAAGGTCAAAGTAGGGGATAAGATTGCAGAGGTTGGGGATACAGGTACCACAACAGGGCCCCATTTACATTTTGAAATATTACTGGACGGAAAACCCATAGATCCGGTAATATTTATTGGCACAGCAAAAAATTAAAATATTGTGGAGGTTGATGTTTATGAAAAAACGAAACTATGCAATTTTGGATACAGTGATTGGAGAACACACGACGGTTACAGGAAACATTGAATCCGACGGATCGGTTAAAATTGAAGGACGGGTGGAAGGGGATATAAAAGCTGCAGGCGATGTCACCACTCTCGCCAATTCGGTTATCGTAGGAAGCATATGGTGTGAAAACATGATACTGGCCGGTACTGTTACCGGGAATATTTATGCGAAGAACAATCTGCACCTTGAGTCAACCGCCCGCCTTAAGGGTGATGTTGAAATACATAGCCTGGTAACCGATGAAGGTGCTGTTTTTGAAGGAAACTGCAAAATGATTGCTACTCCGCCCGACGACAGCAGTAACAAAAAGAAATTCGATTTCAAACGAAGCAAGCCAGGCAATAATATAATTGAGGAAAAAGAGGGTTGATATACCCTCTTTTTTTCGCCTGGATCTTTTTATTTCCCGGTTTTTTGAACTTTTTCCTTTTTCCCCGGTCTGTTAAGGTACAGTAAAACGGTCATTAAAATATCCATTGCTATCATTGCCACAAAGGTCCAGAAATAGAATATCGGCTGATTAACTTTAAAGCCATGAAGTGGTAAAGCCAGTATAAACATCAGGGGAAAACCTATAAATATGGCAAATCCGCTTCCCAGTACCAGATTTTCCGACACTCTTGATTTTGAATACGGATCTATCTCCCTGAGCAAAGCTATACCCGTTGTTATTGTACCTGTCCATGTACCATACAGTGCCACAATATGTTCGAGCTGCTCGTCTTTGTAAATCCATCTGCACAAAAAGAAGCAATATACCATTGTAAAGAGACCGCCTGCAGTTGTTATTATGAGAATCGGCACCAGGTTTGTCCTGAGAACGCTTAACGAAACTGCTGCAAGTGAAGCTGTAATCATGAAATCAAAGGATGCGGATGAAATTCTCTGCAGCAGGTAATTATCAGCATATTTATGGTGCATTATGCGTTTGACTCTCAATCTGTCTATAATGCCACGAGCCACCAAAGCAACTACCGTACCGATTACAAAGTTGAACCCCCACAGCATTTCGGAAACCGTTTCTCCGAATGAACCAAGCGGAGTCAGAAGCTCCTGCAATCCCCAGATTAGCAAGTAGGTCACCAGGTACGCCGTACCGATTAAAAGAAGCTGGATGGTCAGATCATCTATATGCATGCTTTTGGGTACCGAAATTGTACGCCTTGTATCCTTTTCAGGTTCCAAATCTTTAACTTCGTGTATATTATACTTTTTCTGGTTTTTATAAACTCTTTTCAGTAAGAAATTAAGAAACGGTACTCCCCCGATTAAAGCCCATACAAAACCAAGGTTCGCAATTGCAAGGCCTATGTTGGCTCCGTCGGTAAAACCCGACTCCTCCCATTTAATTCCTATATTCACAGCCTGTCCGGGTCCCTGGGCAAACCCTAAAGGCAACAACATTCCCAGCGGGGGGAACAAATCGGGATAGAAGAATTTCACCAGCAGCAGGGATATGGCAAAACCAAGAATTCCCTGAACCATGTATGTTTTTACGATAGCATATCCGGTATTGACTATATCGTTGTTTTTCTTTTTGTTCCTGTCCTTAAGTGCAAGAGCTATAAAGCCGATGGCCATGAGATGCGACACCAAAAAACCCAGTTCATGCTGTATCTGCCTAAGCATGTCTTCGCTGAGCCATCCAAAAACGTACCTTGCAAGCTGCAATGCAATGAACCCTATAGTCCCGGCGAGCATTGAAGTGGGCATCAAATGCTTGTGAAAAATTTTCACCTTCAGCTTCAGAACCGTAGCTATACCCAAACACGCAGCTATTCCTGAAAAATACAACGCAATCATCCATCCGTTTTCCATAACAGTAATCTCCAATCCGACTTATTCGCGGATCAAGTCTCCGCTTTCAATTTTTATATCGATTACATTTCCCCGGCTCATAACCAAAGGGATATTTATTATTGAACGTTTTTTTTGATTTAGAGTTGATATGTAGACACAGTCTCCTTCTACCAAGGTGGGATAGCTGATTTTAACATCGATTCCCCTTTCAGAAAATATAATACCCGTTCTGCCAAGAATTATAGTAGCCATTTCCGCAACTGCACTTTTAGCCATATCATTTAGCTCTGTAACCTCTTCTCCAATCATTACACTGGCGATGTATAATGCGACACTGCGCTTTAATGCAAAAATGAAACGTCCTTCAAAATCTCCACTCATCCACAGTATAATAGCCATGCTATCCCTAAGGTTATGGGTGTCAAGCAGGGACAGCCTTCCCAATGTTACATCCTCCTGCAAAAGTGCTTTAATAATTTTGCTTGATGCAATTAAAACGGGATTGATATAATCAACCTTCATATTTTTCCCCACTTATCAATATATTAATTTTTATCCTGTAAAGCTTTTATCCCCCACCCGTATATAGTATTTTTATCTGCTATTTTTTGTAAAGCTGATTTTTTTCTCTGTATGATTTATCAACCTCACAATATTACCCTTATGACGCACTATTATCAGCACAACCATTAAAATACCGGTTATTCTCAATATAACAGGCAAATCGAAGAAAAATGATGCAACAGACCAGCAAATTGATGCAATTATTGAACCAAGAGAAACATATCGTGTCAATGCAACTACTACGATGAAAACTCCAAGACAAACAAGTGCAGGCAAAGGACTTATATAAAGAATTACTGAAAATGTTGTCAATACCCCCTTACCTCCCTTGAAACCAAAAAACACCGGCCAGTTATGACCTAAAACCGCTGCAAACCCGGCAGCATACATTCCAACATAACCATAGTTTTCTATGTATCCAACAATCAGCTGACCAATAATGCATGCAAGAATTCCCTTTAGTATATCTACTATAATAACGGCAACAGCAGCTTTTCCGCCTAAAGATCTCAGGGTATTCGTAGCGCCTGCGTTCCCGCTGCCATACTCTCTTACATCCTTTTTATAGAATAACTTTCCTATCACCAGAGAGCCGTTCAAACTACCCAACAGATATCCTGCAATTACGCATAAAGCAGCCTTAATGAACATTTAATAAATCCCCTGCTTTCATAAACTATTCCTGCTTTTCTCTAAAAATCAACTGAATTGGGGTTCCTTCAAACCCGAAATTACTCCTCAGAGTATTTATTATATATCTTTCATATGAAAAATGCATTAATTCCATATCATTTATAAAAAGAATGAACTTCGGCGGTCTTACACCTGCCTGTGTCATATAATATATTTTCAGCCGTTTGCCCTTGTCAGAAGGCGGTTGAACCATTGCCGTGGCTTCATTAAGTACATCGTTAAGCAGCCCTGTCTGAACTCGAAAAGACGCCTGGTCAAAAACAAAATCAACAAGTTCAAAAAGTCTTTCAACCCTTTGCCCGGTTTTAGCCGAAATAAAAACAACGGGGGCATAATCCATAAAATCGAGTTTTTGCAGGACTTCCTTCCGCATTTTTTCAAGTGTTCCGGTTTCCTTTTCAACAGTGTCCCATTTATTTACAGCAATGATTGAAGCTTTACCCTGTTCATGAGCATAACCGGCTATTCTGGTATCCTGCTCGGTAACACCGTCATTTGCATCAATCATTATTATACAGACATCCGCCCTGTCAACAGCAGTGAATGATCGAATTACACTGTATTTTTCAATATTCTCTTCAATCTTGCTTTTCCTGCGTATCCCTGCTGTATCAATGAAATTGTACAGCTTCCCGTTGCGTTCAACCCTCGTGTCTATAGCATCCCTGGTGGTACCCGGTATATCACTTACAATTACCCGTTCTTCACCCAAAATGCAGTTTATCAGGGATGACTTGCCGACATTCGGCCTGCCTATCACAGCAACTTTTATTATATCCTCTTCCTGTTCTTCAATTTCCTCCTCAGGAAAGTATTCATATACAGCATCAAGCAAATCCCCAATGCCAAGACCATGGATTGACGATATCGGATAGAAATCACCCATTCCCAGGTTATAAAACTCATATGCTTCAGGTGGAGGATCACCAACATTGTCGACTTTGTTTACAGCAACAACAACAGGCTTTTCTGATTTCCTGAGCATGGTGGCTACATCATTGTCAGCAGAAGTCAGGCCTGTTTTGATATCCACCAGGAATATAATAACATCGGCAGTTTCCATGGCCAGTTCTGCCTGCCGGAGCATCATTTTCTTGATGTAATCACCGGTAAATGGTTCAATTCCACCGGTATCAATCAAAGTAAACTTTCTGCCGCGCCATTCGGCTTCAGCATATATCCTGTCCCTGGTTATACCCGGTGTATCTTCGGTTATGGATATTCTTCTCCCCGTTATATAGTTGAATAACGTTGATTTACCTACATTAGGTCTTCCTACTATTGCAACAATGGGTTTTGACAAATCCTCAGCCTCCGATTTAAAAATTCCTCATACTATGATAAACGTTTGACAGACCTCTGTCAACGATCATGTACTTTACTATCCACATTATTTTACCTGATATAACCAATTATACATTATTAATATTTATAATAAAATAAATAAACTGCATTCCATGTCATTTTTTATAAAATTTTCAGGAATGCAGTTTAAATTTGATACTATTTCACATAATTTTAATTAAATATTTTACAAGTCCCAGGGAATTAAATCATTCCGTATTACATCATCATAATCCTCCCGTTTAACAATCAAGCGGTCCTTCCCATTCTTCACCAATACTACGGGGGGCTTTCCAATCCTGTTATAATTCATTGCCATTGAATAATTATATGCTCCTGTCGCAAGTACGGCTATGATATCACCGGGTTCTGCTTCGGGCATTTCAATATCTTTCGCAATAATGTCACCTGACTCACAACATTTACCGGCTATTGTAACAACCTCCGTCCTGGGACTGTTCGGCTTGTTTGCTATTAATGCGGTATACTTCGCATTATACAGGGCATACCTTGGATTATCGGTCATACCGCCATCTACAGATATATATTTTCTTATGCCCTTTATATCTTTAACATTCCCTACTTTATACAGTGTTATACCTGCGGGTGCTACGATGGACCGTCCAGGTTCCATCAGGATAAACAATTTTTTCAAATTCTTTTCTTTGCAAATTCTTTTAACGGTTTTTGAAATGGTTTCAACAAATTGCTCATATTCCAACGGCTTATCGTTATCGGTGTATTTAATTCCATAACCTCCGCCAATATTCAGTTCAGTTAATTCTGCACCGAACTCGTCCCTTACCTCTGCAATAAAATCCAGCAAAATCCCGGTCGCGAGTTCATATGGTTCAAGTTCAAATATCTGTGAGCCTATATGGCAGTGTACACCCACCACTTCAATATTTTTCATCTTTACTGCCTTCTCAATAATGGCACGTGCTTCACCGTTTTCAATAGCCACTCCGAATTTCGAATCAATTTGCCCTGTCTTTATAAAATCATGAGTATGAGCATCAACACCAGGTTTTACACGAAACAGCACTTTAACCTTTTTATCTTTCGAGGCTGCAATCTTTTCAATGTTCATAAGCTCTGTCTCGTTATCAACCACAAAACGGCCGATATTATGCTCTATACCCATTTCAATTTCATCAATGGTTTTGTTGTTACCGTGAAAATACACCTTTTCCATCGGAAAACCAGCTTTAATTGCCGTGTACAGTTCTCCTCCCGAAACCACATCAAGCCCAAGGCCTTCCTGGTGTGCGATCCTGCATGCTGCCATTGTACAAAAAGCTTTACTGGCATACAGCACCAATCCATTGCCATCAAAGTATCTATCAAGGGCGCTCTTATACCTTCTGCAATTATTGCGAATAACCATTTCATCCATAACATACAACGGCGTTCCGTATTTTTTCGCCAGTTCGACCGTATCACATCCGCCTATCTCCAGGTTTCCGGCGGCATTAACAGTTAAACTTCCTACCATATTGTCACCATCCTGCGTACTAGTTGCATACATTATACCCATATGTTTCAACATAAGATTATTATCAGCTTTGAAACAGTTTAAAATATATTAACATTTACAAGTAAAAAATGCAAGTTTAAAAATTAAAACTTGCAAAAACCGGTCGATTAAATATGATCACCTTAATAAAGCAGCATGATTGATTGCTCCATTCGTATACAATAAACCCATACAATATGGCACAAATCAATTTTTGCAGGCAGTTCCGCTGTGTTTATAAAAAGACAAAGAAGCAGTGAACATGTACCTGCAGGTTAATCTGAAGTGTTTTTGCAGGACGTCGTAAAACAGCAGAGCAAAAAAATGAATTAAAAATTTCATATTTAAATTATTTAGCAATGAGAATAAAGAACAGCCTTCGGTCTTTTTCAGGTGCATCAAAAGGTTACTGTTATGAGGTTGGTATGACAGCGGGCGAGCCGGGTGATTTAGTCGGCGCAGCGCAGCACATTTCACACATTTGATTATAATCCCGAGGCAGGACCCGCAGGTGTACATTACAAACAGATATCTCCGAACAGTAACATCAAAGGTATTGAACAGGCGATATGAAAAAACCCGCATTAAAATGCGGGTTTTCAGACTTATCGTTTATTACTTCAATTCGCAGGTAGCTCCAGCTTCCTTGAACTTGGCAACCATAGCTTCTGCATCTTCCTTGGAAACTCCTTCTTTAACAGTTGAAGGTGCTCCATCAACAAGATCCTTGGCTTCCTTAAGGCCAAGGCCTGTAACTTCGCGTACAACCTTGATAACCTTGATCTTTTCAGGTCCAACATCCTTCAGGATAACGTCGAACTCAGTCTTTTCTTCTACAGGAGCAGCTTCAGCAGCAGCACCACCGGCTGCAGGAGCAGCGGCAATAGCTACAGGAGCAGCAGCAGAAACTCCAAATTCCTCTTCAAGAGCTTTTACTAATTCAGAAAGTTCAAGAACGGTTAAACCTTTAATTTCTTCAATTAATTTTGTAACTTTTTCACTCATTATAATAACCTCCAATTAATATTATTAATTAAGCTTCAGCTTGCTTTTTTTCCGCAATGGCGTTCAATGCCACTACCAGACCGCGAATATTCGCATTCAGAACATTTACTATTCCGTACAACGGACCTGACAAACCACCAACAACCTTTGCCACCAATTCTTCCCTTGAAGGAAGACTTGCAATGGACTTAATGCCGTCAATGTCAACAATGTTTCCTTCAACAACACCGGCCTTTATTTCAAGTTTGTCATATTGCTTGGCAAATTTAGATAATAACTTTGAAGGAGCTACCGGATCACTCATACTGATTGCCAGAGCCGTAGGACCGGCCAGATATTTGTCCAATCCTTCATAACCATTTTCATGTGCCGCAAACCTGATAATCGAGTTTTTAATTACGGTATACTCAACTCCGGCTTCGCGCATTTCTCTTCTCAACTGAGTATCCTGCTCAACGGTTAATCCCCTGTAATCTGCCAGGATAAAAGACTTTGCCTCTTTCATCTTGTCCGAAAGTTCTTTTACCTTGGCTTTCTTTAAATTAAGGATTTTTTCACTTGCCACCTGCTGCACCTCCTTGTTAATTATTGCACCTGCCATCAGCCAGGTAATAAAAGCATATATAAAAAACCCTCTGTATCATGGATAACCATAGACATACAGAGGGATTATTTTATAACCCTTTTATTACTTCAACCTCGGCAGGATGATATACGTTACACCAAATGGTTCCTGCTGTCTATGGTTTGTATTCTGTTTTACAAACAAATGTTATTCTACTACAATAAATCCTGTTTGTAAAGAACTTTTTAGTCCAGAACTTTTTGCTGGTTGATCTTAACACCGGGACCCATTGTTGAGGACACAACAACGCTCTTCAGGTACTGGCCTTTTGCTGCTGCCGGTTTCGCCTTGATAAGAGCATCCATCAAAGTGCGGAAATTTTCAGCCAGTTTTTCGGTACCAAAGGAAACCTTTCCGATCGGACAGTGAATAATATTTGTTTTGTCAAGGCGGTACTCGATCTTACCGGCTTTAATGTCTGCAATGGCTTTTGCTACATCCATGGTAACGGTACCAGCTTTCGGGTTTGGCATTAAGCCTTTCGGTCCCAAAATACGTCCGAGTCGTCCAACAACACCCATCATATCCGGGGTTGCAACAACAACATCAAATTCAAACCAGTTTTCATTCTGAATCTTTGCTACAAGATCCTCTGCGCCAACGTAATCAGCACCGGCTTTTTCAGCTTCGGTTGCCTTTTCGCCCTTTGCAAAAACCAAAACACGGACGGTTTTACCGGTCCCATGAGGAAGAACAACCGCGCCTCTAACCTGTTGATCGGCATGACGGGAGTCAACGCCCAAACGTACGTGAACTTCCACGGTTTCATCAAATTTAGCCCTTGCAGCTTTTTGCACTATATCAAAGGCTTCTTTTGGTTCATATAATGTTGTTCTATCTACAAGCTTTGCGCTTTCAAGATATTTTTTGCCTCTTTTTCTCATATTCTATCACTCCTTTGTGGTTTATATTCGGGATTTCTCCCTCCCACGTTGCAAGACGGTAATCAGTCTTCAATAACAACGCCCATACTTCTGGCAGTTCCAGCTACCATGCTCATTGCTGCTTCAATACTTGCCGCATTCAAATCGGGCATTTTCAATTCAGCAATCTTTCTCAGATCTTCCTTTGATAATTTAGCCACCTTGTCACGCTGCGGAACACCCGAACCTTTTTCGATCTTGCATGCTTTCTTTATAAGCACTGCCGCAGGCGGTGTTTTTGTTACAAAAGTAAAAGATCTGTCTGCGTAAATTGTAATAACAACCGGAATGATCAGCCCGGCATCTTTTGCCGTTCTCTCGTTGAATTCCTTACAGAAACCCATAATGTTAACACCATGTTGTCCTAAAGCTGGTCCAACCGGTGGAGCAGGTGTAGCCTTTCCTGCAGGTATTTGGAGCTTTACATAGCCCGTAACTTTTTTTGCCATAATAATCCACCTCCCAGAAAAATTACTGCCACTTGGCAGTTTATATCAAAACGGTATCAGAATTGCTCTGCAATTTCCTCCGTCGTTTTAATGAATTTAACACTAATTCGCTACAGCTTTTGAATTTGAGTAAAATCCAGCTCTACCGGGGTCTCGCGACCAAACATCGAAACCAATACACGGACCTTTTTCCTGTCCATGCTGATTTCTTCAACAGTTCCGATAAAGCTTTCAAGGGGCCCTTCAATAACCCTTACGCTGTCACCTACTTCATAATCAACAACTGTTTCAACCTGCTCAACACCCATTGACCTTATTTCATCATCTGATAATGGAACAGGTTTTGAACCCGGACCAACGAACCCGGTAACCCCTCTGATGTTACGTACAACATACCATGACTCATCATTGATAATCATCTTAACAAGTACGTATCCCGGAAAAACCTTTTTCAGTGTCGTTTTCTTTTTCCCATCCTTTATTTCTATCTGTTCCTCCATGGGAACGACAATATCAAAAATATAATCCTGAAGATGGGGGTTATTTTCCAAGATTTTCTCCAGATTCGCTTTCACTTTATTCTCATAACCTGAATAGGTATGCACAACATACCAATATGCCTGTTCAGCCATTACTATACGGAGACAAGCTCCTGCCCTCCTTTTTTAACTTTGTACCTGCTGCGATCAGGCAAATACAAGTGAATATAAGAATCCAAAAAGGGCGTCAAAAAGCCAGATTACGGCACCTACCAAAAGGCATACCACAATTACTGTAAGTGTATAAGTGATTAATTGGCTTCTTGAAGGCCAAATAACTTTTTTCAGCTCACTGCGAACTTCTTTGGCAAATTTGGCAAATCTCTTAAAGACACTAGGCTTTTTCTGTACTTGTTCTGACATCGAAAAACATCTCCTAACTATGTGTAAACTGTATGCAAGAATAATTGCCTGCCTTTATCTGGTTTCCTTGTGTAAAGTATGCTTCTTGCAAAATTTGCAATACTTGTTCATTTCGAGTCTGTCCGGATCATTTTTCTTGTTCTTCATGGTATCATAATTTCTTTGTTTGCATTCGGTACAAGCCAAAGTAATTTTTACTCTCATTTTCTACACCCCTTATAACTCTGGTCGAAATGTATAATACTAACTAGCTGTATAAAGGCATATTACTCATGCATAAAAATTTCATGCATAAAAAAAAGCCTTATTTGCAAAGCAGGTTCTAGTTTAGCATATTTTAAAATACCTGTCAATACACCAAATTTGGCAATAATTTATTATACTCTGTTTTTTTCAATAAAACAAGAGTAACATACAAAAAAAACTTGTGTAAAAGGTTATATTGACGGCGTTTTTGACCTTTCGGCCTTACAGTTTGCGCTAACGAGGTTTCCACGGGAAGCCTTCAAACTGCGCAGGAAACTGTGTTTTCAGCCGGCGGTTTTTTCTTACCCGCAGTTAAATTGATATACAGAAACTTCATTTTACCTATATATTATTTATTCGGCAATGCAAGATAAAGTTTTACAGTATAATATGTAAAAAGGTCTCTTGCGCAATTGCTTATATAAGTTTTAAAATAGAGGGTGAAATCCGGGCTCAAAAGCTGTTGAGCGTAGTCAAAACCTTTTATTTTGTATATAATGGGAATATTGATGCAATATAACATTAATATATAGGAGAGAAATAATATGCTGGATATAAAATTTGTAAGAGAAAATCCCGAAGTTGTCAAGCAGAACATAAGAAACAAGTTCCAGGATAGCAAGCTGGGTTTGGTGGATGAAGCAATTGAACTGGATATTGAGCTGAGGAAAACAAAAAATGAAGCAGAGGCTTTAAGGGCTGAAAGAAACAGGATTTCGAAGGAAATCGGCGGACTGATGGCTAAAGGAAAAAAAGAAGAAGCCGAATCCCTGAAGCAGAAAGTCACTGCAAATTCAGAGCGCCTGGCAGAGCTGGAACTAAAGGAAAAGGAACTTGAAAAGAAAATCAGGGACATTTTAATGGTTATTCCGAACATAATTGATCCAAGTGTCCCAATTGGTAAAGATGACAGTGAAAATGTAGAAATTGAGCGTTATGGTGAACCTGTTGTACCCGATTTTGAAATACCGTATCACGCGGAAATAATGGCAAGGCTTAACGGGATTGATCTGGACAGTGCCAGAAAAGTTGCAGGCAACGGGTTCTATTACCTTATGGGCGATATTGCCAGGCTTCATTCGGCAGTCATTTCTTATGCCAGGGATTTTATGATTAACCGCGGGTTTACATACTGCATCCCGCCCTTCATGATTCGTAGTGAAATTGTAACCGGGGTAATGAGCTTTGCTGAAATGGATGCTATGATGTACAAGATTGAAGGTGAGGATTTGTACCTGATTGGCACAAGTGAGCATTCCATGATAGGCAAATTTATAGACACGATATTACCTGAAAATGCTCTTCCGCAAACATTAACCAGTTATTCCCCCTGTTTCAGGAAAGAGAAGGGGGCGCACGGTCTTGAAGAAAGAGGGGTATACCGCATTCACCAGTTCGAAAAGCAGGAAATGATTGTTATATGTAAACCCGAAGACAGTATGATGTGGTTTGACAAGTTATGGCATAATACCGTGGATTTTTTCCGCTCACTGGATATTCCGGTGCGGACCCTGGAATGCTGCTCAGGTGATTTGGCGGACCTGAAGGTGAAATCACTTGATGTGGAAGCATGGTCTCCAAGGCAGAAAAAGTATTTTGAAGTGGGAAGCTGCTCGAATCTGGGTGAAGCACAGGCACGCAGGCTCAGGATCCGCGTAAACGGTGAAAAAGGGAAATATTACCCGCATACGTTGAATAATACCGTGGTTGCGCCTCCAAGAATGCTGATAGCTTTCCTCGAAAACAACCTGAATGCTGATGGTTCGGTTAACATACCGGTTGCATTGCAGCCATATATGGGTGGTATGACGGTTATTAAATAATTTATGCATAAACCGAATAATAACAAGCTTAACGCATCAACCTGTAAGTTGATGCGTTATTTTTAACTGATCCAAAAAAATGTAAACGCAATTTTCAGCAGGCAATATTACCAGGACATATGGCAGGCAATAAACGTCTGAAGCGGAAGAAACGGTTCTTTCAGGTGAAACACTCTTTCCCGGCGCTGCATTATATTTTTTGACGCGCTTGTGGAACGCAGGGGAATTTTCAGCACAGAACAGTTAATGATTTGCGAACAGAGAAATTATTTTTGCCGGGTATAATCAACAACCGCATTTTTCATAATACGCACATATTCTGCAACATGGGGTATACATTCAAATCTGTATTTTTCCACTATCCTTACAATGGCGCTCCCTACAATTACACCATCGGCAAATCCGGCCATTTTTGCCGCCTGTTCGGGAGTTGAAACCCCAAAACCGACTGCACATGGAATATCATTAACTGTTTTCACAAGTTCAATCATTTCCTTCACTTCATCACCGATATGCTGCCTTACACCGGTAACTCCCATCGATGAAACGCAATAAACAAATCCCTGGGCTTCTTTGGCAATCATAAGTATCCTGTTTTTAGATGTCGGAGCAATCATTGAAATCAGGCTTACTCCATACCTGGAGCAAAAGGGCAGTATTTCACCTTTTTCTTCATACGGCAGATCGGGAATAATAAGCCCGTCAATCCCGGCTTCCCGGCAGTCTCGTAAAAAATTCCCAGGGCCATAGGCAAATACAGGATTTGCATATGTCATGAAAGCAATCGGCACAGAACATGTCCTGCGAATGCGTCTGACCATGTTAAAAATTTTGTCCACCGTTACCCCGCCCGCCAACGCACGCATGTTTGCTTCCTGGATAACCTCTCCCTCGGCGACGGGATCTGAAAACGGAATACCCAGTTCTATCAAGTCGGCCCCGGCCTCCGCCATTTTAATCACCAATTGCCCGGTTATATCCAGAGAAGGATCTCCCGCCGTAATAAAAGGAATAAAAGCTTTTCCGTTCATAAATGCCTTTTGAATGTTACTCATTGATCTGAACCCCCCTGTATCGTGCTATTGACGCCACATCCTTGTCTCCCCTGCCCGACAGCCCAATAACGATAATCTTGTCTTTGCCCAATACCGGTGCCAGTTTCATGGCATAAGCAACGGCATGGGCGCTTTCAATTGCAGGAATAATTCCTTCAATCCGCGACAGGTATTCAAATGCTTTTACGGCCTCCTCGTCTGTAATTGCCACATACTCCGCCCTGCCAATGTCATGCAGGTAAGCGTGCTCAGGGCCCACACCGGGATAGTCAAGTCCCGCTGAAATGGAGTAAACCGGCGCAATCTGGCCGTATTCATCCTGGCAAAAATATGATTTCATTCCGTGGAAAATGCCTGGCTTCCCGGTTGACAGTGTTGCCGCATTTTTACCGGTATCAAGCCCGAGTCCTGCAGCTTCACAGCCGATAAAGCGTACAGAAGGCTCGTCAATAAAATCATGGAACAGACCTATTGCGTTACTTCCTCCTCCAACGCAGGCAATCAATACATCCGGAAGCCTTCCCTCCATATCAAGTACCTGTTTTCTGACTTCACAACCTATAATTCTTTGAAAATCACGGACAATAGTGGGAAACGGGTGAGGTCCCATAACCGATCCCAGTACATAATGAGTGTCATCAACACGCCTGCTCCATTCCTTGAGAGTTTCATTCACTGCGTCTTTAAGTGTTTGCGTTCCGCTTGTCACCACATGAACTTTTGCTCCCAACAGTTTCATACGGTATACATTCAACGCCTGCCGGTCGGTATCTTCCTTACCCATGAATATTTCACATTCCATACCCATAAGCGCAGCGGCGGTTGCTGTGGCAACTCCGTGCTGCCCTGCCCCCGTTTCGGCAATTACCCGTTTTTTTCCCATATACTTCGCAAGAAGCACTTGTCCCAGTACATTATTTATTTTATGGGAACCTGTATGGTTCAGATCCTCCCTTTTGAGATAGATCCTGGCCCCACCCAGATCCAGGGTCATCTTTTCTGCATAATACAGTAATGACGGCCTTCCTGCATAGTTTACAAGCAAATCGTTAAGCTCGGCTTTGAATCCGGGATCATCCTTCAGCCTGTTATACGCCTCTTCAAGCTCGATTACCGCATTCATAAGAGTTTCAGGTATATACTGTCCTCCGTGAATACCAAACCTTCCCTTCGCCACACGCTCTCCTCCTTGTACGATTAAATTGCATTGATTCAATAATATATATGAGTTAACATAACCGTTACCGTTCAGAGGTAAATTCAACGGCAGGTGATCAGGGATCTTCCGTATTCACCTGCTGCCCCGATAATTGCCTTGCCATTGCCACGATGTCCATTATTTTATCCGGGTCCTTGAACCCGTTTGTTTCCACACCGCTGCTCACATCAATGCAGTATGGGTTATGATGCTTTATCGCATGTGCCGCATTGCCCGGATTAATACCTCCCGCAAGAAAATATGGCTTGTTCATCACCGGAATCATCGACCATTCAAAAGTCATTCCTGTACCCCCGTAATCTTTTTCATGGTACGAGTCAAACAGCAGGTAATCACATGACAGCGCCATTGCTTTTTCCATATTCTCACGGCTCTTCACCCGTATTGCCTTAATCACCTTATTGGGAACATGTTTTTTCAGCAGCCTTATATATTCGTCATCTTCATCTCCATGAAGCTGGACCAGATCAATTACCCGCATGCTGCACAACTTGACAACCCTTTCCATGTTTTCGTTTACAAATACTCCTACGGCTTTTATTCGGGGGTCCAAACGGTTTTTAAGTTCCTTTGCGATATTTTCGTCAACCTGTCTTTTGCTTTTTGCGAAAACAAAACCAATATAATCCGGAAGGGCTGCATTAACTGCATCTATATCCTGCTTGCGTGATAAACCGCATATTTTGACCTTTGCCATTTCTCACCCTCCCGTCTGCTAACCTTTGCCGCCCTTCAGGTATGACAGCATTGCCTTTTTATCATTGCTCCTCATTAGCGCCTCCCCGATTAAAACAGCATCAACCCCGGCACTTTCAAGCATTGATATGTCTTCAGGTGTTTGGATTCCGCTTTCTGCAACGTAAATGATGTTTTCGGGGACAAGCTTTCTCAAAGCAATACAGTTTTTGATATCCACCCGGAATGTCTTTAAATCCCTGTTATTTACCCCGATTATTCTCGCACCTGCCCTGATTGCCGATTTGACTTCTTCCTCCGTATGCGCTTCAACAAGTGCAGAAAGTCCCAATTCATCACAAATCTCAATATATTTATTTATTGTGCCTGTATCAAGCAGCGTACAGATTAACAATACCGCATCGGCACCTATCAGCTTGGATTCGTAAATCTGGTACTCATCAATTATAAAATCCTTGCGAAGTACAGGCAGATCAACCTGTTTGCTGATTTCCTCCAGGAAAAGATCACTTCCTTTAAAATAGTCGGGTTCGGTCAGCACCGATATTGCATCCGCACCTGCTTTTTCATAATCCCCGGCAATTTCAACATACGGGAAAACCGGCGCTATAATTCCCTTTGACGGTGAAGCCTTCTTAACCTCGCATATGAACGATATTCCTTCGGTTTTAAGTCTTCTCTCGAAAGCGAAGTCTTCCCTGTTGTTAAACTTATTAATGCCTTCTTTACCATAAACACGGGATTTCAAATCATCAAGACATACCTTCTTTTTGGCTTCTTCCACTCTCTTCTTCGTGGATTGTGCAAGAACTTCCAGAATCATCCCATTCCCCCGTTTTCTTAATCTTCCTCGTTGGACAGCCTGATGAATTTGTTCAACTGTTCCATTGCTTTGCCGCTGTCTATCGTTTCCCGGGCGATCTTCACGCATTCCCTCATTGTAACGTTATTGCAGAACATATACAGGCACACTGCCGAGTTCAGCAGCACTATATCACGTTTCGGGCCTTTTTCGCCGCTTAATATTCTTTTTGCAATTTCGGCGTTTTCTTCGGGACCTCCGCCGGTCAAATCTTCGGGCCTGCAGTATTCAAAGCCGAACTGGCGCGGATCGAGGAAGAAACTGTTCAAAGACCCGTTATTTACTTCACATACAGTGGATGAAGCAGTCAACGATACTTCATCAAGGCCGTCATGTCCATGCACCACCATGGCCTTTTTCACGCCCAGGTTTGAAAGCACCCTAGCTAGAGGCTCCACCAGGTTTTCATCGTATACCCCCAGCAACTGGTAGTTTGCATCAGCCGGGCTTGAAAGTGGTCCCAAAATGTTGAAGACCGTACGTACACCAAGTTCTTTTCTGACAGGAGCGGCATATTTCATTGACGAATGGTAATAAGGGGCGAACATGAAGCATATACCGATTTCTTTCAGGATCTTTTCACTTCTTGAAACCGGAATATCTATTTTAACCCCCAGGGCTTCAAGTACATCTGCACTTCCGCATTTGCTCGATACGCTCCTGTTGCCGTGCTTTGCCACAGGTACACCAGCTGCCGAGATTACAAATGACGAAACGGTGGAAATATTAAAAGTGTAAGACCTGTCGCCGCCTGTACCCACAATATCAAGAACGTCGCCGTCATGCTTCAGCTTCGTGCCGTATTTTCTCATAATAGCGGCACAGGCTGTGATTTCATCAATTGACTCGCCTTTCATCCTCATTGCCGTAATGAAGGATGCTATCTGGGCGTTAGTCGCCGTTCCGCTCATAATCTCGTCCATTACAGATTTTGTCATTTCGAAAGTCAGATCTTCCCTGTCCAGTAACTTCTGAATTGCTTCCTTTATCATATTGCTTCACCGCCAATCTTAAGGAAATTATTCATTATTACGCCGCCACTGGGTGTCAGGATGGATTCGGGATGGAACTGCAGACCGTATATCTCATAATCCCTGTGCTTCACTCCCATAACTTCACCATCTTCATCCTCTGCAATTACCAGGAGTTCATCGGGCAGTGATTCTCTTTGTGCTATCAGCGAATGGTATCTCGCTGCCTGTATTACAGGCGGAAGTCCATTGAATACCTTGCTTCCGTTGGCAATATGAATACTGCTTTGCTTTCCGTGCATAAGCCTTTTTGCATGAACAATGGACGCACCGAAAACCTCGCATATTGCCTGGTGACCCAGGCATATCCCCAGAATGGGCATCTTTCCCTTCATCCGGACAATCAGTTCTTCGCATATCCCGGCATTTTTCGGGTAACCGGGGCCGGGTGAAATAATTATGTGGGAAGGGTGCATTATTTCAATTTCTTCAATGGTTTTCTGATCATTTCGTATTACAACAATATCAGGATTGAAGCTTCCGGCAAGCTGTACCAGGTTATAGGCAAAACTGTCATAATTGTCGATTAACAAAATCATTACAGATCCACCTCGCTTGCTTTTATAATAGCCTCCATTATGGCTTTGGCCTTGTTTTCGGATTCAATATATTCTTTCCCGGGTATACTGTCGGCAACAATACCCGCGCCGGCCTGGACATACACCCTGTCATTTTTCTTTACCGCCATACGTATCGCAATGCAGGTATCCATATTCCCTGTGAAATCTATATAACCTATGGCTCCGCCATATATTCCCCTTGGCTCTTTTTCCAGTTCTTCAATGATTTCGCATGCACGGATTTTCGGGGCACCGGACAGCGTGCCTGCAGGAAGAAGAGCCGCAATCGCATCAAAAGCGTCCTTTCCTTCCTCAATGGAACTTTCCACTTCGGAAGTGATGTGCATAACCTTGGAATAGCGTTGAACGGCTTTATTATTTACAACGTTCACACTGGAATATCCTGATACTTTCCCCAGATCATTTCTTGCAAGGTCAACCAGCATATCATGTTCGGCCAGTTCTTTTTCGTCCTGCAACAATTCATTTTCCAGTGCCTTGTCTTCCTCATCGTCTTTTCCGCGGGGCCTGGTACCGGCAATCGGGAAAGTTGTCAGTTTGCCGTTTTGCAGTCTTACAAGGGTTTCAGGGGATGCGCCAATCAGCTGGACATCGTCCTTTTGCATGAATACCATGTATGGTGATGGATTTGTTGTCCTCAGAACCCTGTAGGCATTTAACAGGCTGTCCTTGTACTCTGTTTCGAACCGTCTTGAAAGCACAACCTGGAATATATCTCCATTCCTTATATACTCCTTCGCTTTCTCAACAATACTGCAGTATTCTTCCCGGGACATATTGCTTCTGAAAGAGGGTTTGCTTTTTATTTCATTTATTTCTGTCACGGCCTGCCGTGTAATCAGCCCGACGATTTCATCTATGTCGCTGAGGGCTTTTTTGTAGTTGTCCCCGACATTGTCGGTGAACATGTTTACAATCACGATAATCTTTTGCTTCAGATGATCATAAGCGATTACCTTCTCAAACAGCATAAGCTCAAAATCATTGAACTCACTGCTTCTTAAGTTTAAAACCCTCTCTGTGTAACCTATCATGTTGTATGAAAAATACCCGACAAATCCTCCTGCAAAAGGGGGTATTTCCTTGATCCTCGGTGATTTATATTTCGAAAGGTAAATCCTTAGTTCATCGAAAGGATTCCGGGAACGCAATACTTTTTTCTCATTGCTCTCAAAAGTTATCTCTCCGTTTTTGCATGAAACGCAGGCAACAGGATTGAAGCAGATAAACGAGTACCTGCCCCATTTTTCGCCGCCTTCAATGCTCTCCAGCAGGCAGTAACGCCGGCTTATCCGGGAAATTTTCTGCAAGAGTGCAATGGGAGTTGTAATGTCTGCATAGATTTCCCTGCAGACCGGAATAATATTGTATTCTTCCGCCAATTGCCGGATTTCACTAAAACCAGGAATTATCACAGTAATCACCCCTTTTAAGAATTCACAGATATAACTTTTGATCAGCGCTGAATCAAAAAATAAGTATAAAAAAAGCTTTTATCCCAACTAAGGGACAAAAGCTTATACTTCTGCGGTGCCACCCAAATTGGCGTATTGCTACGCCCACTCATTATTGCATACCAACATATGCACCCAGCTGATAACGGGCAGGGCCCCCGTAAGCGACTACTCTCTTTCGATTTCGGGCTTCCCTCACAAGTCCATTCGGAATAAGCTTGCAGCCGTATCGCACCAACCACGGCTCTCTGAATGCAAGGAATTATTCTTACTACTCTTGCTCCACGGTTTTTTCAACTTATTAAATTCGATTCAATAATGTTCAGGTAAAATATTTTTTTGATTATATCACAACGATAAATCCTTGTCAATTAAAGTTTTTGCATAAATTACCGTAGTTTTTGCTACTATTTTTTAGCATAATATCCAAATGTGTTCAGGCGGTAGCAACGGGCTTATAAGCAATCAGCCAACTGTTTCAGTATGGCAAAAGCTTTTTCATCATTTTCTTTTGCCTCCCGGATGAACTGTACCGTTCTTTTTCTCACATCAGGCCTGGCAAAATTACGCATCTGGAGCTCGCCACGTTCCCATCCGCCCAGAACTTCAAACATCTTTTTGTGGGTATTGGAAACTTCCATAAAATAGGCTGCAGCCTTCTCAAAAAGTTCCTTATGCCCAGGGTATTCTGCCGATGCTTTTTTCATGAACAATGATGCATTATACCTGCCATCCATAATGCAGTCTATCGCATCTCCGTGAGTGAGCAGTCTTTCAGCCAGCAACGGCAAAATCATATCCTCCGAAAAATCGTTGTCATTCGCAACTGCTTTTATCCATGCATCATACGCCAGCAGCCCTTTTGCATACCGACCGCATTTGCGGCCTGTCATTGCATCAACGGCATTGGCCAGTATGGTTTTTATACCTGCTTTTTCACCGCCTGCAGGTTCAAGTGCCATGACAGCCAATGTTTCGGGATTTTCCCACCAACGCCCGGTAATAAAATAGCCCGATTGATCAAAAGTGACATCCCGGTTAAACTCGGGATTATCCTGGAAAAAGTTCCATCCAAGAAGGGTGTTTCCACCGTCCCGATAACCCGTTACAATACAGGCTTCAGGCGGTCCGATGATTCCCAGGGCAATGACTGGTATTCCCTTGTCAATCTGTGATTTTATAAACGCAATAAAATCGTCCTTCGTACTGTTTCCCCTGCCCAGAATACGGAAAGAACAGCCAATGGATTCAATAGCCTGCCTGAATACGCGTTCCGGGTCATCATATGTAAAAACCGAATCCACGTTTCCCAGGTTCCATTGGGTTTCGTCCCATGTCAGCCTGAATGCCGCACCACTTGACGCCATTACATAGTCGTAACTTACATCTATACCTATATAATTTGCGCAAGCTTTCAAACATGCCGGGAAGGGTGTCAGTCCTTCAGGGCTGTACTGGACCCTGGGTACCCCGAATAGAATCATCTGATCCTGATTAACTTCATTACTTCTCATGGTTTTTCTCACCTTTCATTACTTCATTCTGATCCAGGACAGGAAGTTCAACACCGTAAACTCCTGCGCAAAGCTTGGTTCTTTTCATGTTTACTTTCATTTTTCGGAATTCAGATGGCGTCACTCCTATAATCCTTTTAAATGCCCTGGTAAAAGCATCCGCATTATCAAAACCATATTCCATTCCGATGGCGACCAGGGTTTTATCGGTATACCTGCATTCAAAGGCTGCATTGGCAATTTTGCGTTCGAGAATATAACGGTAGAGTGACTTTTTCGTTTGGCCGGCAAACAATTCACGAACATAGGGCAGGGAAAATCCTGTAGCTGCAGCCAGTTCGTTATAATCTATTTTCCCTTTTATCCGGGTTTCAACAAATGTGATCACTGCATTTACAAACAAAAAAAGCTGATCCATCTTACACTCCGATTAATAAAAATATAAACTTCATGAAGCATCCATATTGTACCATGATGTGAATTTTGATGTCTCGACTTTTTTGAGGATTATAAAAGGCAGCCCATATGGACTGCCTTTCTGCATATTTTATATGTTATTTGTTCTTTATTGCTGCCTGGGCTGCTGCCAGCCTTGCAATCGGCACTCTGAACGGTGAACATGAAACATACTGCAAACCTACTTTATGGCAGAATTCGATTGAAGAAGGATCTCCGCCATGCTCGCCGCAAATGCCCATTTTGATACTTGGCCTGGTCTTGCGTCCCTTTTCAGCTGCAATCTTAATAAGTTCGCCGACACCGGTTTGATCGAGTTTGGCAAACGGATCAAACTCATAAATCTTCTTGTTGTAATATTCTTCAAGGAATTTGCCTGCGTCATCCCTGCTGAAACCAAAGGTCATCTGGGTTAAGTCGTTAGTACCGAATGAGAAGAATTCGGCCTCTTTTGCAATTTCATCAGCAGTAATGGCCGCACGTGGAACTTCAATCATCGTACCGACAAGGTATTTAAGATCTATACCCGATGCCTTGATAATCTCGTCTGCTGTCTTAACCACAACATCCTTCACATATTTAAGTTCTTTTACATCTCCTACCAACGGGATCATAATTTCGGGTATAACATTAAGACCATCCCTGGTTACATTGATGGCAGCTTCGATAACCGCTCTTGTCTGCATTTCAGCAATTTCAGGATAGCTAACTGCCAGGCGGCATCCCCTGTGACCAAGCATCGGGTTGAACTCATGAAGCTCTGCAATTACTGCGTTCAACTCGGCAGCTGATATTCCCATTTCGGCTGCTATGGCTTCAACATCTTCCTGTTCCTTCGGCAGGAACTCATGCAGTGGAGGATCAAGGAAGCGGATTGTAACGGGGTATCCTTTCATTACCCTGAACAACTCTTCAAAATCTCCTCTCTGCATTGGGAGAAGCTTATCCAGGGCCTTTCTTCTTTGCTCTTCTGTGCGGGCCACAATCATTTCCCTCATTGCACCAATCCTGTCGCTGTCGAAGAACATATGCTCGGTACGGCACAACCCGATACCCTCGGCACCAAATTTCAAAGCCTGTTGTGCATCCTTAGGCGTATCGGCATTTGTCCTTATCTTCAATGTGCGTACTTCATCGGCCCATTTCATCAGGACTTCAAAATACCCTGTCATTTCAGGAGCTACAGTAGGCAGTTTCTCGCCATATACATTTCCTGTTGAACCGTCAAGGGAAATCCAGTCTCCCTCGTTATATCTCTTTCCGCTTTTATCTGTAAAGTATCCTTCTTCTTCATTAATTGTTATCTCACCGCAGCCAACAACACAGCATCTGCCCATACCTCTTGCAACAACGGCAGCATGGGAGGTCATTCCGCCGCGGCCTGTCAAAATACCCTGGGAAACATGCATTCCTTCAATATCCTCGGGAGATGTTTCATTACGCACCAGGATTACCTGTTTCTCGCCTTCATTAAATGCACTGGCGGCTTTATCAGCAGTAAAGTAAATCTTTCCGGTAGCAGCGCCCGGTGATGCAGCAAGACCTTTTGCGATAGGCTTTGCAGCTTTTAAAGCCTTTGGTTCGAACTGAGGATGAAGCAGTGTATCCAATTGCTTCGGATCCACTTTCATCAAAGCCTCTTCCTTTGTTATCATGTTCTCATTAACGAGATCAACTGCAATTTTCAGCGCTGCCTGTGCGGTTCGCTTTCCGTTTCTGGTCTGAAGCATGAAGAGTTTTCCGCGTTCTATCGTAAACTCCATATCCTGCATATCGCGGTAATGGGATTCAAGCTTATTTGCTATATCGACAAACTGGTTGTATACGTCGGGATTTATTTCTTTCAATACCTCAATCTGCTGGGGTGTTCTGATACCGGCAACAACATCCTCGCCCTGGGCATTCATCAGGAATTCACCGTAAAGTTTCTTCTCACCGGTTGACGGGTCTCTTGTAAATGCAACGCCTGTACCCGAATCATTACCCATGTTTCCATATACCATTTCCTGGACGTTTACCGCTGTTCCCCAGTCCGAAGGAATATCATTGAGCCTTCTGTATACTATTGCTCTTGGATTATCCCATGAACGGAATACAGCTTTAACAGCCTCCATCAGCTGGACTCTCGGGTCTTGCGGGAATGGTACACCCATTTCCTTGTGATACAGTTCTTTATACTGTTCCACGAGTTTTTTCAAATCGCCTGCGTCCAAATCGGTATCTGAGGTAACACCTTTCTCCTCTTTTATAGCATCCATTAATTTCTCGAATTTTAACCTGTCAATTCCCATAACAACATCGGAAAACATCATGATAAAGCGCCTGTAGCTGTCATATGCAAACCTTGGATTCTGAGTAAGTTTACTCAATCCTTCAACCACTTCGTCATTAAGTCCAAGGTTTAAAATGGTATCCATCATTCCGGGCATCGACACCCTTGCACCTGAACGTACTGAAACCAGGAACGGATTTTCAGGATCACCAAACTTCTTGCCTACTATTTCCTCTGTTTTTGAAAGGGTTGCGAATATTTCATCCTCGATTTCCTTTGCAATAACCTTTCCATCCTGATAAAAACGGGTACATGCTTCGGTTGTGATTGTGAAACCTCTTGGCACCGGGAGCCCGAGACCTGTCATTTCTGCAAGATTCGCACCCTTACCCCCAAGGAGATTCCTCATTGATGCATTTCCCTCACTAAATAAATACACATATTTTGCCATATAAATATTCCCTCCTATAACTCCTTCTATATAGCATTTTTAATAACCATATGTAAGTATTGCCTATACTCGTTTACGCCTTTTCATTTCCTGAAACAGCTATAAAATTCCATAGAATTTTAACGTTTAAATAATAACATAAGAAAATTTTACTGTAAATAAAATGTGATCGGCTTCAATTTCTTTAAGGGATTTCAAGTAAGGATGCAATAAAACAACAAAAGTCAGGCAGGATAAATTCTGCCTGACAAAATGCTATTACGGCTAAAAATCAAACTTACCGGCAAAATAATCCTTCAAATCTTCAATGGGGATTCTTACCTGTTCCATTGAATCTCTTTCACGAATGGTTACCTTTTTATCATCAATCGATTCAAAATCAAAAGTTATGCAATAAGGAGTACCAATTTCATCCTGGCGGCGGTACCTTTTTCCGATACTTCCTGTGTCGTCATATTCACAGTTATAATATTTAATCAGTTCTTCATAAATCTTATACGCCTCTTCTCCAAGCTTTTTCGACAGCGGAAGAACGGCTATTTTCACAGGAGCAAGTGCCGGATGGAAACGCAATACTGTACGGACATCACCCTCACCCACTTCCTCTTCATCGTATGCATCACACAGGAATGCCAGGGCCACCCTGTCCACACCCACCGATGGCTCTATGCAATATGGTACATATTTTTCATTTGTTACAGGATCGAAGTAGCTTAAATCTTCTTTTGAGTACTGCATATGCTGTTTCAGGTCAAAATCCGTTCTGTTTGCAATACCCCATAATTCACCCCAACCGAACGGGAACTTGTATTCAATATCCGAAGTTGCCGTACTGTAGTGGCTAAGCTCTTCTTTTGAGTGGTCCCTCATCCTGACGTTTTCACCGTTCATATTTAATGAGATCAGCCAATTACGGCAGAACTCCTTCCAGTATACAAACCATTGCATATCCTTGCCGGGTTCACAGAAAAACTCCAGTTCCATCTGCTCAAATTCCCGTGTACGGAAAGTGAAATTACCCGGGGTAATCTCGTTTCTGAAGGATTTACCAATCTGTCCGATTCCGAAGGGAATCTTTTTTCTTGTAGATCTCTGGACATTTTTAAAATTTACAAATATGCCCTGGGCTGTTTCGGGCCGCAGGTATATTTCATTCCTGGAATCCTCGGTAACTCCCTGGAAGGTCTTGAACATGAGGTTAAACTGCCTGATAGGTGTAAAATCTTTTTTTCCGCAGTTTGGACATGCAATTTCATTTTCTTCTATATATTTCGTGAGAGCTTCATTACTCATCCCATCCACTCTCATCTCAACATTGTGTTCCTTGTTCCAGTCTTCTACCAGTTTATCGGCACGGTACCTGACTTTACATTGACGGCAATCGATAAGGGGATCGGAAAATCCGCCGACATGACCTGAAGCCACCCAAACCATGGGGTTCATCAATATTGCCGTGTCCAGCCCGACATTATAAGGATTTTCCTGTATAAACTTCTTCCACCACAGCTTTTTCACATTATTTTTCAGTTCAACACCCAAAGGCCCGTAATCCCAGGTATTTGCCAAACCATCATAAATCTCGGAGCCTTGAAAAATAAACCCCCTGTTTTTACACAACGACACAATCTTTTCCATGGTTTTCTCAACAGCCATATTTTTTTTCCTCCTGATAATAACTCCATTACTATTGCTTCTCACTCGTACGTTTTATTCTTCTGTACCTTACCTTGCCTTCATTTATCTCGTTTATTGCCGTAACAACATCCTTACTGAAGGTCTTGGCAGTTATTGGCTGCGCACCTTCATTAAGCATCCTAGCTCTTTTGGCGGTTACGTTAACCAATATATACCGGTTTTCCACTTTTTCCAGAAGTTCTGATATTGACGGCTTAATCACCAGTTATCACTCCTTACTCAAATTATTTAACCTGTTGCGTTCTTTTTCTATAATATCAAGCAATTGCTCAGCAGAGTCTTCGACAGAAACATTTTTGATAATATAATCATACTTGTCCAGCTGTTCCATCTCTTCTATCGCCCGTTTCATACGCTTTTCGATAACTTCAGCTGGCTCGGTTCCGCGCTTTGTTAAACGTTGCCTCAATTCTTCCAGGGTAGGAGGAGTAATAAAAACCAAAATACAATCCGGGTATAGCTTTTTTACATTATGAGCACCTTCCACCTCTATTTCAAGAAGGACAACATGGCCTTTTTTTAACTCCTGTTCAACATACATTCTCGGGGTACCATAGTAATTTCCGCAGTACTCAACCCATTCCAGGAGTTCATTTTCCCGTATCATATCCAAAAACCTATCACGGGAAACAAAAAAGTAATTTTCTCCGTCTTTTTCACCTGGCCTTGGGCAACGCGAAGTTACAGAAACAGAAAAAACAATATCCCTGTTTTTTTCCCTTGCGCGTGAAACCACCGTTCCTTTCCCAACTCCCGCAGGGCCCGAGACAACAACCAACAGACCGTGATTCATTCGGTAACCTCCTGCTCATCCGCACCGTCAATGACAACCGTATCATTTATTTTGCTGCCAAGCCTGTGAGCAACAGTTTCGGGTTGAACGGCGGACAGAATAATATGGTCACTGTCTGTTACAATTACAGCACGGGTTCTCCTTCCGTATGTCGCGTCTATCAGCATGCCCCGATCCCTGGCTTCCTGGATGATCCTTTTTATCGGAGCAGATTCAGGACTTACAATAGCAATAATTCTATTCGCGGCAACAATATTTCCGAAACCGACATTTATCAATTTCATGTCTTACTCCTCCACATTAAGTGATTATTCTCCATCATTCAACATTTTGAATTTGTTCCCTAATCTTCTCGATTTCACTCTTCAGTTCAATAACATTTTTCGTGATATCCAGGTCATTAGCTTTAGCCCCTATGGTATTTACTTCCCTGTTCATCTCCTGAAGCAAAAAATCCAGTTTTCTCCCTATCGGCCCGTCCATGCCCAGAATCTCCATGAACTGATCGAGGTGGCTTCTCAAGCGCACAAGCTCTTCATTAATACTGCACTTGTCAGCAAAAATTGCAACTTCCATTGCAAGGCGCGATTCATCCACAATATCACCGTCCATCAGTTCCCGTATTCTTGCTGACAGCTTATCCTTGTATTCGGTGATAACCAGAGGTTCACGCTCTTTTATCTGCAGCCTGTAGTTTTCTATGCTTTTGCAAATGTCGACCAGGCTTACCTTAAGCTTTTCTCCCTCGGACTCACGCATTGCAATTAAAACATTCAACGCTTCATTTACTGCCTGCTCCAGTATTAGCCAAACTTCTTCGGAATTCTCCTCCTTTTTTTCTATCCTGAGGATTTCAGGAAACCTGGCCAAAGACGAAGACGAAATATCATCCCTAAGCTGAAGTTCCTCCGCCAATGTATTCATGGCCTTGTAATATTCCAGTGCCAGATTCCTGTCAAGTATTACCTTTTTAATCCCTTCGCCGAGGTTTTCCCAATTGATGAAAACATCAACCTTACCCCTGTAGATACGGCTCATAATCAGCGAACGGACCTTGTCTTCAAAACAACTTAACTGCCTGGGCATACGTATATATACATCGCAATACCTGTGGTTTACCGTTTTTATCTCAACGTCCATTGAAACCTGCTCGTCCTGGTATTTATAGTAACCGTATCCGGTCATGCTTCTAACCATTTTGCTTCCTCCAAAACTCTCTTTCTCGGGCGAAATAATGCGCCTAAAACAAATATGCACCTAGAACGACAATACATTTTGTATTGTCTGGTAAATCTTATACTTTTCAAACGGCTTTACGATAAAATCCTTTGCGCCCATCTTTATAGCGTCTATAACCATTGACTGCTGCCCCATGGCAGAAACAACTATTATTTTTGTTCTGGGGCTTGCTTCCACTATTTTGGGCAGCGCGACAATCCCATCCATTTCGGGCATGGTTATATCCAATGTCATTATATCAGGTTTGTACTTCCGTGCAGCTTCTATGGCTTCTATTCCATTTGAAGCTTCTGCAATCACGGTATATCCATCAACCTGTTCTATAACTTTGCGAAGCAATGTCCTCATAAAAATAGCATCATCTACTATCACAAAGGTAACTCTTGTCATAAATCAAAGTCTCCCATTTCGTACATCAGAATAGATAATACTGCAACAGCGGCTGTTTCGGTTCTCAAAATTCTTTTTCCCAGTCCGACGGGAATAATTCCGTTATCCCTGGCAAGCTTGATTTCTTCTTCAGCAAAGCCGCCCTCGGGACCGATAAAAATGCCTATGGTTTTAATATAGTCTATATTATAACATTTAAGCAACTCTTTAAAACACTTTTTATCCTCATTTTCATAACAGAAAACTGCCAGCGACGAACCGCGCGTTTCGTTTGAAACGATGTCATTCCATAAGTCCAAAGATTTACCGTATTCCAGCGGCTTCCTGACCTCCGGAACAACAACCCGGCCTGACTGCTTGCAGGCCTCCCTGGAAATCCTGTTCCACCTTTCCAGCTTTCCGTCAATATTTCTGTCTATATCACGTATAACGGAATACCTGGTGATCATCGGGACAATGCAGCCAACTCCCAACTCCACCGTCTTCTGAATTATCCACTCCATTTTATCAGATTTTGGCATTCCCTGAAACAGAATAACCTTTTTTTCGGATTCGGTCCCTGGTTTGCAGGTTTTTATTATTTTTCCGACGGCCATGGCCTTGTCAATTGAGATAAGCTCAACTTCATGCTCCAAACCCGTGCCGTCGAATACCAGCAAGTGATCCCCCGCTCTGAACCTCAGGACCTGGGCCATGTGCTTCAGATCATCACCTGAAATATACACAGTATCGTTTTTAATTGAACCGGGTGAAACTAAAAACCTGCGCATATATGCATTGCCACCCATTCACAGTCTTTAATTTCCTTAACCGTATGATAGCCATTCTCTGCTGCCGCATTGATGATTTCTTCACGCCTGTCGCAGATTATTCCCGACAAAAGTATGTCTGTACCATCGAAGCTGTATTTTCTCAAATCGGGCAGCAATGACAGTATTATATCTGCGATAATATTAACTACTATAATATCGTATTTTTTAACTTCTATATCTTTCAATTCTCCATGAATCACATGTACCACGTCTGAAACATTATTCTTCTGAACATTTTCATAACAGGCCTTATATGCCGCATCATCTATATCAACGCAGGTAACTTCCTTTGCACCGAGTTTTGCGGCTATTATCCCCAAAATCCCGGTCCCGCATCCCAAATCCAGGACTTTCTCATTTCCTTTGACAAGCTCATCTAGTAAAGAGGCACACATTCTGGTTGTTTCATGGGTTCCGGTACCAAAGGCCATTCCCGGTTCCAGTTCCACAACCACTTCATTGCCCTGGGGCAGGTAATCGTCCCATGCGGGCTTAATTATAACCCTGTCAGATATTTTAAAAGCCTTGTAATACTTTTTCCAATTGTCCTTCCATTCGGAATCGTCACGCATCCTTACCGAATATTCGGGAATGTGTTTCAACAGGCTCATAAACTCACTGTCAAGCTTGTTTTTAAGCTCTTCGGCCTGCCTGTCCGAACTGAAGTAGGCCTTGACAACAACCTTTTCGCCATAGCTGTCAATCAATCCGTTATCTGCATAATCAAGATACCTGTTTTGCTCGAGAACCTGCCTGAATGCTTCAGGATCCACTATCTCAAGCCCCTGGACTCCATGGTCCAGCAAAACCTGCGAAACAATTTCCTGTATTTCAGGATCTACGGTAACTGCTACTTCCAACCATTCCACAAAAATACTCCCTTTTCGGTTTATTGGTAATATTATTTATTGAAATAAATCCTTCATCTTGTCAAAAAAGGATTTTCTTTGCTGAAATACTTCATCCCCGCTGATTTCGGCAAACTGCTTCAGTAATTCCTTCTGTTTCGCTGAAAGCTTCGTAGGCACCTCCACATTAACCCTGACAAGCTGGTCGCCTTTCGCATTCGATCTCAAATGTTTAATTCCTTTGTTCTTCAGTCTGAAAACAGTTCCTGTCTGCGTACCTTCGGGTATATTATATTTTATTGTGCCTTCAAGGGTGGGAATTTCCAATTCTGCACCCAGCGCCGCCTGGGTAAATGTAATAGGTATTTCACATATTACATCATAACCTTCTCTTTTGAAAAGGGGGTGCGGCTTAACCCTTATGCTGACATACAAATCGCCTGGCGGCCCTCCCATCATGCCGGGTTCGCCTTCACCACGCAAAGATATGGTCTGCCCGTTGTCAATCCCTGCCGGTACATTTATACTGATCTTTGAAATTTTCTGAACTCTCCCGTTTCCGCGGCATTCATCGCATGGATTTGTTATGATTGTCCCTTCTCCATGGCATACTTCACATGTACGCATGTTCACCATCTGGCCGAACGGGGTGGCCTGAACATGCCTAATCTGTCCGGTACCGTTACAATGCCTGCATGTTTCAGGTTTTGTTCCGGGTTTTGAACCTGAACCACCGCAAACATGGCATAATTGCATTCTGGTTACATTAATCTCTTTTGTAACACCAAAAGCAGCCTCCAGAAAGCTTATTTCCAGCGAATATTTTAAATCGTTTCCTCTCCTGGGGCCTGATTTTCTCCTGGTGCTTCTGCCAAAGGGTGATCCTCCAAAAAATGTATCAAAAATATCTTCAAAACCAAAATCAAAGCCTCCGAAACCGCTGAAGCCATCAAAGCCTGTCCCGTCAAGGCCTGAATGCCCGTACATGTCATATTGCTTTCTTTTTTGGGGGTCACTTAAAACAGCATAGGCTTCATTAATCTCCTTAAACTTGGCTTCAGCATCCTTATCATTGGGATTCATATCCGGATGATACTGTTTCGCAAGTTTTCTGTATGCTTTTTTTAATTCGGTTTCATCTGCATCACGGCTTACTCCCAGTATTTCGTAATAATCTCTTTTTTCGGCCACACCATATCACCCCCACGTAGCTGAGCTGATTTCTTCAAAAGCAGCTAAACGATTATAACACACTTCGTTAACACCTTCAACTAAGTTTATTTTATGTTCCAAATATCATTTTTGAAAGCATTACTGTTCGGATGTTCATATAAAAGCGGGTGATTCGGATGATTTTGCCGTTAAATAGCAACATGCTTCGAAGCCGTTCTGCATTCCGGGTAATTATGATCCCGAAAGTGAGCGGTTCTGAATATGGAAATCCCGCACCCGGACTATCCCGGGACAAAAAGCATGTACAAAAACACGTGTTTTGTTGCCCGACGGGGCAATCCACCCGAAACAAGACCCGCATATGGATATTGCAAACCAGTACATCCGAACAGTAACTTAAAACACTATTCCATATCATAACAACGAGTCAAAGGAATACCTTTGACTCGTTTTGGCTGCAAACATGAATACAGATTAACAAAGCAGGAAAATCAAAAAACCTTGTTATTTATCATCATCAACTACTTTATAATCTGCATCGTAAACATCATCCTGCCCGTTATTTCCCGTTCCGCCGGTGTAATTCTGGTTAAATCCGCCTGCTCCGGCTGCTCCTGCAGCTCCCGGATTCTGCTGGTATATTTTCTGTGAAACGGCATAGAATGCTTGTGACAGCTTTTCACTGGCTGCTTTGATAGCTGCTGTGTCGTTGCCTTTTACAACTTCCTTCAGATTTCTCAATTCTGCTTCGATATTGGATTTATCGGCAGGATCAATCTTGTCGCCCAAATCTTTCAATGTTTTTTCGGTCTGGTAAATCAATGAATCAGCCTGGTTCTTGGCTTCAATGGCTTCTTTTCTTCTCTTGTCCTCTTCTGCATATCTTTCTGCTTCCTTGACGGCTCTTTCTATTTCCTGCTCGGAAAGATTCGTTGATGCAGTTATGGTAATCTTCTGCTCGTTACCAGTACCCAGGTCTTTAGCTGAAACATGAACAATACCGTTCGCGTCAATATCAAAGGTAACCTCTATCTGCGGAACTCCCCTCGGAGCCGGTGGTATTCCCGTCAACTGGAAGTTGCCGAGCAGTTTATTATCAGCCGCCATTTCTCTTTCACCCTGGTATACCCGGATGTCAACACTAGTCTGCCCATCGGCGGCAGTTGAGAATATCTGGCTCTTCTTGGTTGGTATGGTGGTATTGCGTTCAATCAGCTTTGTAAATACACCGCCAAGGGTTTCTATACCAAGTGACAGGGGAGTAACATCAAGAAGGAGAAGGTCTTTAACTTCACCTGAAAGAACACCGGCCTGGATGGCAGCGCCAATGGCAACACATTCATCGGGATTGATACCCTTGAATGGTTCCTTGCCGAGATACTTTCTGACAGCTTCCTGCACTGCAGGAATTCTTGTTGAACCTCCAACCAGCAAAACCTTGTCTATATCTGCCGGTGAAAGTTCTGCGTCAGCCAATGCTCTCCTTGTAGGCTCCATGGTTTTTTCAACGAGGTCGGCCGTCAGTTCGTCGAACTTGGCCCTGGTAAGTGTCATGTCCAGGTGTTTCGGACCGTTTGCATCGGCAGTGATAAAAGGAAGATTTATATTCGTGGAGGTTACTCCGGATAATTCAATTTTTGCTTTTTCAGCGGCTTCTTTCAAGCGCTGCAAAGCCATTCTGTCGTTTCTTAAATCAATGCCTGTTTCCTTTCTGAATTCATCAGCCAGCCAGTTGATAATCCTCTGGTCGAAGTCATCGCCGCCCAAACGGTTATTACCGCTTGTAGCAAGAACTTCAAAAACTCCGTCGCCAATTTCCAGTATGGATACGTCAAATGTACCTCCACCTAGGTCAAATACAAGGATTTTCTGATCGTGTTCCTTATCCAGGCCATAAGCTAGAGCTGCCGCTGTGGGCTCGTTAATGATGCGAAGTACTTCAAGACCTGCAATTCTTCCGGCATCCTTTGTAGCCTGGCGCTGAGCATCACTGAAATACGCAGGAACAGTAATAACCGCCTGGGTAACCTTTTCACCGAGATAAGCTTCCGCATCTGCCTTCAGTTTCTGAAGAATCATTGCGGATATTTCCTGTGGAGTATATTCTTTATTATCAATTTTAACCTTCCTGTTTGAACCCATATCCCTTTTGATGGAAATAACGGTTCTTTCGGGATTGGTAACAGCCTGCCTTTTGGCAACCTGGCCGACAAGCCTTTCACCGGTTTTCGAGAAGGCTACAACGGAAGGTGTGGTTCTGCTTCCCTCGGGATTAGGGATAACTACAGGCTCCCCACCCTCAATAACGGCAACGCATGAGTTGGTGGTTCCCAAATCTATACCTATCACTTTTGGCATATAAATCACTCCTAATAATTAAATATATATTTAAAGGTCAAAGAAAGTCTTTAGTTGGCAACTTTTACAACAGAATGACGAATAACAATTTCATCATTATATATATATCCTTTGAGGAACTCCTCTACAATTTCATTTTCGCCGTAATTTTCGTCATCAATATGCATTACGGCTTCATGAAAATCGGGATTGAATTTTTTCCCCTTTGCTTCAATGGGCTTCACCTTGAAATTCGACAATATCTCCTGTACCTGTTTATAAATCAGCAAAACACCCTCCCGGATTTTCTCATCGCTTCCTTCAGAGGCCTGCAACGCTCTTTCAATATTATCCACTACAGGAATAAAAGCGGATACGACATCCGCAACTGAAGAGGCATATATTTTTTCTTTTTCTTTTTTGGTTCTTTTTTTATAATTATCAAACTCTGCGGCGAGTCTTTGAATCTGTTCTCTCAGTTCACCGATTTCCTTTTCCTTTTGACTTAACAGGCTTTCTTCCTGGCTTTTCTGATCATTTACGCATTTTTCGTCGCTATTTCCCGGAACACTTTCACCTTTTTCCCCTGCTTTATCGGCCTTTTGGTTTGTTTCACCGGATGTCATTTTTTCTTCGGTATTCGATTCCATTTCCATATTCTCCTTCGAAAACTCTTTCCTGTCAAGATTCTTATCATCTGTCTTATTTTGAGCCATCAGATTCCATCCTTCCATTCTGTTATAAAGACATCAATCGTCATTTATAATTCTGAGTATTTCGTTATTAATCAGTTTCCTGACATAGTTCATAGCCGAGAAAACCCTGGAATAATACATCCTTGTGGGTCCTAATATACCAAGTGTACCCAGTTCTATATCCCCAAGGTTGTAAACGGTGGTAACCAGGCTGCAGTCACGCATCACTTCGTGCTCGTTTTCCGCGCCAATCTGAACATTAAGACCCTGCTTTTTCATAGCAGAGCTCATTAAACTTTTCATTGTATGCTGTTCATTGAACAACTCAAATAATCCCTTAACTTTCAGTAGATCGCTGAACTCAGGATGATTCAGCAAATTTGTAATGCCGTTCATGATAAGCTCGGAATCTTCCACGTCCTGCATACACTTTTTCATTCCGTCAACAACAAAGTTTATCAGCTCTTTTGAAACACCGGTTGCTATTTGTATATCCTGGGTAAGAGGAAATTCAATATTTTCTATTATACGCCCGTTAAGCTTTTCCTGTAAATAATTGGTAAGTACTGTAAATGAATGCGGGTTCAAATCATAATTAACGCGGACAACCTGGTTTTTCACAATACCAGTACTTGTTACAACCACTATCAGGATTTTCTTCTCATCCACGGGCAAGACCTGCACCGACTTGACCGCTGCCTTGGTTAAGCTCGGAGAGAGAGCTATTGACGCATACCCTGTTATCGCGGATATTATGTCAGATGCCCTTCTGATTAATGTATTTATTTCATTAATTTTTCTTTCAATCGCATCCTTTATTTGATTTATCTCATCTATTCTCAATGATTGTATCTGCATCAGATGATCGACATAGAATCTGTAGCCTTTATCCGAGGGAACCCTTCCGGCGGAAGTATGTGGCTGTGAAATGTACCCCATTTCCTCCAAATCGGCCATTTCGTTACGGATGGTAGCAGAACTAAGGCCAAGTTCATGCTTTCTCGATATGGTCCTTGACCCCACGGGCTGTGCGGTTTTTATATAATCATCAACAAGGGTTTTTAATATTTGCATCTTGCGCTCACTTAATCCTACATCCCACAACGTAACCTCACCTCCATACAATAGCTCATAAACCTGATACCGAACGGAACTATTGTACTTTCCAGTGAAACCCAAATCGGTATATAATAAGCACAAACAGGTTCTTTCCTATTAAAAATAATATACCCATTAAAACCTGTTTATACTTTTAAGCATATATCACTTAAATATATAATCCCTGTAATCGTTGTTAGCACTCTCTTTAATCGAGTGCTAAATGCTATATTAAAAATACCACCGCGCCTTTTTTTTGTCAAGAGGGTGGTATTTTTCTTTTTGCAGTTCCAAGCTGATAAACATTCTCAAATCATTACCTGGTAATAAAAGCAACCGGCTCAGTTTAAGCAATTGGTGCCCCGGGAGGTGGAAATCCTTTAATCCGCCTTTTTAGAGAAAAACCATCTTCCAGAGTGATGAAAAGCAACTATATGTCTTAACAGTCATAACAAGGGACATACCGGTATTATTCCATTCTGTCAATTCTTGTTCGCCTGCTCAAGCCGAAATGTCACCTTCCAGTTTCCCCTGGTAAACACTCCGCCTGTCACGAAGGTTCCATAAAGCGAATACTTACCTATCTCGGATTTTGGAATATCAAACACGAACTCAAAGTATTTAACCCGTTCATTACCATCATTCCCTTTAAAACTAAAATGTTCCGTGCACTGAATTTCATTTCCCCTGTCATCCCTGAGGAAAAAGTAACCGTGACTGTCCTTTTCCAGCCACTCTTCTGCAATAGACATCTGAACATGAAGCTTTCCGCCTATATATCCTATGCCTGTAAAGTTGATTCCTTCGTTGTCAAGGCTTTCAGGCTGAATTTCTGTTATTCCTGGTTTATATAAATTTGATCTATATAAATATTACAGGATAAATTCAAGCCAAACCTGGTTTGCAAAATCCAGCCCGGCTTTTGTCAGCTTCAGCATGTCATTCTCAAAGCAGAGAAGATTTTTCCCTATCAGCATTTTTATTTTCCCGTCGTACTTTTTCAAAGCTTCACTGCCAAATTCCAGTTCAAGGTCTTTCAGATTAATTCCGTCAACCAGTCTCAACCCCAGGATAAATCTTTCAGACAGTTTCTCGTCAGGACCTATATGTTCAACGGAATCCATTGTTGACTTTCCTTCTTTGGTTCTCCTGATATATTCAACAGGATTTGCAATATTTGAATACCTTGTATTGTTAATATAAGAGTGGGCGGCCGCTCCAAAACCGATGTAAGGCCTGCCGGTCCAGTACTTGATATTGTGCTTCGATTGGAATCCCGGCTTTGCGAAATTGGATATTTCATAATGTTTGAAGCCTGCGTCATTCAACCTCCTGATTGTCCAATAATACATTTCCCGTTCCAAATCTTCATCCACAGGCGGCAATTCACCCTTTTCATTCAATTCATACCACGGCGTACCTTCTTCAATTTTCAGGCTGTAACACGAAACATGGGTTACCCCCTTAGCCAGTACCAGTTCAATTGTCTCACGGAAATCTTCCATTGTCTGGTTGGGAACACCGAATATAACATCTGCGTTGATGTTGCTGAATCCACTTTCTTTAACCAGATCCACGCATTCCTCAAACATTTCCCTTGTATGGATCCTTCCCATGAACTTCAAAATACTGTTGCTTGCAGACTGAAGCCCTATGCTAATGCGGTTGAAGCCAAGCTCTTTATAGGCAACAGCCTTATCCCGGGAGACCGTCCCCGGGTTAATTTCAATTGATATTTCTGCGTTTTCTGAAATTTTCAAATTTTTTGACAGGGAATTTACCATCTTTGCAATACAATTCGGAGGAAGGACTGATGGCGTCCCTCCCCCGAAAAAAACAGAATCTGCAGTCATACTTGAGAAATTGCTCGCTATCGACTCAATTTCCATGCATACTGCCCCGGCATAGTCATTGAAATAACCGTTCATGCCGGGAAGCGAAGGGAAGTCACAATAATTGCATTTCCTGGTACAGAAGGGTATATGAACATATATTCCAATGGTTTCATCTTTTTTCTGCAACATTCCATCCAGCGCCTATGTATCAAGTTTCAGCACGCTCATGAAAGCCTCCTGTGGAATTTCCACGCTGCCTACCTGACGCATACGCTTTTTACCTTCCTTCTGTTTTTCAAGCAGTTTCTTCTTTCTTGTAATATCGCCGCCGTAACACTTCGCAAGAACGTCTTTCCTGTATGCCTTCACCGTTTCCCGTGCAATTATCTTCGAGCCTATACATGCCTGAACAGGGATTTCAAACATTTGCCGCGGAATGGTTTCCTTGAGCTTCTCTGCAATCCTTCTTCCCCTTGCGTATGCCTTGCTTTCATGAACTATAAAGGATAACGCATCAACAACTTCACCGTTCAGCCTGATATCAAGCTTAACCAGATCTGATTCCTTGTAGCCCTTGAACTCGTAATCAAAGGAAGCATATCCCTTCGAACGGGATTTCAACGCGTCGAAAAAGTCATACACGATTTCGTTTAACGGCATGTCGTAAGTCAACACCGCCCGGTTGCTTTCAATATACTCCATTCCGATGTAATCGCCCCTTCGGTCCTGACACAGTTCCATAATGCTTCCCACGTATTCAGGAGGAGTCATGATTGTGGCTTTTACTATCGGTTCTTCCATCATTTCAATAAAACCCGGGTCCGGCATGTTTGTCGGGTTGTCTATCATCAAGACCTCGCCGTTGGTTTTTGTCACACGGTATATAACGCTTGGCGCGGTAGTCACCAGATCAAGATTATATTCACGTTCCAGCCGCTCCTGGATAATCTCCATATGCAACAGGCCCAAAAAGCCGCATCTGAAACCAAATCCCAGCGCCGCTGAAGTTTCGGGCTCAAACAGCAGGGAAGCATCATTCAATTGCAGTTTTTCCAGGGCTTCACGCAAGTCGGTATACTTTGAACCATCCGCAGGATATATGCCGCAAAAAACCATCGGTACAGCCTTTTTATATCCTGGCAGCGGCTCTTTAGCCGGATTTGACGCCAGTGTTATCGTATCTCCGACACGGGTATCGGCAACATTTTTAATACTTGCACAGATATAGCCAACTTCACCGGCATATAATGCATCTGCGGGTATCAAACCGCCCGGACGGAAATAACCCAGTTCTGTTACCGTAAATTTCTTTTTCGTATGCATCAAATATATTTCCTGTCCAGGCTTTATGCTTCCTTCCATTACCCTGACATGGGTTATGACTCCCTTGTAGTTGTCATAAAGTGAATCAAATATCAGGGCGCGGAGGGGTGATTCCTCATCACCCGGAGGTGGCGGAATCACTTCGACTATTTTTTCAAGAACGGCTTCAATATTTATACCTACTTTCGCAGAAATAAGCGGAGCATCACTGCAGTCAAGACCTATAACATCTTCTATCTCGCGCTTTACTTCATCAGGTCTGGCACCGGGCAAATCTATTTTGTTTATAACGGGTACGATTTCAAGATTGTGTTCCAGTGCAAGGTAGACATTAGCCAAAGTTTGAGCTTCAATTCCCTGCGAAGCGTCAACCACCAGTATCGCACCTTCACAGGCAGCAATACTTCTTGATACTTCATAGTTAAAATCAACATGTCCCGGCGTATCGATAAGGTTCAGAATGTATTCCAGCCCGTCATTCGCCTTGTATACCAGGCGGGCGGCCTGGGCTTTTATTGTTATGCCCCGTTCCCGTTCCAGATCCATTGTATCCAGGACCTGTTCTTCCATTTCCCTTTCGGTCAGGACGCCGGTCTTTTCAAGCAACCTGTCGGCCAATGTTGACTTTCCGTGATCTATATGGGCTATAATACAAAAATTCCTTATCCTGCTTTGTCTCTCTCCTGGCATCTACTTCCTGAAACCTCACTTCTATTGATTCAATTTTATTTATTTTGAGTTTATTATGACCAAATATTACTTTTTGAATTATACCACAGTAATTTTAATTTTGTATAGATATCAGCAAAACCTGATTGTATCATCTTCCTGCAGAATTGAAGTAGAAGTTTCTTTTACAGTCAAAAGAAACGTGTTTATAAACGCTGAGCTTATTGGTACTTCAACTTTGGATGGTACTGAATACTCGGTTTTAGCAGCACAAAAATCAGGATTTCCTGCGAATAAACATTATATGCTTTTTATTAAAAAAGATAGTTTTAAACCAGGTGTAGCCCTGAGTGTTGAACTTGCAGTATAGCAAAAAAATGACTTTCAATCTGTAATAATCATGGTACCGAATGAAGACAAGGTCCTGGCCGGTCTGGCTAAAACTATTGAGGAAGCAATACTTAAGTATGAAGAGTATTTTAATAACCTGTTTACAAAAATGGAGGATTGAACAGACAGGTATTAAAAGCTGTTTATTTGTCAGGAAGGAAGCAAAAAGCGCCGGAAACGGTGAAATTTAAATCAAGACAACCGTTCCCGCGTCTACTCCTGTTTTACTGCATTCCAAGCATGGTTTCTATGAAAATTCCATAACCCTTTGCAGGATCATTCACCAGGACATGGGTTACAGCTCCTATTATTCTCCCATCCTGAATAATGGGGCTTCCAGACATTCCCTGGATTATTCCCCCGGTTTCATCCAGAAGCCTTGGATCGGTTATTTTTATTATCATGCTTTTCGGACCTGAAAGGTTCTTTCGTGCAATCTTCTGTATTTCCACAGAAAATTCTTCAACCTGGTCCCCATGTATATTTGACAGAATAGTCGCAGGGCCTTCCTTCACCATGCTTCTTGTTCCAACGGGATATTTCTTCCCATTCAGTTCCGACAAAACATTTTTATTAATTTTCCCGAAAACACCAAATGCCGTATTCCAGTAAATTTCTCCTATAACTTCCGGGCTTTTCAGAAAATCCCCCTGCAATTCGCCGGGATTACCCTGTAGCCCTTTTCTTATTCCATATACCGACGATTTCAGCAATTCCCCGGTTTTAACCGGCATCATGATACCTGTATCAATATCGGTGATTCCATGGCCTAATGCGCCGAATTTTCCTGTCTCTTCCTCGATATAAGTCAAGGTTCCGATTCCTGCGGTACTGTCCCTCACCCAGATTCCAATCCGGTATTTGCCGTCTTCGGCACTTTGCACCGGGGTAACCTTCGATTCGATAACCCGGCTGTCATGAATGAATTTTAATGTTATTTCTTTATCGGCTGAATTTTCTATGGCTTTTGATAAATCAGATATCTTTTCAATTTCCTTATTATTTACGGCTATTATGAAATCCCCCGGTTCAAGGCCTGTATCCTTGACGGGCAATACTTCGTTCCCGTCCGGGGTAAGTACTCCGGATATTCCCACAACAAGAAGACCTTTGATGTACAACCTGATACCTACGGTATTCCCGCATACTATCAATTCTCTTGCCGGGATAACATTGACACTGATATCCTTGACCGGAACCAGGCCGAACAGGCTGAGCTGGACCTTGTTCTGTCCGTATTCGGTGCCTTTCAGAGTGTATGGCATGGAGAAAATTGATGTCCTGTTGCCGGCACCCATCCGTTCAACATGTATCCCGCCGGTTTCAGCCGACAAATGCAACTGAAATGGCGAGAAGAACTCAACCCGGTATTCTTCTCCGGCCAAAACGGTCATCTGGCTTGGTGTAAATGCTATAAGGGAAAGATATAATGACGCAATAATTACAAAAACAAGAAAACCAAACCTGAAAAAAGCATTCTCTTTCTTGAATATCATATCACACGCTCCAGTTCACGCACATCCAGCAGTTCCAAAAATGGTGCAATTGTATTATCTTTTTGAATGCCGATGTTCTTAAAGTAACCGAAGCGCTATGAAATTATTCTATTAAAACAACGGAAGAAATTGCTTCCAATCAGAAAACCTTCACTGCTGCAGTCAAGCTGTTCCAAGCCAGTTCACCAGGTGTTTGGTTTTTATAAAGCAGTCTGATTTGAGAAAATCATCATCATACTTGGAAGAGCAAAGCATGGGATGCCTTGATACAAAGAAGTTCCCTTTTTTTATTACCTGTTTCATAACTAATGCGTGTTTTCCCCACAGAAACCAGCAAAGGTCGTAATTCTCCGATATGTATCCTATCAACCGGCGTGAAAAATTCTGCCACAGTAAAGCATGGCTTTCAGGATTGTTCGGAATGCAGCTGAAAGATGTATTCAGCAGTAAAACACCCTGCTTCTCCCATGACTCAAACAACCTGTCGGGCGGAAGTATTGGAAACCTCCCGTCTTTAATTTCCCTTTTAATCTGGTTGAATGATAGAATGCAATCGTATTCAGCAATATCGTTGTAGCTTTTATGAATCAACCGCACAATGTTTTTCAGCGAAACCTGTTTAAATGGTTGATCCCAGGATTTCAAGCCGCCGACTTCAAAAGCCCGGCCGGTGGCTACTCCCTTTTCAGGGTATGGATCCTGCCCAAGTATTACAATCTTGACACTTGACAGATCAATGCTTAAAAAACGAAGAATGTTTTTATGCCCAGGATTAACATTTTCCCCTATTTTATGTGATATATCGTTTATCGCTTCAATGCATTCATCGTCTAAAAATTCAGTCCATGAACCGTGTATATTATCCGGAAAAATAGAACCAACCATGCTTTTCACCTGTCATTCAAATAAGTTTATCTCAATCAGCCTGACTCTTCTTCAGCAAGCTTTTTCTTTAAATCATTGATTTTATCGCGCAGCATTGCGGCTTTTTCAAATTCAAGCTCTTTAGCTGCGGCTTTCATTTCGGCTGTCAGTTTTTCTATCATTTTCTCAATTGGTATGTCGCTGAAATCAACAGCAAATTCTTTTTCGTCTTCCGCAACCTTCAGGGTTTCAAGAGTATCGTGTACGGCTTTTTGAATAGTCTTCGGCGTAATTCCCATCCGTTTGTTGTAATCCATCTGGATCTGCCTTCTTCTGTTTGTTTCACTTATGGCCCTTTCCATTGAACTTGTTACGCTTTCGGCATACATGATTACTTTACCGTTTACGTTTCTTGCCGCCCGTCCAATCGTCTGTATCAGGGAGGTTTCAGAGCGCAAAAAGCCCTCCTTGTCGGCATCAAGTATTGCAACCAGTGACACCTCGGGCAAATCAAGACCTTCCCTCAAAAGATTGATTCCGACCAGTACGTCAAATTCACCCAGCCGCAGATCACGGATTATTTCCATTCGTTCAATGGTATCTATATCCGAATGCAGGTACCGCACCTTGATCCCGACATCCGACAGGTACTGCGTCAGGTCCTCTGCCATTCTCTTCGTCAGGGTTGTTACCAGGACACGCTCATTTCGTTCAACCCGGATTCTTATTTCTTCCATCAGATCATCAACCTGGCCCTTTACTGGCTTCACAACAACTTCGGGATCAACCAGCCCGGTCGGCCGGATAATCTGCTCAACAACAACCGCAGATTTTTCCCTTTCATATTTTCCGGGAGTCGCGCTTACATAAATAACCTGGTTGACCTTCTGCTCAAACTCTGAAAATGTCAGCGGCCTGTTGTCAAAGGCGGATGGCAGGCGGAACCCATATTCCACCAGTGTCTCTTTTCTGGAGCGATCCCCGTTGTACATCGCCCCAATCTGGGGAACGGTCACATGGGACTCATCAATTACCAGGAGAAAATCCTTCGGGAAATAATCAAGAAGGGTATACGGTGCACTTCCCGGAGCCCTGCCGCTAATATGCCTGGAGTAGTTTTCTATACCCGAGCAAAATCCTATCTCACGCATCATTTCAAGGTCATATCGTGTCCTTTGCTCAAGTCTCTGGGCTTCCAGGAGCTTGTTATTGTCCCTGAAATATTCAAGTCTCTCTTCCAGTTCCTGTTCAATTGACTTTACAGCCATCTCCATCTTTGCACGTGTGGTGGCATAGTGGGATGCCGGGAATATGGCAATATAAGTTCTTGTTCCTATAATTTCACCTGTGAGCGGATCCACTTCGGTAATCCTGTCGATCTCATCACCGAAAAACTCCACCCTGATTATTGTACCTGCAGAGGAAGCTGGATAAATATCCAGTACGTCACCTTTAACCCTGAAAGTTCCTCTCCTGAAATCAATTTCATTGCGCGTATACTGGATGTCCACAAGTTTTTTTATTACCTCGTCCCTGTCCTTTTGCATACCGGGTCTTAAAGATACCATCAGCTCGGTATAGTCTTCGGGATCTCCGAGGCCGTATATGCAGGAAACACTGGCAACAATTATAACATCACGTCTTTCAAATAATGCTGCCGTTGCCGAATGCCTTAAATTATCAATTTCATCATTTATAGACGAGTCCTTTTCTATATAAGTGTCGGTGGCGGGAACATATGCTTCGGGCTGATAGTAGTCATAGTAGCTTACGAAATACTCCACCGCATTGTCGGGAAAAAACTCGCGGAATTCCGAACAAAGCTGTGCAGCAAGAGTTTTGTTGTGGGCAATTACCAGAGTGGGCTTCTGTACTCTTTCTATAACATTGGCAATGGTAAATGTCTTACCCGACCCTGTAACGCCAAGAAGTGTCTGATGGGTATTTCCGCGGTTGATTGAATCCACCAGTTTTTCTATTGCCTGCGGTTGATCCCCCGAAGGCTTGTAATTTGATTTTATTTTAAACTCAGGCATATTTTTTCTTCTCTTCCTTTTATATTTTTCAGATGAATGGAATCATGCAGGAAATCTGCCAGCCATATAAACAAAAAGACCATACACACTAAATGCATGTACAGTCCTTGTTGCGTTCCAATATTTACTGAAAAGCATGTAAACAAAGATATAAAACGCAAAAGCATTTTATTTCAATAACCATGTTAATATAACTGATGTTGCGAGAAATACAGCCAATGCAAATTTTGTGTACTTGCCCAGCAATGCATCTATTGTGCGACCCTTGTTTTTACCAAAGAATGTTTCGGCACCGCCTGCAATAGCGCCGCTGATACCGGCAGAACGCCCGGACTGTAACAATACGATAATAATTATTGCAATGCAAATTATTATATGCAAAATATTAACTACAATTTCCATTATAATACCTCCAACAATTCAGTTCCTCAATAAATCCAATGCCATTAATTTTAGCATAAAGAAATCATTAATACAAGTACCAGTTTTATTTCTTATACCCATATCGATACCAGTTTGCAAAGTCCATCTGTGTATCCTAAATTTCCTGTAAAAAATCCATTTTACCGTATTTTTTCCCCAGCCTGTCTTCAATATATCTATCAACTACTTCAGCAAAGTTCTCCAGGACATCGGGTGAAAGCTCGAACCCGAAAGCTTTGGCGGGTTCTGCGCATAATACATAAATCAGGGCTTTGGCAGCACCTGTTTTTACCGGGATAACATTTTCAAGCCCGTCATTGCATTTTTCACAAACAAAGCCGCAATGTTCAAAACTGAACCGGATATCATTTATTTCCTTCGTTCCGCACAGGCAACAACCTGAAACATAAGGCTCATACCCCATTATTTGCATTGTTTTTAACGCAAAAACACGAAAAACAAGGGGAGGTGTTCTCTTTTTGTTCAGCAGAGTTTTAAGTGCATATATAAAAACCGTCAACTGGTCTTTTGCGGGTTGATTCTCGAAGGTGGTATCATTAAACAGCTGAAGCATCTGGGCCGCATATGCCAGCAAAGTCATATCCTGCCGTATCTCATAAAAGGGGTCAATGATGTCACACGAGTTTAATATATATGTATTTTTCCCCTTATATAAAACCCAGTCACAGTATGAAAAAATCTGGGTTCCGGCAGAGTAACGGTTTCCACCGCGTCTTACACCTCTTGCCGAAACAGATATTTTCCCTAAATCTTCGGAGACCACCGTAAGAATCTTGTCGTAATCCCCGACTTTTACTTCCCGGGCGACCATTCCTCTGGTTTTGACATATGACATTTTTCACCATCCAAAACAGTATCGGAAGCTGCCTCCATATTAAAATCCGGTTTATTTTTGTCAAGGCTTTTATACTGTAAAAAGTATTCTATATTACCTGTTTTTTTAAACATTTGCCAAGCTAAATCCTTTAACATATTATCCCCCTCAATGAATAGATATCATATATGTATTTTCTGCCCTGTTCACATGTTTATGTATACCAAATCAAGCCAAATTCCGGCGAAATCAAATAACAAATTGTTAAGGGCATTGTCCGGTTGTTGAGGGATCCTTTATGTTAAGTTTTTCAATAATTATTTATGGTACAGTTTTTTGGTCTGATACTGAGGTTCGCATGTAATATTAATGCCCAGTTTTTGAAATACATTCTCATCCACCCTTGACAATATTACGGTTGAATGGGCTTCGCACCCTTTCAGTTTTGGCAGCTGCTGCATGGCAAGCGCTGCAGTCGGATTTGTTGCTGCACAAATTGACAGGGCTATTAATATTTCATCGGTATGTAACCTTGGGTTGTGGTTTCCCATATGCTTGGTTTTCAATACCTGTATCGGTTCAATAACAATTGGAGATATAAGGTGTATTTCATGCTGAATGCCGCCAAGCTCTTTCAGCGCATTCAACAGCAATGCTGCGGACGCTCCCAGCAAAGCTGATGTTTTTCCGGTAATTATTCTGCCGTCATTCAGCTGAAGAGCCACCGCAGGTCCTCCTGTAGCTTCGGCACGTTTTAATGCGGCCTCAACAACAGGCCTGTCTTTTGATGAAATTCCCAGTTGATTCATCAGCAATTCCAGTTTATATACCTCTTCTCGCTCAGCCAACCCCTGGCGCAGTGCGCAACGTGTATTATAATATCTCCGGATGATTTCCTGCTCGGATGCCCGGCTTACCACTTCATCATCGGTAATGCAAAATCCCGCCATGTTCACACCCATGTCGGTAGGGCTTTTATAGGGCGACTTTCCTGCGATTTTCTCAAGTATTGCATTCAATACCGGAAATACTTCTATATCCCTGTTATAGTTTACGGTAGTAACACCGTATGCTTCAAGGTGGAACGGATCAATCATGTTTACGTCGTCCAGATCGGTTGTGGCGGCCTCATATGCAAGGTTAACAGGATGCTTCAGCGGAAGGTTCCATATTGGAAATGTTTCAAACTTCGCATAACCTGCCCGGATACCACGCTTATACTCATGGTATAACTGGGAGAGGCAGGTTGCCATTTTTCCGCTGCCCGGTCCGGGCGCTGTTACCACAATGAGGGAACGAGTGGTTTCAATGTAATCATTTTTGCCATATCCGTCATCGCTGACAATAAGCTGAATATTTGACGGGTAATCGGGAATGGGATAATGCCTGTATACTTTAATTCCAAGAGCTTCCAGACGTTTCTGAAAAATATCCGCGGTTACCTGGGAACGGTAATGTGTTATTACGACACTGCCGACATAGAGCCCGATATCCCTGAATGCATCAATCAAACGCAGCACATCAAGGTCATATGTTATGCCAAGATCCCCACGGCGCTTGTTTTTTTCTATATCATCAGCGTTGATGGTTATAATTATTTCTGCCTGATCCTTAAGTTTTAAAAGCATTTTAACCTTGCTGTCGGGTTTAAACCCCGGCAATACCCTGGATGCATGGTAATCATCAAACAATTTGCCCCCAAACTCAAGATAAAGCTTACCTCCGAAAAGTTCAATCCGTTCAAGAATTTTTTGAGATTGAAGGTGAATATATTTGTCATTGTCAAATCCTATTTTATTCATTTGTTTTCTCCCGCAACTGTATATGGATTTTCACAGCAAACAAGCGTCTCACAAGCAGAGACGCCCGTATAACCCGATAGTGTGTGTGCTCTTTTTAAGTATACAATGCATCATATTGTATTACAAGGGGTGAAAAACCAATTTTCATAAATTCGCCTACTTGTATCCAAGCTCCCTTAATACGAAATCACTGTTTCTCCAATCCTCCTTGGTTTTCACCCAGAGCTTCAGAAAGATCTTCGAGCCAAGCAACCGTTCAGCATCCTGCCTTGCATAAGTACCAATTTTTTTTAGCATATCTCCGTTTTTTCCAATAATGATTCCCTTATGGCTTTCCTTTTCACAATAGATGTTGGCGTGGATTTCAATAAGGTCATTTTCAGGCTTTTCCTTGAAAAGGATTACTTCAACTCCGACACCGTGAGGAACTTCATCACTGATCAGGTGCAGTATTTTTTCGCGTATAATCTCCTGGACCAGAACTTTTTCCTGCTGGTCGGTTATCATATCTTCAGGGAAAAACGGCAGTCCTTCGGGAAGCAGTTTTACTGTTTCATTCAGCACCAAATCTTTAGTTTCCACATCAAAAGCACTTACAGGTATGATATGCTCAAAATTCATAGCCTTGTTGTACTCATCAATAAGCGGCAGGATATTGCGTTTATCCACCAGGTCTATTTTATTAATCAGTAAAATAACCGGCGTGTTCAACTTTCTTAACATTTCAATTATGTTCATATCACCGGGGCCGATGGTTTTATCGGTGGCCTCAACCACATACAGAATTACATCAACATCTTCCAGTGTTGATATGGCTGTTTTCTGCATATAATCCCCCAACTTGTTCTTGGGGCGGTGTAATCCGGGTGTGTCGATAAAAACCACCTGGTAATCGTCTGTTGTTACAATGGCTTTTATTGCATTCCTGGTTGTCTGTGGTTTATCGGAAATAATCGCGATTTTCTCACCGGTTAATAAATTCAGCAAAGTTGATTTACCGACATTAGGTCTTCCGATAATAGTTGCAAAGCCCGAACGAAAACCCATATGAAGCTCCTTTCATGCGCTTTTGCGATATATTTATATATTCATGCCTTCCCTCGCAAAAGCATAAGGTAATATATCATTCATCTCATATACTTTATAATTCCCGTTTTTGTCGCTGCAAACAATCTTTGTATTATCGCTTCTGAATTCAGATATCACCTGCCGGCAGATTCCGCAGGGATATGTCAGCCTGTCGCTGTCACTGGTGATTGCAATTGCACTTATTTTGCCTTCTCCTTCGGATATCGCCTTTACAATTGCAGTACGTTCAGCGCAGATGGTTGCACCATAGGATGAGTTTTCAACATTGCAGCCTGTATAAATTCTGCCGTCGGCCATCTGCACCGCCGCGCCTACGCGAAAACCCGAATATGGGGCATAAGCCTTCTCTTTTGCTTCAATTGCTTTTTTCACCAGGAAATCATAATCCATTATTATGCCTCGCTCAAGTTAATATATAACTGCAGAAATATTTTACATTTCTTTTACCAATTATATTTTAGTACAAATGCTTCGTCATAACAATAGTTCTTATGCTATCGAAAGCGCACAATATATAAATTATGCGACGCAAATAAAGTTTTTTTGATGAAATTCGCAGCATCTTTTTCCGGTAACCGGGGAGATATTGTGCAATGCCTGAAACAGTCGCTGCACTCGCAAGATGCATG